>Ga0180007_10007769_pt1 | contig 10044 bp, 12 predicted proteins | sample MM_PC_MetaG_FD_121122 | JGI IMG/M metagenome (GOLD analysis project Ga0180007, IMG submission 121122) | Groundwater microbial communities from the Aspo Hard Rock Laboratory (HRL) deep subsurface site, Sweden - MM_PC_MetaG | ecosystem: Environmental > Aquatic > Deep subsurface > Groundwater... | reverse complement strand
GGGTATTTAAATCTATTTATATTATATGGAAAATGGTAGCCCTTTCATATAGTATGGGAGACAAAAAAAGGCACCTTTTTTAGGTACCCATAACATTTCTTATTATTCTTTTTCAGACTGCAAAGAATCATAAATTTTAATAGCAATAATAAACATATAGGATAAACTGATTTTTCTTGGATCAAACCCTGTCAGCATGTAGATTTTATTCAGTCTATATTGAAGCGTGTTTTTGTGAATGAATAACTCTTGACTTGCATCATTAATCGATCCTTCACATGCATAGAACACCCTCAAAATATCGATATACTCTTTAATATCTGTTTGACTGGATTGGTTAAAGAACTTGTCTAAAAAGTCTTCTTTATATTTAGATAACATGGTATTGATGAAAATATCAAAATTGACAACATCATAAATATTTATTTTATCATTTGATTTAATACTTGCTTGAAGTGCTGTATTGGCATTTTTAAATGAAACTTTAATTGGTTTAGGGTCATCAGAATCAATACCTATAAAAGTTCTACACTTAAACTGATCTGTTAGAATGACTTCAATTTCTTTTGCAATCATTTTTATTTCTTCATCTGGAATTCTATTGAACACACAAATAAAAAGTGTTGAGGTTCTAAATAAAAAGGATTGTGGATATGATTTTAAATGACTTCTTATACGATGCGAGATATCCGTTTGTAATTGATCGTTTGCAGATGTATTATCATCTTTTTTTACAGAGAAAACGAGTACTCTTTTTGGAGTATGTGTATCAATACCTAGCATTTGAGCTCGCGCTTTAAATTCTTGCGGATGGTTTGTGTCATATCGACCAAAGATCCATTCTTCTAAAAAACGATCTTTAGCTTTTTGTTCAATATTTTTTTGTTCCCTAACATAGGTGTCTAAAAGTAATACTTCCGTCATTTTTTTTATGATTTGACCATATTTAAAAACTTCTTCGCTTCTTCCAGTTAATCCAATCACACCAATAATTTCATTGTTAAACTCGATTGGAAGATTGATTCCATTTTTAGCACCGATATATTCACCATCGGCTTCAATCAATAATTCCTTTAATCTTTCTTTGATGATTCGAACTGCTCCACCGTGTGTGGTTCCAATTCTTTTTGGGTCTGTCGAAGATATAATGGTTCCATTGATATCCATAATATTGATATGATGGTCCATGACCTTTGATAATTGATCTACAATTTGTTCTGCAACACTGCTTGATAGTAGCATGAACTTTCTCCTTAAATGATAAAAAACTTCTATTTTATTTCATTCTATCACAAAAAACGGATTACATTCTTCTATTTTTTAATGAAAACTACATATAGCGAAATTTAATAAATGGGATGGTCTAAACCACATTACATCAGTTTCATGATGCCTTTAATATAGTTCGATCGAAACTCCGGATCAAAAAACATTTCAATTTTCATCGGAGTTATTAGCTTAAACTGGGATATTTGCAAAAACAATGGGATACAAAAAGATGAAAATAATAAGACATATCGTGCTTGTAATTCTTTCTCATTGGTAATTTGAGTTGTTTTAGACAACGATTTATAGATCAGTTGCGTAAATGCATTGTCTGAAAAAAAGTGTTTCATCAATGCTCCTGACGATTCTTTTTGCAATTCATCTGAAAGAAATAAGTAATTCAGTAAACCTAAATTATCCAAAGCGAATTTATAAAGATAATCGATGACTTCTTCTAGGACTAAATCAACAGGTTTTTCATGTGAAATCAGGATTTCTTGACTAACATAGGCTTTTAGCTCATCAATCACTTCTTCTAAAACAATCGCCATTAATTTTTCTTTACTTCCGAAATGATAATTGACAGCAGCAATATTGACATACGATGCATCAGCAATATCTTTAATTGTTATCGATGCCTTTTCATGTAACAAACTTTTCGTAACTTCAATCATTTTTCTTTTTATTTCTTCACTTGCCATAATGACACCTCTCATTTGAAACGTGATTTAAAATGATGTTTCATATCTTATTTATATCATATTAAATCTATAATTAAAATAGATATTTGAAATATTCATTTATATATGGAGGCTCTTATGAAACGAATACTAATACTTATCACTTGTCTATTACTGTTACTATTTTCATATTTATTTATACCTGAAACCATTGTGAATTATAACATGAGTCAATATTTACCAAAGGAATCTAACACAAGTTTAGGAACAAATTTACTTGTTGAAGAGTTTGGTAAAGAGTCACAAATCCAAGTGATGATTTCTGATATTGATGTCGAGGATTTACTTGAAATCATAAGTGAGATTGAAGGTGTCAATCATGTATCTACAGTGATTTGGCTTGATGATTATGTTGACCTAAATACTGTTCCAATTGAATATATAGATTCTAGTATATTAAACTCCTTCTATATAGAAAGTGATGCACTCATCAGTATTATCTTTGAACTGGATTCATATAGTCTTGATTTAATGTCTCCAATTCATGAAATAGAAGATATTCTAGCAGATTATCAAGTCTATATGAGGGGACAACCATTAAATCATATTGAGAATAGAGAAATTGCGAATCAAGAAATCGTTAAAATTATGTTTCTACTAGTTCCAATCATCTTAGTTCTGCTCTTATTGTCATCTCATGCCTGGTTTGAACCTGTTTTGATTATTATAACCTTAGGGTTCGCAGCTTTATTCAACTTAATATCCAATGGTCTTCTTCCTAGTGTTTCATTCATCACATTAACCATGAGCTTAGCATTACAGCTTGCATTGTCTATCGATTATGCACTTTTTATGATTCATCGCTATTATGAAGAAAGAGCAACTCATTCAGCAATCGATTCTTCAAAATTAGCACTGAAGCACTCCTTTAAGCCAATTACAATCTCTGCTTTGACTACCATTGCAGGATTCTCAGCGCTTTCTCTCATGCATTATACGATAGGTCTTGATATAGCAATCGTTTTATCGAAAGGTATTCTATTTAGTTATGCATCTACAATGTTAATCCTACCAATTCTTTTAATATGGTTTGATCCAATTTTACAAAAATCAAAACATAAGATGTTCTTCCCAAGCTTTATCTTACTTGCTAGATTTCAATATAAATATAGGAATTTCATCTTCATATTCTTTATTTTATGTCTAGGTTTCGGTTTTATCATGCAATCTAAAACAAGCTATTTATTTGGTGAGAGTTCTGATGGAAACCCAAATAGCCAACTCAACATTGATTTAGACATCATGAATGATAAGTTTGGTCCTAACAACGTTATCGTAATCCTGGTCCCAAATCATGACATCGAAAATGAGGTTAGTCTTGTAGCAGATTTAATCCGAATGGAAGAAATTCTGAGTATCAACGCTCTTGTTTTAAGTGTTGACCCAAATATTCCAAGAGAATTCCTTCCAGCAGAAGTTAAGGATTATTATATTGGAGAAAACTATAGTCGTATCATACTCACTACAAATATCTATAAAGAGAATGAGGAACTTTATCTTTTTGTTGAGGGGTTGAGAGAGTCTATTGATTCAAAATATGATGATTTCTATATTATTGGGGAGTCAACCGCTTTATATGACATCAAAAACTCCATCGAAAAACAGGGTATATGGATAATGTTACTCACCATACTCGGGGTTTCCCTAATCGTTGGAGTCGTGTTTAAATCCTATAAAATACCAATTTTACTGGTTTCAGTTATTCTTTCTGCCATTTGGCTCAATGTGTCTGTCTTGGTTATCGGTGATCTAAGCATTTTATATATAGGTTATTTAATTGTTATGAGTATACAACTTGGAGCAACCATAGATTATGCAGTTTTACTTACACATCGATATATTGAAGAAAGAAAAGAAAATGAAAAGGAACAAGCAATGTTAAATGCATTCTCTAAATCTTCCATTTCAATCATTATCTCTGGCGCGATACTAACAGTTGCAGGCTTTGTTGAAGGTTGGTTTTCAAATATTGGTTCAGTTACTAAAATAGGTGAGCTTTTGGGTAGAGGTGCTTTCATCTCCTTGATGATGATATTATTCTTCTTACCGGTCATTTTACTAGTCTTTGATCGACAAATCATTAAGAAATAAGCAAAAAACGGATATTCAGGAGATCTACAAAAGATCAATGAAATATCCGTTTTTTTATTGTTTACTTGATATCGATTTCTTTATTCTCAATTCTTTGACGTAATAATAGAAGTTTTTCTTTTATCACTTTTGCAGTATGAAGAAATGCTTCATCTGGTAGTCCAGATGGATCATCTAATCCCCAGTCCTCTCTATGCTGTGTTGGAATAAATGGACACTCTACATTACATCCCATCGTTACTAAAACATCAAGTTCTTGAGGAATATCATCCAGTAATTTAGACTTTTGAGTTTGATTCATGTCAACATGGTATAAGTCTTTAATAATTCTTACAGCATCTTGATTGATTCTTGGTTTGGTTTCAGTACCAGCACTATATGGTTCAAAAAAATCAGATGCAAGTTCTTTAGTTATCGCTTCAGCCATTTGGCTTCTGCAGCTGTTGTGTACACAGACAAATGCAATTTTAAGTTTCTTCATAATTCAATTCTCCTTTTGGAAACCAATTTTTGGTTTTATTTGCTATTTTAACTAGCATAAGCATAACAGGAACTTCTACCAATACTCCAACGATTGTTGCAAGTGCAACTCCTGGATTTAAAGGAAATAATGCGACTGCAACCGCTACTGCCAATTCAAAGAAATTGCTTGCTCCAATCATTCCCGCAGGAGCTGCAACATCATGTGTAAGCTTTAATGCTTTTGCTCCAAAATAGGCAATAAAGAAAATTAAGAATGTTTGAATAATGAGTGGAATACTTATCAATACAATATGTAGTGGGTTTTCAATAATTAAATCACTTTGAAGGGAGAAGATTAACACTAAGGTTAATAGTAATCCACTCACGGTAATTTTACTGAATTTAGGCAAGAATCTTTGATTAAAAAATTCTATTCCCTTGTTTTTTATAATGAAATATCTCGTTAGAGACGCTGCAACCAAAGGAACCACTACAAATAGGAATACCGATAAAAATAGCGTTAGCCAAGGAACTGTAATGCCTCCGATGCCCAATAGTAGTCCTACAATCGGTACAAATAGTATTAGAATTATTAAATCATTGGTTGCTACTTGTACTAATGTATATGCAGGGTTACCTCTTGTTAAACTACTCCATACAAACACCATAGCAGTACAAGGTGCTGCACCTAATAATACTGCACCTGCTAAGTAATCTTGTTGAAGATTAGCAGGAATTAATGTACTAAAAATGACATAGAAGAATAAATATGCGATCCCAAACATTGTAAATGGTTTGATCAACCAATTCACAACCCAGGTTAGATATAATCCTTTGGGCTTTTTTCCGACATTTTTAACGGATGTAAAATCAACTTTGAGCATCATTGGATAGATCATCACCCATATTAATATTCCAATTGGAATATTAACACTTGCAATTTCAAAGCGATTTAAGAAATCTGGAATTGCAGGAATAAATCGACCAATTAAGACTCCTATTGCCATACAAATTAAAACAAATAACGTTAAATACTTCTCAAAGAATCCAATTTTCATAAATCTCTCCTTATTTAGCGTTTTCAATAAAAGTCTTTACTTCTTCTAGGGTAGGCACTCTACCATAAGACACAATCTTATTGTTAATGACAAGTCCTGGAGTTCTTAAAATTCCTGCATTCGCAATTTCCATCATATCTGTGACATAAATGAGATTTGCTTCTTTGTTTAAATCCTTAAGTGCGATTTCTGCAAGTTGATGTAATCTTTTACAGTTTGCACATCCTGAGCCTAATACTTTGATTTCCATATCCATTTCCTCCCTTCCTAAATCAGTAAATAACTAAATGCATTGAATAGATAGCCTACAATAAGTATGCCAACTGTGACTGTACCTACAAACATAAATAATAGTTTGGGTTTGATCACTTTTTTGATCATGATAATAGATGGTAGTGATAATGCTGTAACTGCCATCATAAATGCCAATACTGTGCCAATTCCAACACCCTTTAACACCAATGCTTCTGCGATAGGTAGTGTTCCAAAGATATCTGCATACATTGGAATACCGAGAAGAGTTGCCAATAAGACTGAAAACATATTATCATTTCCTAAAACGGCTGTTATAAAGTCTTCTGGAATAACTCCATGAATGACTGCACCAATACCAACACCAATTATGATATATATCCAAACCTTTTTGATGATTTCTCTTACCTGTTCTATGGAGTAATTGACTCGCTCTTTTTTAGTCATTTGGTATTCTTCCATAGGTTCAATTTCACTACCAGCTGGAGTTTCTACTCTTTTCATCACAAAATCTTCAACATATCTTTCCATCTTGAATAAACTTATTAAACTTCCTCCGATGATCGCGATGATGAGTCCAACCACAACATAAGCGATTGCAACTTTCCAGTTAAAAATACTTGCAAGTAAGATGACAGATGCTAAATCGACTAAGGGTGATGATATCAAAAATGAGAATGTGACACCTATAGGTAAACCTGCTTTCGTAAATCCAATAAAAATTGGGATAGATGAGCATGAACAAAATGGAGTGACTGTACCTAGAAGTGCCCCGATTGTGTTCGCTCCAATACCTTTATGCTTTGCAAGAATCCTTCTTGTGCGTTCTGGAGAAAAAAAGGATTGAACATATGATGCAATGAAAATAAAGACTGCTAATAAAATAAAGATTTTGATGACGTCATAAACAAAGAATGATAAGCTTTCAAATAGCATCGATTCTTTATCTAAATTTAATAAATCTCCAAAAAACCATCTGACTGAATTATCTAGCCATTCCATTCTTAAAAGTTGATCATTTAACCAACTCAAAATACTTCTTATGATTTGCATGTTGTCTCCATATTTTTCAAATTGATTAAAAATTCGATGATTTTGTCGATTTTTTCTTTATCGACGTGGTGCTTAACCCAATTGCCATCTTTATATGCGGTGGTTATTCCTGCATCTGTCAATGTTTTTAGATGATAAGAAAGTGTAGGTTGTTTGATTGTCAGCTTATCAATCAATGTACATCCGCAGGTTTCACCTTGAATTAAAAGTTCAAGAATCTTTAACCTGTTATCATCGGATAGTGCTTTAAACATTAAAGCATAATTTAAGTCCATAAAAGCCCTTCTTTCCTGTATCGATAGTTATCTATATTGATATCTATCTATATTATAGCATGCATGAAAATGAAATCAAGTATAATTATCTTTTTTTACTCCTTTTTTACAAAAAAAACAACCACATTGAAGTGGTTGTTTATCATAGTTTAGATTCTAATTTTACAAACTATAAAACCATGAAATTATGTTCAAAGAAATAGTCTAGCAGTGTTTTTCTCGTTATAATGCCTACAAAATTGTCATTCTGGTCAATTACTGGGACAAAATTCTCATTGGATGCTTTAGATAATAGCATTGGCATCGTAGCAGTAATGCTTACTGGATCATAATCTCTATGTCTTTTGACTTCAGATACTTGATATTTCGATAAATTATCAGAATTTAGGCACTCTACATTTTGCAATACAAACTGTAAAATATCACCCTCTGTGAGTGTTCCAACGTATTTTTGATCTTTAGTGATAACAGGTATTGATGTATACCGATGTTTTGTCATGGTTATCAAGGCATCACTTAAAGGTTGATCATTATATACAAGTGTAGTTTCATAGAAAGGTTTTAAGAAAGATGTTATGTTCATCGTTTTTCTCCTGTTAGTTTTATTTTTATATTTTTATTATACTATATTTATCTCGAATTAGGTTAGTTATCAAAAAAATGAAAAGACATCAAAGAAAATATTGATGCCCTTTCACTAATTACTTTTGTGCTAAATCTATTAGTTATTTGATTTGGATTCTTGTTTTTTGTTCAATTTGAGTAGCCTTAGGAGCTTTAATCTTCAATATGCCATCCTTTAATTCTGCTTCAATTTGATCTGTAACAAGATCTCCTAAATTGATTGCACGTCTCATGGAGCAAACTTTACGCTCGCGATGAATATAGTTTGATTTTTCTTCTTTCTTTTCTTCTTGTCGATTGATAGAAATCATCAATTGACCTTCCTGATAGTTTAACTCTATTTCTTCATTTTTAATTCCAGGTAGGTCAGCTTCTACGATGAAGAAATCTTTTTCATCTTTGACATCGATTTTAAAGGTGTCTTGACGAAGACTTCTGTTTGGATAGAAACTGTCATTGAAGAACTCATCGATCATATTGAAGAAATCGTCTTTTTCATCTGTTCGACGTGCTACACTTCGGTTAAATGGTGTTAGACCAAGCATTTTTTTCGCCTCCTTTATTTTTGGCACTTAAACACATAGAGTGCCATTTCACTTATATTTTACTACACCAAAAATGACGTGTCAAGAGTTTTGAATCACTTTTTTTCATTTGAATTTGACATTATTTCTATAAGATAACGATCTGAATTTAAATATCTTGTTAAACATTTAAAAAAAATATAGATGATGTCATCTATAAGTTTTATGTTATTTATTTTCATTCATTTTTTTGATTTCTTCTTCGAGTTCTTCCATACGTCCCATATGATTTTCCATCCACAAACCTATGATTGCCATAAACGTCCCATTAAATATAGACATATCAACTTCTGCAGTTACTATACTAGCAACATAAAAGACTAATCCAGCAATTGTTGCAATTATAACAGAAAGCCAAACACCTGTCATTGCAAAACTGATAAAATTTTCTGAATGGATAAATCTACGAATCCGAGCTATAAAGAAAACAAGTGCTAAAATAAAATGAGAAACAAATAGAGTTGATACCACTTCACTGATCACAACTTCAAGTGTTATGAATCTAAATAGGAAAGATAAGCGTATGATCATCATTACTAAAGTCAATGATAGACCCCAAAGATATAATTTTTTATACATAAGTCCGCCCCCGTGTATTTATTTTTATATATATTATAGCATTTCCTTTTAATACTTAACTCTATTTTTTCCCATTTTTTTTGCTTCATACATTAAATCATCCACACGTTTAATAGAATCATCGATGGTTTCATGAACTAAATACTCAACCACACCCATACTGATCGTAATTTGACCTACCTTTGGTATATTCATGTTGCTAATAAGTTGATGCAATCGATTGGCTACTTTGAGTGCTCCATCCATTCCTGTATTTGGTAAAGTTATGAAAAATTCTTCTCCGCCAAATCTAAATACTTGATCCTTATGTCTTTTATCTTCAATAATTAATTGGGTGATTTTCTTTAAAACATCATCACCAACTAAATGACCATATGTATCATTAATAGCTTTAAAATTATCAATATCAAACATGATTAATGAGAATGGCACGTCATGATCAAGTTTTTGTTGAATCATTTCGTCGACTTTAACATAGAAAGTTCTTCGATTGTAAACTTCAGTCAAAGCATCTCTTTCTGATAAATCACATAATTTTTGCTCGACTCTTTTTGATTCTGATATATCAAAAACTATACCTTGAATGATGATTGGCTTACCTAAAGTATCTCTTTTTATCACAGTCCCGCGGTCGTAATACCAAATATAGTGACCACTCTTATGCTGAATACGGTATTCTACTTCGTAAGCCTCTGTCTTTCCTATCAAATGATTTCTCATATTATCCATGACGCGTTCATAATCATCTGGATGAAGTTTATGTGTAAAAAACTCAAATCCTATCTCACCAATCACCTTTGGATTATATCCGAGTTGTGTTACTTTTTTTTCATTAAATATAACTCGATTCTCAGCATAAAACCATTTCCATTGACCTAAATTTCCTGCCCAAGGAAATTGAACGAGAAACTCTTCATTGTTATATTTCATTTCCTCTACTAATTCTTGTTTTAGAACTTTAATTTCTTCGATTAATTCATCTTTTGTTAACTCATTATAGTTTTTAGACATTTTTTCACTCTTTCTAAACTGTAAATTGGTATCGAGCACTTATATTCTT
>Ga0180007_10007768_pt1 | contig 10045 bp, 8 predicted proteins | sample MM_PC_MetaG_FD_121122 | JGI IMG/M metagenome (GOLD analysis project Ga0180007, IMG submission 121122) | Groundwater microbial communities from the Aspo Hard Rock Laboratory (HRL) deep subsurface site, Sweden - MM_PC_MetaG | ecosystem: Environmental > Aquatic > Deep subsurface > Groundwater... | reverse complement strand
GTTGAAAAAAGAATGACCATAGTATAAAATAGATTTCAAATCGATTACAGATATTTTTTTCATAACATGTTGCCTTTACGGATATTACAAAAATATTTTAAAAAACAACCGGACACTAGTGATAAATTATATATGATTAATTATGAATTAGAAAATAAAAGCGTAGAGGAATTAATAACTAAACTAATTAATCAAGTTCTAAAATTCATAAAGTAAAAAATAGCAAATGGACAAAACAGTACTGAGCATTCTCTTCCCCCTTTAGAGTTTTCAGCTGAGGTTCTTGGATTTAGGTGATGTGGCGGGGTTTCTTCCCGCCAAAATACAGCAAGCCAAGGTTGCTTCGTTTCTTTTAACTGAAAAAGAGCACATTAATCATTGACGTAATTTAACTTAAGAGGTATTATTTATATATTAAAATATCAATTCTAAAAGTACTCAAGTACCAAGGAAGTCAAATATGGGGCATAAGCAGAATAATCAAAGCGATCTCTAAATTAAGGGGGTTGCTTTTTTGTTGTAATGGCGAATTACTGACTTATCCCCTTTTCTGCGCGTATTTTTAAGAGTAATAGAACGTAAACAATTTGTTGAGAAAGCTCTTAGATAGATTTATTATAATCAAGGGAGAAGAAAAATGAAAAAACAAGTAATTTTAATGTGGGCAGCATTTACTATTGTAGTTATGTATTCTTTTTTGGCACAGGCGGCAGAGCTTACTACTACGGAAACCGCGGTCTCTGTTGAAAAAATTTACAAAGCAGTGGAAAACAACAGTTATAAAATCAATGATATTATCCAATCAATTGTTCCTATGGAAAATAAACTTAAATCTGTGGCTTCTGAGATCAAAGCTGATAAACAAGCTATAGAAATGATGTCTTACCGGATCGATAAGATTAAGCGAGAGTTATCTGATGTTCCCTTGAACAAGGAATCCATAAAATTCCTTAGCGAAAAGCTTGATTTAATCGAGAAAAGATTGACTGAAAGCGAGGGGTTGATAAATCAAGAAATCAATAAAAATAAAAAAGCTGATTCTGTTTTCGAAAGCGAGATTAAAACACTAAGCAGTAATTTGGCTAAGTTAAATCAATCTATAGTTGATTTAAATAATACGACAAGACGGGAAATAGATTCTACTCGGATGGAAATAAATTCTACTAAAGATACTTTTGATGGATCAAAAAGAAAGCTAAAAATAATCCTAATTATCATCGGTCTTATTGGCGGATTATTGCTGGGGTATATATTCTTAAGGCTGCGCAAAGTAAATATAGACTCTCAATCTGAGTTAAAAAATATAAAAAGAAAATATAATGAATCCGTATCCAATCTCGACATAAAGATTATTGAAGAGCTCAAACAAGTGTTAGAAGGCTTGAAAGTTCCAAATGTTCAGGATAATCGCAAAATTGATCATTCTCTGCCTTTAAAAGTTGCGGATGAAATTAATCGAATGAGAACCAGAATTGCAAATATGCCGGAAGATACTGTGGGAATAAAAGCTTTAGGCAAAGCCTTGGAAAGATTGGAAGAAAAGTTAAACGACTTAGATTATACTATAGTGGATTTAATCGGCAAGCCTTATTGGGATGGGCTTACAGTTCAGGCAAGATTTGCGGCATCAGATAATCTTAAAAAAGAAAAAAGAGTAATAACGAAAATATTTAAACCGCAAGTTAACTATAAAGGTGTTTTGATTCAAGCAGCGGATGTTGAGGTAAACTTCTGATAAGGCGGACGGCAAAGCAAGATAAAAAGTGTCCCCCCTTTTACACATTGACCGATTATCTATTGGTTAATTGTTCTCAGAATGGGCTGAATGGGGCAAATGAAAAATAGGAGAATAAATGCGAAAGAAAATTTTAGTTTTAAGCGTTATGTTATTTTTAATTTGTGCTACGGTGGTTGCGTCCGGTCAGTGGCAAACTTATAAAAGCGCTGAGGGAGCTTTTCAACTGCAGTTCCCCAATGGATCGTTAGATAAAAGAGAGCTTGTTACGGATACTCCCGCCGGAAAAGTTAAAACTCAAATGATCTCTTTCCGCAATTTAACGGGAAATACCGTATATACGGTCACTGCTAATGCCTATCCGAATAGCCTGGAAGAGAATAGTAAGGCTGTTCTGGACGGAGTAATCCAGGGGATAAAAATTAGCGATCGAATTATTAGCGAACAAGATGTTTCGCTGCAAGGCCACGCCGGAAAGCGAATCCGCTATAAACAACATCCCGATTGGCAAGAGGTAGAGATAGCAGTTTTTGTGGTGGAGAATTACCTTTACATGCTCACTGCAGATAGCAGTAATAAACAAGAAGATATAAATATTTTTTTTGATTCCTTTCAAATCCTAATGTAGCAGACTGCTTAAAGGGAGCACGCAGAGTCTGCCCTCCACTTTAGAAAGTAGTTGACGAATGAGCTTGACGGGACCTTTATTCACCTCATATTGATATTCCTCAAGCCAATCGTCTTTTCTAATCAAATATCATATAATCCTGCTGTTTCCAAAAATACTTTGCCTAAGATCGCTCTTAAGCTGCGCCATTGTTTAGGATTATTCAGGATTTTCTGATTGATTTCCAGCTCAATCCCGAGATAATCAGCTGGCGGCAAATAATTGCGGAAAAATGTTACCAGGCTATTGCTTTTACCTTGATAAGGATAATTACAGCGGACTTGAAATCCCTGATCAATAGCTTGAATCTTTTTTTTTAATATATTAGAGAAACCGGCTTCCGCCTGTCTTGCCGGAGCATAAAGTAAGCCGATATCCGCGTTCCGCTGTTTCCCTGCTAAGACCGGCGTAAAACTGTGCACTGAAACATGCAGCACTTGCTGTTTTTTTTTAACCGCGGTATTTATAATAATTTCTACCGGTCGGCGATAGGCTTTGTAATAGCTCTCGATCAACAGGTTCTTTTGCTCTTTATCTAACAATTTAGTAAAGCCGGAAAATAAACGCGGATGACCCAAAGAGCGATTTGCGTCGATGAGCAGCCGCGTATTACTGTATTGAAAAAAAGGCGCGTTTAGCTTCCCAGCCAGCACACGGGCTAATTCCAGAGCGCCGGCATCATAAGCTTGATGGGTTTTTAAGATCGCCTGGTTATTTTTAAACAGATGTTTATACTCAGCCGGCACTTTATTCGCGGCATGTTCACAGGATACAATTCGCATGTTTTTATTTACCTTCAAACAAATGGTTCTTTTCCAAGCAATCAGCCAGCTGCTGATAAACGCGGATTATATTTTCTCTAGAAACATCTTTGTTTAAGCCGCGCAAAATCCGCTGCGACAGATTACCCTGATTTAAAATAATATCATAAACATGTCCAAAAGCTTTATCATCCAAATATCCTTGGGCGGTAACTTGCTCAATGATATGGCGAAAAAGTTTATCATAACCGCAAGTCTGCTTGTCTTTGATTCCCCAAGCTTTTAAATACGCGGTATCCTCACAAACGGCTTTTAATCCTTTGTGCACCGCGTCCGCGTAAATTTGCAGCAAAGGCTTGTTTGGCCAAGCTAATAGCTTGGAAAAGCTGATCGTCTGTTCACTAACTAAAAATTTTAAAACAGCGATTATAAAAGCGCAGACCGCGGTTTCCGCCTGCAGACATTCCTGACAATCCAATAATTTTATCTCAAGGGCGTAACGCTCAAACCGGGCAATCGCGCCCCGGGAATTAAGCCATTCATATTGCAGCCGCTTCTGCGGGTCAAATTTGGCAATACTTTTATACATCGGAATAAGAATCCGCGTTTCGTAGTCCTTGCGGCTTTTTATATTTGCTTCCGGGATAATCTTACCCGCGTTCCGCGGAAACTTCTTTTGGTTTTGAGCGTAAAAAAGCATCCGATTATCCAAAGATCCAGTCGCTTTGCCTTCGATCAAGGGAGAACTTGCTGCCAGAGCCGGCAATAGCGGCAGTAAAAATCTCACCGCGGCATGCAGACGGCTGAATTCCTGATCATTACTAAAAGATATATTCAGATGCGTTGACTGCAAGTTTGCCCAGCCATGGCCAGAACAATTAAAGATCCGGTCATAGGTTTTATAAATCATTCTGTTACCGTGAGGCCAGACCTGGGTTTCAGTACGCGGATCCATAAACGGATGCGCTCCGCCGGACAACAGTTTAGCGTGATGTTTGGCTAAAAATGAATTAATTTCTTTTATCTGCGGCTGAAGAAGTCCCGACAGCTGGGCAGTATCCGTCATCGGCGCCAAGGTTTTTATTTCAATAATATGTAAAGAAAGTTCATTGGACCAAGCCACTTTACCAAATTTTCGTTCACAATGTTTTTTTCCACTTCCTCCGGAAAGCAGAGTATCGGCGATCGGGAGAACACGCAGATCTTTATCAGCAACGATCATATATTCAACTTCAATGCCAATACCCTCAAATAGTTTTAATTTCTTTGTTTTCATATGGTTTATCCTGATTTTTGAGTTGTTGAGCGAAAAAGTCGATAACTCTGAGATAGAGCTCGTCTTTGAGCACCTTATCTTCCAATCCTGAATCAACGCTAGGATTATCATTAATCTCGATAACAAAAGTTTTATCGCCTTGCTGTTTAAGATCAACCCCATAAAACCCATTGCCGATCAAATTAGCCGCTTTCAAGGCAATTTTTACGATATTAGCCGGTGCTTCCTCAACCGGCATGATCTCGACCTTGCCATATTGCCGGGTCTTTCTTTTTTCCCGCCAGTTATATATCTGCCAGTGTCCTTCCGCCATAAAATATTTACACGCGAACAATGGCTTGCGATCAAGAACCCCAATGCGCCAATCGAATTCCGAAGGCATATATTCCTGCGCGACTATCAAGTCGGAAGTTTTCAGCAATATATCCAATTCGCGGTTAAACTCTTGTGTGTTTTCCACTTTTACAACTCCCTTGGAAAAAGAGCTGTCCGGCTGTTTTAAAACACAGGGAAACCCCAATTGGCTGGAAACAAATTTTTTATTATCGCGATGGATAAAAAAGCTTTTCGGTGTAGGTATATGCGCTTTGGAAAGCAGTTCCGCCAGATATACCTTATTTGTACAGCGCAATATTGACTGCGGATCATCGATAACCACAATGCCCTCAGCCACAGCGCGGCGGGCAAAACGATAGGTAAAATGATTTGTACTGGTCGTTGTCCGAATAAACAAGGCATCAAACTCAACAAGTTTATTAATATCATCTTTTCCGATGATTTCAGTCCAAAAGCCCATTTTTTCCGCCGCGTCAACAAATTTCTGCAAAGCCTGTTTATCGGAAGGAGGATTTTCTTCCTGCGGATCTACGAGAATAGCCAAATCATAACGATATTGTTTTAATCTTTCCTTATTAAACCGCTTCCGTCTAAAATATTCATTGGCAAATTCCACCAAATATGGTTTATGCGCTTCCGGTACATCGTTCATCGAAACAACATTGATATTTTGAATCTGCCATTTTTTAGTAAATATAAATTTTGCTCTTAATAAAGGCGATTGAAAAAGATTATATATCCGCCGGCTTAATTCATCATAACGCGCAGACACATTCTTCCCAAAATAGATACTCAGGATAAATTCATTTGATTTAAGCGGGGTTAATGTTTTCTGGATCAGCTCCTCGAGATCTGAAGACATTGCTTTTACAATATTCTGCGAAGCGAAATCCTGGATAGTCATAACGCTGGGAAAAACTCTATGATCGCGAGCTTCAGCCAGCAAGGAAACATAATAACCAGTTGCCTGATAACGGTAAGAACGGCAAAGATTAAAAATCCGGGTATGGCGCATATCGACATTTTCACTCTTGTTCAAATAGTCAGCCGCAGAAATTACCTCTACGTTTTCGATTCGCAAATCCCAGGTTTTAGGATTATTTACTACAATAATATTACGCAAAGCTATCCCTTTCTTTTTCTAGGCTTAATGATCAACAAGTTGGCATCATAGGTTAAGATTCCCAACATAATCGCGTTTATCAACCGCCCGATATTAACACTATAGTACTGATCGCTGGATATGGGATTGGCCTTATAGGGATCGGCAACGACTATCTGTTTTCCATGCTCGTCATATCCGCAAAGAACCACAAAATGGCCGCTAGGATAACCGCGCACATCATCATATACTGTTAAGTTGTTCAATCCTGTATATTCGCGCGCGCACTGATACAAATAAGTTGAACTTAAGCCTGCCAATACCGGTATATTTTGCTCAAAGTAATCTTTCAGTAATGATCCCGAAAGATTTTTAAACCGGATAATCCCGCCAGCTTTGATAAAAGACATATACGCCAAAGTAGCCTGTTCGAATTTTTTCCCTTTTTTATGCGCCAGTTGGCTCTGCAGTTTATTTAAAATATCCTCATTTTTCAACCCATCCCATGTTGGATCAAATAATTTTAAATTGTATGTATATATTTCAGCCTCATATCCGCGGCCCAGGGCATGCTTACCCAGTAAAACCGCCAAAGTCCCGCCTTCCTCCAGATAAGAAACCTGTTTAATTACTTGGCGTAAACTAATTTTATCACGATAAAAGCTGTACACCGCTTGCAGACTAGTCGGACCGCATGTTACATCATCTGGCTGAGATAATATTTTCACCTTAATCATCGGAGTTCTCCTTGAGTGATTGCAGTTATTATTTTATAAACATACCAAGCTGCCGTCAATAACTTTCGCGCCCAAACGATTATTGTTATTTCAATTAACAAACCTACACTTTACTTGACCTGCCAACTGCTTCTAAGCAGCTTAGTTTTCATCCATTTTCCAGTGAGCGCCTTGTTTAAATACCAATACAGCGCCTTGAACCTTACCCTTATAACTCATTGTCACCTTGCCCTGATCATCCTTGCCGTTAAACACAAAGCTAAAATCTTTGCGCTCAAAATCACCCCAATTCCCCGGTAAAGTTTTTTTATAATTCTCCAGCACAGTTTGCCAATCATTTGCTGCTAACCTTAATCTTATCCTGGGAGAAAATACTGTTTTAAATAACTTAATGTCCGAATTTTTAACAGCTTTAAGTAAATTATAAATCGGCTGAGCCTGAGGAATAATCCCCGGATTGACTTTGGGATCAGGGATTGCAGAAATTCCTTGCTGTTTCTCCCAACACAAAGCAATATAATTAGCCGTAGGACTTGATCCCATATCGGCCAGACCAAAAGCCGACAATCCTTGATTTGTTGTTATATCCAAAAGTGCCCCGGAATCGATCAACAACTTAACAACTTCCAAATGCCCGCGATTAGCAGCAATCATCAGGGCAGTATCGCCTTGATTATTACGCGCGTTTAACAAGGCCTTTTTAGCAATAAGAAAGCGCGCGATATCCAGCCATCCATTCTCAGCCGCGAGCATCAGGGGAGTAATTCCGGTACTGGAAACCGCGTTTATCCGCGCATTATGCTCGACCAGCAATTTAACAATTTCTAGATTATTGCCCCGTACTGCCACATGTAAAGCCGTAACGCCAAGATCAAAGCTCTGGGCATTAACATCCGCACTATTCGCAAGCAAAAGCTTTACGATCTCAATCTGGCCTTTATAAACCGCGAACATTAATGCTGTATCGCCATTATCAAAAGTGGTATTTACATCCGCGCCCTGCTCAAGCAGCAGCTGGACATTTTCTTTATTCCCGGCAAGAGCCTCTGAAACAATATTCAGATCCTGAGCATACCCATGCGCGTTTAACAAAAACCCAATCCCTAAAAAAAATAAAATATTTTTTTTCATTCGAATAATTCCCTCTTTGCATAAAAAAAAATAAAGCTGTGGATATTTTAAAAAAGCTCAAGCATTGCTAATATTTTTTTAATATTTAAGCAAACTCTCCAGTGATGATCTTAGCCGCAGAGACTTATGTTGATTTTACTATATAATAACCCTCTACGCAAATATTTTACTTGCATCAGATTTTAAATATATCCTCACGGGGATATTTTTCTATTTACTTTTTATTACTGGACTTACAAGCGATTGATCGCGCTCAATACGGCTTTGATCGAAGCAATGCTTATATTAGCATCGATTCCCACGCCAAACACACAATATCCTTGAACGCTTTTTATCCCAATATAAGCTACAGCTTGCGCGTCTGAGCCGCAGGCCAAAGAATGCTCGGAATAAGAAATCATATCAAAGGAGATGTTGAATTGGTTTTTAATCCCGCAGACAAAAGCATCAACCGGACCATTTCCCTTTGCGATGATTAATATTTCCTGTTCTCTGTCCTGAATAGCAAAACAAACAACGGTTTTCTTTAAATCTTCATTCTCAGAATGAACCACATATGATTTCAACTGAAATCGACCCTGACAATTTATATATTCCGCGTCAAAACAATTCTTTATCTCTTGCGTTGAAAGCTCATTACCGATTCTTTCAGTTTTTGTTTGGATTAACCGGGCAAACTCCGGCTGCATTTCCTGGGGAAGCTTAAAACCCCAATCATTTTCCATAATATAAGCGATCCCGCCTTTTCCAGATTGACTATTGATCCGAATAATCGCTTCATATGTTCTGCCGACATCTTTAGGATCGATCGGAAGATATGGCACGTCCCAAATATCCTTTTCTTTTTTTGCCTGAGCTTTCAATCCTTTATTAATCGCGTCCTGATGTGATCCGGAAAATGCAGTATATACCAATTCTCCGGCATAGGGGTGTCGCGGATGAATGTCCATTTTTGTGCATTTTCTGTAAACTTGCTCGATTTTATTAATATCTGAAAAATCAAGCTCAGGATTTACTCCTTGACTAAAAAGATTCAAAGCCATTGTAACAATATCCATATTACCGCTGCGCTCTCCATTGCCAAACAAAGCCCCCTCCACACGCTGCGCTCCGGCCATAACCGCTAATTCCGCGGAAGCCACCGCGGTTCCTCGGTCATTGTGGGTATGCACACTAATAATAACCGCCTGTTTGTTTTTAATCTGCCGGCAAAACCACTCAATCCGGTCAGCAAAAATATTAGGCGTGGACATTTCCACGGTTGTCGGCAAATTGATAATTATTTTGTTCTCCGGAGATGGAGCCCAAATATCAATTACAGCCGAACAGACTTCAAGGGCATAATCCAGCTCTGTACCGGAAAAACTTTCCGGCGTATATTCCAGAAATATGTCTGAATTTTTCATTTCGCTTTTCAATGCCTTAATCAATTTAGTACCTTCCACAGCGATAGCCATTATCTCCTGCTTATTTTTTCTAAACACAACTTCTCTTTGTACTTTGGAAGTTGAATTGTATAAATGGACAATTGCTTTTTTTACACCGCTTAATGATTCAAATGTCTTTTTAATCAATCCGGCACGTGCCTGAGTTAAAACCTGAATAGTCACATCATCCGGTATTAGCTGTTCTGCAATAATCTTCCGGACAAACTGATACTCCACCTCGGACGCGGAAGGAAAGCCAACTTCTATTTGCTTAAAACCAATAGATACTAAAAGCTCAAACATCTTTATTTTTTCTTCAATATTCATCGGCACGCTTAAAGCCTGATTGCCATCGCGCAGATCAACACTACACCAAATCGGCGCTTTAATTATCGGATTGTCCGGCCATTTCCGGTTATTGATCTCAACTGCGGGATATTGTTTGTACCGCTGAAACCGCATTTTATCTGTGTGCATAATCAACCGCCTTTCTTTTGCCAACACTCCTTAAACTTAGCCGGTTTTGAAAAAAAAATACCACCGGCCTCATTTAAGAAGCGGTGGTTCATTTGTTTTATTATTTACTTATTTTAATTTTTATTCAATGAATGAAAACACACCTCTTCCCAAGACTTATCTCAACAGAGATAAGAGTAATCCGAGAAGCAAGCTGTTTAATTTCATTGAAATTTTACTCATAGTGTTATAAGTATATCATCACTTTTAAAACTCGTCAATAGTCCCGCAATAACAGTAAAGCAACAATTATTTCGCACTTTGGTATTTTGGCATTCTCTTAGGTTGTTGAATTTGCTTTAGTTGTATTTGCTGAATAAGCCCAAACATCCAAAGATTAAGGCTTCGTTCACTTTT
>Ga0180007_10007767_pt1 | contig 10047 bp, 5 predicted proteins | sample MM_PC_MetaG_FD_121122 | JGI IMG/M metagenome (GOLD analysis project Ga0180007, IMG submission 121122) | Groundwater microbial communities from the Aspo Hard Rock Laboratory (HRL) deep subsurface site, Sweden - MM_PC_MetaG | ecosystem: Environmental > Aquatic > Deep subsurface > Groundwater... | reverse complement strand
TTTTTCCCTTAACCCTGACCCGATCCAGCTCCTGGAACTGCATGGGCAACGATAATTTTGTGACCATGAAGTCACTGACCAGAAGTTTCACCCCGTAAAATTTGGTCAATCCCTCCAGCCGGGAGGTCAGATTTACGTTGTCTCCGATAATGGTATAATCGAACAGATCGTCAGATCCCATGTTCCCCACCCGACATTTCCCCGAATGAATCCCGATACCGATATCAATTTGTATCCCGTATTTATCGATAAACACCCGGTTCAGCTCCACAAGGGATGCCAGCATTTCAAAACCTGTTTTAACGGCCAGGGCTTCATGGTTTTTCACGTCAAGGGGAGCATTCCAAAAGCACATCACGGCATCCCCGATAAACTTATCCAGGGTGCCGTGATTTTTGATGATACTCTGGGTCACCGGGGTAAAATAGTCATGGAGCAGCATGGTCACTTGGGTAGGGGACAAGCGCTCAGACAGGGAGGTGAAACCGCGGATATCGGCAAACATAATCGTGATCTGTTTTTCCTCGCCGTCCAGACTCATCTTTTCCGGGGAATCACTGATCTGATCCACCACCGCCTTAGACACATATTTACTGAAAGCAGACCGGTAAAACCGTTTCTTTTGCTCGGAAAGCCAGAATTTAAACAGATTCAACACGGAAAAATTGATCCCCAGCACTACCAGGGGAAAAAAAGGAGACACCCATATATGATAGGTTTTCAGACAAAAAATCCCTCCGTACCAGGCACCGACCCCTAGAACCGCTGTCACCGGCAATGTCAGCCAGGAACCGGCCCAGCAGATCAAAATGGTGGTGACAATTCCCCATAATAAAATGGACAAAAATTCCAGCCCGGGAACCCAGTCCGGTCTCTGGATAAACTCTTGGTTCAAAATATTATCCACAATGGTGGCATTGACTTCCACCCCGGGAAACACTTCATCTAAAGGGGATACCCTGATATCCATGAGACCTGCGGCAGATGACCCCAGAAAGACCACCTTATCTTTAAGGGCACCGGGAATCATCTTGTCTTCCAGCACGTGTCCTGCCGGGATATAGGGAAAGGTATGCCCGGGGCCCTTGTAATTGACCAGCATGGACCCATTGGCTTCCAGGGGAATAATGGTCGAACCGATTTTAATGGATTCAATTCCTCCACGGGTCACTTTGAGGATCGGGTCTGGAACCCTCCCCTTCAAGGCGATCAACAGGGTTGCCAGGGACAAATGGGGATACATTTTTCCCTTCCAGGAGATCATCAAAGGCACCCGCCGCAGCACACCGTCCCCATCGGTTAAGGTATTCATAAATCCGGCATGTCCAGATTTTTCCAAAAGCTGCGGCAATGGCGGAGTCACCCGAAAGGCCTGGGTCAAAAAGCCCAGCCCCTGCCCGGCCCCTTCCGATCTCACCTCTGATGTTTTCAGGGCAGGCAAGCCTGTCACCTCCAGAACAGGCACACCGTCTGCCTGGAAAACAAAGGAATACCCCAGGACAAAGGGACCGGTTCCCAGAACATTGGCTAGCAATTGGTCATTGTCCAGCAATTCTTCGGGCAGCCCCTTAAACCCCAGGTCCACCTGAAGATCCCGCTTTAACATTTTTTTATCACAAGAGGAGAGGTGCCGTCGGGCTCACCAAACAAAATATCATTGCCCACGGACAGGGCGCCGGCCAATTGAATTTTTTTCAGCAGCAGTGCCACACGGTATCGGGGCCAGGGCCACTGGCCAAATCGGCGGATACTGTATTCATCGATATCCACAATGGCAACGGTGCTTGGCGCCTTTTGGGTATGGGTAATAGATAAAAACACATCGTAGAGCTTATTTTCCATCAACCGCATATAGGGCGGTTTAAACACATAAAAACAGGCAATGACCAAGGTAATAATCAAACCGGCCGCCACCACCGTCCACTGTATCTGTTGTATTTTTTTACCCAACAACCGAGTAACTTTCACGCGCGTCAGCCTCTATCGTTTGAATCCTTAAAAAAATGACCGGTAGCCGCTCCCCAAAAGAGAAATTATCCTATTTTGGACTTGACAAATTAAAGTAATTAATGGTTATGATAAGCGGGTCCTGATATGAATGCAATAAAAAAAACATCGTATTTCACAAGAGGAAATAAAATGCATAAAATCATTTGCAAAAGCACCTTGGTTCTTCTTTTTATCTTCTGTTTTTCAACCATGGCCCTGGGCCAAGACAAGACAACGGTCCCGGTAAAAAAACCGATAGAAAAAACGACAGAGAAAAAGATAAACCTGGACCTGAAGGTTCTTCTGAATTCTCTTCTGGAAAACCATGAAGAGATAAAAACCTATGAACACAGACTTGAAAGTGCAAAGGCCCAGGCCCGACAAAGCAAAGGCCTCTATTATCCCCGGCTGGATCTTTTTGGAGATGCCGGATACGAAAAAATTGATAAAGAATATCTTTTGGACTCCGAGGAAAATCGGCACAAAGTCACCCTCAAGGGAACCCAGCTCATCACGGATTTTGGCAAGACAACCCATACCATTGAACGGGATAAAATATACTTTGACCAATCCAAAGCAAGTCTTGAAGCCATCCGTCAAAAAATGATCCGGGACGGGGTGGTTGCCTATATCAATATTGTCCGGGCCAGGGAGCGGTTAAGGATCGCAAAACTTTCTGAAAATCGAATCAAGGAACTCACCGGCATAGAAAAAACTCTGGTTCAAAAGGGTGCAGGTTTGACCACCGATGTTTTACAGGCGAAATCACAATTGGCCGGGGCCATGGCCCTCCGGGTGCAGGCCAACGGGGAGCTTGAAATTGCGAAGAACCGGTTCCAGGCTGTTTTTTATCATTATCCAACCGCCAAAGAGGTTGGCCAGTTTAAAGAGGTCGCCTACCCCACCAAATTTGTACCGGATAATCTTGAACAGGCCATTGCCACGGCCTTGGAAAATAATCCGGAAGTTAAAATCACCTCCTATGATGTGAGTGCCACACAAAAGGAAATCGGCATTTCAAAATCCAGATATTACCCTTCTCTAAATCTTTATGCCAAAGGGATCAATGCCTATGACAATGACGGCCAGAAGGGGTATCGATTAGATTATGATGCGGGCGTTGAATTTGCATATAATCTTTATAGCGGCGGCGGCGACCAGGCAGCGATACAATCCGCGCTTGCCAAAAACACCGCCGCATCCACCCACCTGGGATTTGCCAAAGATCAGGTAAAAGAACAGGTCAGAAACAGCTGGGAACAGTTGATGACCCTGACCCAGACAAATGAACTGCTGGATCAACAGGCCGATATTCTAAAAACATTCCTGGAACTGGCCAAGGAAGAACGCAAAATGGGAACCCGCTCTCTTTTGGATGTGTTGAACGGAGAAGTCAACTATATCAATGCCCAGGGAGATGCAGTTGCCGCAAAGGAAGACACCAAAAGTGCAGCCTTTAATCTTTTGTTTGCCATGGGTAAAATTGATGTGAGCCTGTTTGATTAGTATCGCAATGAGGGAACTCGTTCGACGACTGGCGCAGCACCCCCTTCTGACCATTGAAATTCTGGGAGCCACTTTTCTCATAACGGTTTTGACCCTGGCCCAGCCGATTTATGTGATCCAGCTACTGAACCGGTATGTGACCTATGGATTCCACGGCACCTTAATCACCTTGACCGCAGGGATGCTCATTGCCGTTCTGATGCAATTTTGTTTTAGAATTATCAGAACCCGGATGGCCATGGCCATAAACCTGGAACCCAATAACATCCTGGCCAGGGATGTTCTCTCAATTATAGCCCAAGCAAAATCGGAACACTTGGGACAGGTGCCCAGACCCAAACTCCAGGAAGCCCTTGCCCATGTCCAGACCATTCAAACCGTCTATGATGCCCAGACACTCAACCAACTTATAGACGTCCCCTTTTCCCTTCTGTTTATCGCCGTTCTGTATTTATTAAGCCCGCTCCTGGCGGGTATTTGCTGCTTGGGGATTCTGGGTGCCATTTTATCCGGGTGGATGAGCCTTATCAAATCAGGGAAAACCACAGATCTTTTAGGCAAAGAAATGACGGCGCACCGGGGTGCCACCTTTGCGGCCCTGCATGCCCAGGAAACCGTCCGGGCCTTTGGCGGGATTGAATTTCTGTTTAAAAACTGGGACAAACAATTACACCTCATTGAAATTTTAAGACAAAAGCTTACGACCACCCGAGAGTTTTCACAGACATTGGGCCTTACTGGAAATTCCGTTACCAGTGTCGCGATTTATGCCGTGGGCGCCATCCTCGTGGTCCAGGGAGATTTAACGGTGGGGGCCCTGATCGGCGCAAACATTCTTTCAGGAAGGGCCTATCAGACAAGCACTAGACTGGTTCAGATTTTGTTGATGTTAAAAAAAGCCCAGGCAGCTTTCATGGACCTTTCCATCCTCAGACAATTCCCCAGAGAAGCTTCCCAGGGGACTGCGTTAAAAAGTTATACCGGACTGGTTGAATTCAAAGATCTGGGCTTTTTCTTTCCAAACAGGGCAAACCCGGTGTTTGAATCCCTGAATCTCAGATTGGAACCGGGATCTGTTCTTGTGGTATACGGCGCAAACGGCACCGGTAAGACAACCCTGGCAAAACTATTGCTCTGCCTGTTATCACCCAGAAGGGGAGCCATCCAGGTGGATGGTGTCACCCTATCCCAGATCGTTCCTTCCTGGTGGCGAAGACAGGTAATTTATATGCCCCAGGAACTGGATTTTTTAAACGGCTCCTTCCGGGAGAATATCCTTTTGTTAAATCCGGAATTGGATGACACCCGGCTGAACCAGATTCTAAGAATAACCGATCTGAAACCATTTTTAGACCAGGCCCCGAATGGACTGGAAACACCTCTTCTGGACAACGGGAGAACCATTCCCTTGGGTATCCGAAGGCGATTGGCCCTGGCAAGGGCACTGGCCTCGGATGGACAGCTGGCCGTTCTGGATGAACCCACGGATGCCATGGACCAAAAAGGGATTGATGCGGTTTATGACGTCATGAATTCCCTTGCCAAGGCAAAAAAAACCATTATTGTTTTCTCCAATGATCCCAAAATTCTCAAAGGGGCTACCGTTATCCTGAATCTGAATGCCAAACCGATTCCCGAACGGATCACACCGGCCATGATCGGTAAACTGGAGGAGCTAACCCCATGATCGAATCACCGAACACCCCCCTCAACGGACCGGTCCACATTTTTTTCATCTTGCTGGTCCTCATGTGTGTGGCCTTCGGTATCTGGGCCTTTTACGGACAACTGGATATTGTGAGCATTGCAGACGGACAAGTGGTTCCCACGGGCAGTGTAAAACATGTTCAGCATTTTGAAGGCGGTATCATTCAATTGATCCGGGTAAAGGAGGGGGATGAAGTCCGCCAAGGCCAGGCCCTGGTAGAATTGGAACAACTCAGAAGCGGTGCCAGTCTGGATGAAATCCAATTGCGCATCCACGCCCTTGAGGTGGATGTGTTACGGCTGGATGCCCATATGAGGAAATTAGACCACATCCCCTTTCCCGAAGAGATTCTCACGACACAGCCATTGCTGGTAAAAGAAGCAAACGCCCTGTTTGTCACCCATCAAAAAAATCTTGCCAGTACCATCAACCGTTTAAACACAATGATTGAGCAGAAAAAACAACGAATCATCACCATCGAGGCAAAACTGGAAAACACCCGTCAGCAGCTTCCCATGATCCAGGAACAGTTAACCCTGAGTGAAGATCTTCTCAAAAGCAGCCTGACCACCCGCAATAAGCACATTGATATCATGCGCCAGGCCAAGGAAATGGAGGGCGAAATCTCCCATGATCTGTCTGCCCTGAAAGAAGCCCGTCATTCTCTCTCCGAAACCCAGGAAGAAATGAATGAAGCTCTTTTTTCCTTTGAAGAAGAAAATTCTGAAAAACTAAAAAAAGCCAAGCAGGAACTTCAGGAATTTTCAGTCCGGCTGAAAAAGTTTGAAGACACACTTCAAAAAACCATCATCCGTTCGCCCATTAACGGGGTGGTAAAAAAACTCTACCATGTCACCCGGGGCGGTGTTATCAAACCCGGAGATTCCATTGCCGATATTGTCCCCTCTGAAGAACGGCTGATCATCGAAGCCCACTTAAAAATCTCTGATATCGGGTATATTCGAATGAACCAGGATGTATTTTTGCAATTGCCCAGCAGTGACGCTAAAAAATTTAAAAAATTAAAGGGTCATGTCATCGGTATCAGTCCGGATACCTTTACCGATGACCAGGGACGCACCTTTTACCGGGTAAGGATGGAGTCGGACAAAAGCTATTTTGAGGCAAAAGATCAACGCTATCGGCTCTACCCCGGAATGGTTCTGCTGGCCTATATCCATATTGGACAACGGTCGGTGTTGGAATATATCATAGATCCCTTTATCGGAAACTTAAGTTTTGCCCTCCAGGAACGTTAGGAATGAACATTATCTTCATTCACCCCCGAATGCCGGACCCATTTATCTGGCTGGCCCAAACCCTGGGACAGAACCCTGAAAATCAGCTCATCTTTCTCACGGGGAGCAACCCCAAAGGAAAATCAATCCCCCATGTCAACATCCGATGGTACGACCCCTCCTCCAAAGGCCATTCCCTTAGCCCCTTGGATCCTTTTTCAGATATATTAACCCGGGGAACGGCCATGGTTCAAGTACTTTTTGAGCTGAGCAAATCCACAACCCCAGACCTGATCATAGGCGCCGCCGGCAGTGGCACAAACGCTTATATAAAGGATCTATGGCCTGACACACCTTTTCTGGCATTTTTTGACTGGACCATACCCACATCATTGGCGCCTTCAGATGCCAGCAACCATTGGAAAAATATTGCCACACGGATGACCCTTCGAACAAAGCAAATGCCCCTGTTGCTGGATCTTTTTTCCTGTGACCGAGGCGTTTGTCCCACCGTCTGGCATAAAAATAACCTTCCACCGGCTTTTCATAAAAAGATCAGGGTGGCCCATGAAGGGGTGGATACCGATTTTTTCTTTCCTGCCCCTCCCCTGCCAGATCTGAATCTGCCCGAGCTTACCCTGGAAAAGGATTGTGAAATCATCTCCTTTACCACCCATATTCTGGCCCCCTATCCGGGATTTTTAACCCTGTTGGCCGCCCTTCCCCTGGTTCTTGCAAAAAAGCCCCATGCCCATGTGATAATGACCGGTACCGATCTCCTTTCATTCGGGAAAACGCCATCAAGTCCCAAAAGCCTCCGGCAGCTGGCAATGGAAACCCCAGGGTTGCCATCCAATCGGATCCACTTTTTGGATCCCCTGAACAAATCGCAATATCGAAAATTACTCCAATGCTCTGCCCTTCACATATCCCTGGATTTTCCCTTTATCTTGCCCAGATCCATGCTGGAAGCCATGGCATGCGGGTGCCTGGTCATGGGGGTGGACAAGGACCCTGTCACCCATGTCATACAGGATGGCATCAACGGGTTCACCATGGACTTTTCCTCAAAACAACCCCTGGCCCAAAAAATTCTGTCCTGTCTCGAGTACCCTTCTTTTATGGTATCCCTGCGAAAAAAAGCCCGTGAGACCATCTGCCGTGAATATGATCTTGCAAAATGCCGATCCGATCAATTGCGCTTGATTCACGACTTTTTAAACCAAAAACCGAAAGATTCCATTTTTGGATAAAATTTACTGATCATTCTCCTTGGGCAAAAATTTCAAAATTATCAGCGGTCATATAACGGATATCGTCCGGGGTTATGCCCTCAAGCTCGGCAAACAGGGCCAGCTCTCCCGAATCCACTGGACCGCCGTCCTCACCATTTATATCCGCATCCCCGTTCCAATAGTAAATCTTAGCCGTGGCAGTGCAAGGACTATCACAATCGCTGACGAGAAAATAGGTGGCCAGACTTCCCGTAGAATCCCAGTCCAGGACAGCGTTCAAGTCATCAATCCAATCTGAATCCGTTGAGGTGATTCCCAATATCTTGTAGTCAAGCGGATCCACAGTATCTTCGCAATACAAATCTGTTACCCCATACGTAGAACTGCCTTTTGAAGCAAACCCAAGCTGGGTTTCATTAAATTTCAAAACATCATTCTCTGAATGATAATTAAAATCTGTCACCGTATCAACCCCTTGTGAATCGGTAAATTCAAACCAGTCTTTCGAAGCACAAATGTCAGGGCCATCACCGGTTAAGGTATCGTTGCCCGCACCACCAGAAAGAAAATCATTTCCGGTGCCACCGTACAAGGCATCGTTTCCAGCTCCACCATACAAGGTATCGTCTCCGTCGTCCCCATAGAGCCTATCATCGTGGTCACCGCCATCAAGGGAATCGTTGCCGCTTCCCCCATAAAGAATATCATGGTGCCTGCCACCATTAAGGACATCGTTGCCGCTTTCCCCATAAAGTACATCATCATGGTTACCGCCGTAAAGGGCATCGTTGCCGCTTCCGCCATAAAGCACATCATCGTGATTATCACCGTAAAGGATATCATCATCTGCGCCGCCGTAAAGGCTATCCTTGCCACTTTCCCCAAAAAGTTTATCATTTCCGGAGTGACCTTCCAGGAGATCATCTCCACTCCCTCCATAGAGTTCATCATTTCCCTCACCACCGGAAAGAGTATCATCATCAAATACATCATCCACCTGACCATTTCGGACAGTAAACTCCCAGAGTCCCAACGAAGCTTGGTTTCCCTTTACATTTTCCAGTCCCAGCATGTCAACCGCATCGCCGCTGGGATCAATCTCAAGATAATTTTCACCATCCCAGGAGGTCACACCGGCCCTGGCAGCTCCCTCACTGTCGCTGGTGGACCAGTTAATATCTTCGTACCGGAAGACAATATCAAAATCACCGTTACCGCTCTCCACATCCATCATCAATTGAATCTGAAATGCATTGAGACGATCAATATGGTCACTATAATACCCCACATCATCCCAGGTGACTGTGAATATATGGTTTTGGGTATCAAGATCATAGTAAACCAGATTACTGCCCGTGGAATTGCCCCCGGGGGTCTGGGACCCGTCCGGCAAAACCACATCTGTCTCCACATCTGCCCAAAAAGGCGCGATCATTACCGGCAGCCCCTGAGCTTCAAGACTTAAATCCACTGGATTAAAACGGCTGGTCCCCTCCCCAAAAGAGATGTTGCCGTTGGTATTTATGTAAAGCTCACTATAATGCTCACCAAAAAGATATAGCCCGTTGGGAGAAGACGAGGAAAAAATTGAAGAGATATCAATCGCATTGGAATATCCATCATCTGTCCTGTCAAGGTGATCTTCCCCAAACCCGTTTTCCCCGCCAAGATCGTTTACCAGATAGGTATAATTGCCCACACTAACGGTGACTGTTGCTGTTTCCTGCCCTTCATTGCTGTCATTTACAGTATAGGTAAAGGTATCAGTTCCTTCAAACCCTAACTTAGGCGTATACTCAAGCATATCCCCATTAATCTCAACACTTCCTTCCATGATGCCTTGGGTTACGCTAACAATCCCCAGATCATCTCCTGTGTCATTTCCCAGAACGTCAATGGTAACCGGAGTGTTTGTCCGGGTGAATGTGGAATCATTATGGACGACCAGCGCTTCCGGGACCGGATCAATGGTAACTGTCACCGTGGCCTGGGCTTCCCCCCCATTGCCGTCGGTCACCGTATAGCTGAAGATATCTATACCGTTTACATCTGGATCAGGCGTATAGGTAAGTGTCGTATTGTCATCGTTAATCACTACAGTTCCCATAGTGCCTTGGGTTACACTTAAAATACTCAGGGTGTCCCCATTTCTATCTGAATCATCGTCCAGCACATGGATGATCACAGGGGAATCCTCATTGGTAGTTGCAGAATCATCCTCAGCAACAGGTGTTTGGTTGACTTCCGGTTCCGGTTGGGGTTCCGGTTCCGGTTGGGGTTCTGGCTCCGGTTGGGGTTCTGGCTCCGGTTGGGGTTCTGGCTCCGGTTGGGGTTCTGGCTCCGGTTGGGGTTCTGGCTCCGGTTGGGGTTC
>Ga0180007_10007766_pt1 | contig 10050 bp, 11 predicted proteins | sample MM_PC_MetaG_FD_121122 | JGI IMG/M metagenome (GOLD analysis project Ga0180007, IMG submission 121122) | Groundwater microbial communities from the Aspo Hard Rock Laboratory (HRL) deep subsurface site, Sweden - MM_PC_MetaG | ecosystem: Environmental > Aquatic > Deep subsurface > Groundwater... | reverse complement strand
TATAGCCATAAAGTACTATATCAACCATGACTGAACTTTAGTACTATATCCACTATCAGTAACCATTATCATTAACATACCCATGCCCCCTTATTAGTAATGATTATCATTATCATTAACATAAGCTGTCCCAGGACATACTTCTCGAATTAAGTCTCTTTCCTATGGCTTGTACTCCAATCATAGTACAATCATAGTATCATCAGACTACTTTCTTGTTAATACACTCATAGCCAGGGTGATTGAACGTATAGGTGTACATAATAGCTATTGTGCGACACTCTAGATACGAAGGACGGAGAAAAGGAATGGAATAGAATATGTTACTATCGAACCTCTTCCCGACGGTAGTGTTAAGTTGGGAATAGGCTAGTGATTTAGTATAGAATTAAGGTATGGTATAATGGGTGGTGTAGTGGTGGTGGTGGTGTGGGGATGGTATTATTATATAAATTATATAATAGCATATTAAGGGGCATTTTATGAAGCATTTACTAGCGGTAACATGGGCAAGGTGGACGGTACAGGACCCGATAGACGAAGAGCATTATACGATTTTTACTGCCTCTATTCTCAAGCCAAGTTGGGAATATCCGATAGTTTGTGCCTCTATGGCTATCCGCAAGGGTATCAAGAAAATATTCATCAGGTTATCTTATGGGGGGTTATTAGCTACCTTTGTTATTCCTGATGAATATAGAGAGCGTTTAGATTTGGGTTATAAAGAAGCTCTTTCAATAGCTGAATACATACAAAGTAAGCAGAGGGCTTTACACAGGCTGAGCAATATTCCTCCTGGGGCGAAGGTTATCAGGACTGACACTGGTGAGATAATTGCGGAGGTAGAGCAATACTTGAAGGAGAAGAAGGATGTCTAAGAAAGATAGACGGAGAATCAATCAGTTTATACTCAGCAAGATTGAAGATGTTAAGAGCGCAAAAGAAGCTAGGATAGCAGCGGACAAGGTTTACAGTGCTATCTCCAGGGATATGGCATAAGCCAGAGAGAGAATCTTAACGCAGGTCAATAAAATCATAAAATGATATAATGGTTCTCAGAGGGGGCGAATAGCCCCTTCCTTGTTATCAGGAGGTTTTATGGAAGATAAGAAGTCTAAGTCAATAAAAATATCCTTCACCATTCTGTTCTTGACCATTACTATTTATCTGCTTGATATTAACCCTGCTGATAGAGACCTGTATGCAGGGATAGAGTTAAGCTGGTAATATGGAGTCCTTACTTACAGGTATGCACAGGGAATACACAGAGAAGGGTAAGACATGGCATAACGGGTATGTAGAGAAAATCTGCCCAGTTTGCCTTAGACCTTATATCTGTGCAAGGGATGTATCGGGTAACGTTGACAGGTGTGGGTATCCTGATTGCAAGCCTCATGACGGGGAAACCTTTTGTGGTAAGGCATAATGTGGATGATAGAGAGGTTGCTACATTTATAATGGAACTATCCCTGAAGTATGGCGTAGATCCAGGAGTATTATGGCATATATTAGAGGAATATATGAAGTATTGCCATGATATTTGGGAAATTCAAACCAGGAGCTGGAACTAGATTATGAAGAAGTTTGAAATAGATGTAGAACGAGCTTCAAACGGTGCCATAAAGATAAAACTCCAAACAGGACTTTTGCTTCTTGGGTTGGTATTATCTACTGGGATTACTACTGGCAGCGTGATATTTTCTTATAAGGCTGCACTGGATAGTATTTCAGGTAATTCCAATAGAATCACAAAGATGTCAGACAAGGTTGAAACCTTGATAGAAAGGGTTGCCAGAGTGGAAGGGCGACTTGAGATAATGTTAGTGCCATAATGAATTACAAGGAAAACCAGAGAATTAAAAAGACAGCCCGCAAGGAAGCCTCTAAGATAGAGGAGAGAACGGAAGGAATTACCGCTGATATTGATAAGATTGATAAAAAGGTTGAGAAGAGTAAGAAAGACATATCATTGCTCAATGTAGAAAATAAGGCTTTGAGAAAACTCATAAGTTCCCTCGATAAGAGGGTGAAGAAACTGGAAGAACCGTCAACTTAGGAGGACTGTATGCCGAAAGCAATGGAACGTAAACTAAGGGCAGAAGCTAAGAAGAAAGGACTTACAGGAGAAAGGGCTGATAAATACGTTTATGGAACTATGAGAAAGACTGGATGGAAGCCATCAACGCAAAGGAAAAGGAAGAAGAAATAATGCCTCCGAAGAAAAGGGTATCGCAAAAGGAAGTTGATATTGCCAGTGTCCCACTGGATGAATTATCAGAAAAAGACCTGAGAAATATCATGAAGGGATTGACTGAAAAGGCTGTTATGGGGAACGCCCAAGCAGCACAGTCGTATGTTAAATGCAGGGAGTATCTGGATAGAAAGTATGCTAACAATAGAGAAACAGAACTTACATCAGAAGAAGTCTCCCGTATCGGTAGGGAAGTTATCAGTAGACTCAAGGAAATGGATAACGGAATGGATAACCTGTCGAATGAGTCCGCTCTACTTCTTGATAAAATACGGGCGAATTAAAGATGATCTGCTGGGTATTATCAGGTTTGAGCCATGGGATCATCTTGTAAATTGTATCCATGCTTTCTTAAGGTATGATGAAATTGTTATCCTTAAAGCCAGACAGGTAGGTTTAAGTTGGCTATGTGCTGGATATGCACTATGGAAGGCTTTGTTCTTTGAGGGTAGCCGTGTGCTGATACTGTCTCAAGGGCAAGATGAGGCCACCGAACTGCTTAATAAGGTTAGATTCATATATCAATACTTGCCACAAGAACTCAGAGTGCCAGTCGGAAAAGACCAGGAAAGTCTTATGACCTTCCCATGTATGCACTCAGAGATTAAAGCCCTCCCGTCTACGGAAAAGGCAGGACATGGGTATTCAGCTTCGCTGGTTATCAGGGATGAACTTGAGTATCATCCCTACGCTGAGAAAAACTTTCTTGCAGTTGCACCTGCTATAGATGCTGGTGGACAGATGATTGACCTGTCTACAGTTGATAAAACAAAAAGTGATACCCATTTTAAGGGCAGATATAAGGCAGCCAGAGCACAGGTGAGTGACGGTCACGCAATATTCATTCCCTGGTTCGCCAGACCTGTTAGAGACCCAAGTATGACTTTGAAAGAGTGGTATGAAGATAAGATTCTGAAGAAGTATTCCAAGACAGAGGTGGAACAGGAATATCCCGAAGAAGAAGAACAGGCACTTAGCGTTCTTTCTTCAGCACAGTTCTTCCTGTCAGAAGCCTTGCAAGATATGCAGAATGATTGCTACCCTGCTATTGAAACAAGACACAATAACATGGTGAAAATATGGAAGACGCCAGTTATAGGGAGAAGGTATCTTGTGGTAACTGACCCGTCTACTGGGCAAGAAGACCCTCATGTTTCTCTCGTTCTTGATGTGGATACGCTGGAGAAGGTTGCTGATTCTCACGGTTACGTACCAGCAGAACTCGTAGCACAAATACATGACGAATTTGTTAGAATGTATAATAATGCTTATAATACTTACGAAAGAAATGCAGTTGCTGGCGGGGTTGTAGAGCAGAAATTGAAAGAACTCAAAACGCCAAATCAGTATACGGCTAAACTTGGCAAGCCATCTCAAGGATGGTGGACTGCCTCTAATCAGTTTTCTTCAGGCAGGCTTGATATGTTATATAGATTGCAGATGGCAGTTAGAAATAGGCAGATAAGAGAGCATAATATAGAGGCTTTAAATGATTTCATGTGGTTTATTCAACCTGAAAACGAAGCCCCTAGAGCTACTAAAAATCAGCATGACGATTTCGTAATGTGTTGGTCTATAGCCTTAGAACTGAGAAGACTATTACCTGCCTTTACAGGCGGTTTTAAAACAGTTAAGTTGAGAGGTATGTAATATGCTGTCAGATACGGTAAGGATATATAAGGCACTGGCGGAAGATAGGTATAAGACGCTCAGGGCAGAACAGGAAGAGGATGATAGGTACTACTACGATAGTTTTGAAGTTCCTCAAATCAATTCTCCTGTTACAATTCAAAGAACGGGCAGGGCAGCCAGACTTATTGACTCTCCAGCAGAGCATATTATTACCTCAAATCCACAGGGTTACAGACTGAATATCAAGAACACGAAAGGGGAAGAAGAGGACTCCCTTAAAATATCCAGAGTGATAAATGAACAGTGGGTTTATACACTGAAACACGGTAATCCAGATATGTTCAAGGAGTTTGTAAAACAGCTTCTCAGACGTGGGGATGCTTATATTAAGGTTCTTCATAACTCATCGTGGGTAACTGAGGGTATGAACAAGATAGGAATGCCTGTTATATTCTCAGTACCAGACGCTTATACCGTATATACATTGCCAGAAGATGAAAAGAATGGCATACCTGACAGAGCTTTAATCATGTATAAAAGGAGTTCTTCGGCAATAAAGAGGATATATCCAGATTGGTCAGACCCAAAGGGGACTCTCACGAAAAAGCAGAATGCGGACTGGCTTGAATACTGGACTCCTGAATATAGAGAGTTCTATGCAGATGGGGAAATCGTATTAGAGAGTGATAATGTGTATGGGTTTGTGCCGCTTATCCATAAGCTATCGGGTATGGGAACTAATTCTGCTGACGGAGCACTGGAAAAACTTATCGTGGGCAGGCTTAGATTTTGTAGAGATACTCTTGCAAGATATACGGCATTGGTATCATCTATAGACTGGCTGATTCATAATTTCTCTAACAGAAGTTTTGATGCTAAGATTACAGACCCGCAGGTTGACAAGGCAGTATTTGACACACTTGAAGAGGATTATAAGGTAGGGACTGGCTTAATGCACAAGATACCTTATGGCGTAGATGTGCAACCAGCCGTTCAAGAATTGCCAGAGCCTCAACTGTTCGCATATCTTAATCAGGTAGAAAACGAACTTGCCAAAGAAGAACCACTTGTTCTCGGAGGTATGGCAGTTGGAGAGAGCGGCAGGCAGCAAGATATGACTCAAATAGCTGCCTTAAGACGGTATGACACCATTGTCGAAAACACGGAACACGCTTTCGGGCAGGCTTTTGGCATGGCGTTGAGAATGATGGAGAAGCTACCCTGGATTAGACCTGATGATATTCCCAAAGATGCTATTAACGGGAATTATTCAGTTGTTGTCAGTTTGAAGGCAGCCGACCCGCTTGAGAATGACAGGAAAGCGTTACTTGGTAGTAGAATGCTGGCTGCTGGAGAGATTGACCCTGAAACAAACTTGATTGATTTTAAGGGTTACACTATAGAAAAAGCAAGAGATGTACTGGTAAACACTCTAAAGTGGAAGGTTTTGCTTAATAGTCCTGATATAGCCGAACTTATAGGCTTGAGGGCTGCTGAACAGGCTGGTATGCTGGAGCAGTTAAACATGCTTAAGCAGAGAAGGCAACTTTTAGAGAAGACGGGGGGTGGATTGGCAGAAGTACCTTCAAGAACATCTCAGGAGAGAATGGCTGGCGAAGTGCAGACTCCAGGCGGGTTTGAGCAGATAGATATGGCATTGACGCAAAGGGCTGAAAGGAGACCCCCCACTAATTATGCAAGGAGCGCATAATGAAAAGCAACTATTTCAAAGAGGTAGAGAAGTCAGTTCTGGATACCGTAAATGATGTTTCAAGAAGTATGGCAGAGGACTTCAAGGGAACTGAGCCGTATAGCGGTAAGCCACCTGATAACAGACAACTATATATGTGGTTATCACAGTTAGACCCATATCAAAGAGAGCAACTAAGAAGGAAACATGGAGAAGTCGTTTGGGACGAGTTTCTTTACGAGATGTCAAAAGTAGAACGAGAGGTGCAAAATGCCTGAACCGTTAAAGAAAAAGAATTGGTGGGAGAACTTTGGGGCTGAACCTGCTGAATGGAAGGGAAGATTGCCTCTGTTGACAGAAATGAAGGAAGGGAAGGAATTATGGCGGAGACCTTCTGAACCTTATTCACCATTCAGGGCTTATTTGCCAAGAGAACGATATACCATACCTGTCGGGACTGCTGTTCCTGAATCTACTGACTGGCTTACCAGATTCCAGCCAGAAGAAGAAACTGAGATGGAGATTACTCCAGAAATGAGAGCAAAGAGTCAGGAGATATGGCAGGGAATCCAGTTCTTCAAACGCAAACTTGGGTATACTGATTACGATATAAGGCAGATGACAGCAGGGCTTACGTCAGCAGAGCAGTTACAAGAAGTATATGATGTATTACAGAATGAAGTTGCTGGCCTGGATATTACTGCTCAAAGACAGCTCGCAGAACGCATTTCTCAAGCTACTTATGATGATAAGATTCTATCCAGAACGCTTACTCCGCAAGCACCACCGTCATGGTTCAATAATATAGCTATGGAAGCTAATCAATACGGCATACCAAAGAATGTTATAGGGCAATGGGCTAATCTTGGAAGCCAACCTGTAACCAGAGGCGAAACCGTTGTATCTGCATGGCAAGACCCTGCTACTGTAAGAAGCATGTTTGAACAGATAGACGCTGCTAAGTACAGATTCCAAAGAGGCTTAGCAGATACCTTAAGAGAACAATATCCAGAATGGGCAAGTATATTTGAGGCAGAGAATACCAAATTCGCAGAACAAGAAGGAGGCAGGTTTGCTGCCGATGAATACTGGGCTAATTTTAGCGGGTGGCTTTTATCCAAACCAACCTTCATGAAAGACTTTGAGAAACAGGATAAGGAACAACAGAAGAAGTACCCGCAATTATACATGGCATACAATGAAGCTGGAAGCAACTTACCATTCTCATTCTGGGTTGCCACTACGCCAGAAGCTCAGGAATATATGAGGTTAGCCGAAGAAGAGGAAATGGAAGCAGCTTTGGCTGCGCCTCCAACAACAAAGAAAACGCCAAGATGGGCTACGGCTAGAGGTTAAAGATGCCTACTCAAAAAGACATAGTATTACAAAAACTTGTAAGGGATATAAGAGCAAAGAGGCAACCTCCGCAAACGCAGGTAGAACAACCACAGGCTGCGGCGGAACCCCAGTTGCCTTCATGGGCAAGTGTTGAAGAACCTACACAGCAGATTGGCAGGAAGCCATCATTTCTAGCTTATAGAGAACCGTTGCCTCCGAATGTGCCAGTTGAAGAACCATCTCCTCCGCCAAAAGAACCACAGTATACAAGAGAGTACAAAGAGTGGTGGGAACAACCTGCTAAAGCTGGTGAGGATATTACCAGATGGATAGGCACAAATGTAGCTAAAGTGCCTATCTTACCTCAATTCCTTCAGGCTGCCCCTGTGAAGGCAGGCTTAATGGGCTTGCAAGCGTTAGATGAATACTGGGCTGCTGGCATGGTAAAAATATTCTCAGAGCCTTTTGGGGAGAAGGTGCTACCTGACCTGCCAAGAATTGAAGGCGAAAACGCACTCCAGTACACGAGAAGACAATATCAGGCTATGGAAGCTCCTATGTATGTTAAAGGCTTGCTTGAAATACTTAATCCGATAGATTTGGTTTTCTTTGTCGGATTAGCTGTTAAGGGGATTAAGTGGACTACAAAGGGTGCTAGAGTAGCTCTTAAAGGTGTTGAGGCGGCAGGTATGGATGTGTTAGCTGACGTTGGCACAAAACTAACACAAAAGGAACTGGCAGAAGGGTTCGCTAAAGGTGTAGGGGGAGCTATTCCTGGAGAACCTATTGGTGAAGTATTTGGCAAGATAATACCTAAAGCTGGCAAGGATATTAGAATAATACCTCTAGCAGATGTGGTTGCTGGAATACCAGATACGGTACAGAGGCGTTTCTGGCAGAGGATGCAAGATGTTCCTGGAGTTAATAAGGTTATTGAGGCTGTAAGCGGTAAACAGATATGGATGCGTAAATTAGCCAAGACTCCAAGAGATGAGGCTATGAACGCCTTAATCTGGAAGTATACTGTTGAAAAGCAGATGAGTGATTTTGGTAGCACTTATATGACCAGAGCAGTAAAGGAAATACCAAGATTCAATTCACCAGAAACACTATTTAAACTTACAGATGATGGTATTGTAGGGGCAGTTGAATTAACTGAAGCTGCTGCTGCTAAAGGATTTACGAGTAAGTATCTGGATGACGTATTGAGCCATCTTATCACTGACCCGCAAGGTAATAAGTTGTTCAAGTGGTTAGACCCGCAGGCAGAGAAGTTTGCGTTAGCTTATACTGACGTTGTTAAGCAGCTTACAGATATGGCAGAAGCTAACGGATTAAAACTACCTCATAGATATGACCAGTGGCAAGAGTTCTTCCAGTATTCACCACGTATCGTAGAAGGTAAGTTTGAAGGTGCTGAGTTTATTAAGGCATTGCATTCTAATCCTCTTATGGAACTTACATTTGCTACGGCTAAAGAAGGGGTAGAAGCTGGATATAAGTATTCTAACGATGTGTTTGGCAGATTACAGCTTCTTAGAGATACTGTGTCCAGAAGGGTAGCAGACGCTAACTTTGATAAGGCGATTATAGACCAGTTCGGAGTATCCAAAGCTGAAGCATGGAGATACTTTGCAGATGATGCTACAAGGAAGCTCTATGATGATGGCTTGGAGAAAATGACTATTCTCAAGAAATTGGATTCTGAGCTTAATACGCTTAGAGGCATCAAGGGATTGCCAATAGGCAGACCGATTAAATCTACTACGCTTGATGATTTGAGACAGCTAGGCTTAGGTGATATAGCATCCAAACTTGAAAAAGCACAGGCTATTAAGGGTGTAAATGCTGTTAAGTATATAAGAAAATTCGGGGATTCCCTGAGAACACGCTTTGGTTTGGAGAAGGTTGAATATGATACATTGCTTGCCTCTATAGCTGCTGAAGGAGATGTTACGCCAAGACAGGTAGCACAGTTGTTCAGTAAGTATACAGGCAAACAGGCAGAGATATTAAGACTAACTGAAAGATTGTGGGGCAAGCAACTAAAAGGCGATTTAGCTGCTAACCTTGCTCAAGTTAGAAATAGAATATCAACAGCCATCTCCGAAACCAGGGATTTCATTAAAACAGAAAGAGCTTCGTTCAGAGAGATAGATGATGTAGTGGACGGCTTGAAACGCAAGGTTGGTAGCGAGCTTAATATAGCAGAAGGTATAGGAGAACCGTTAGCTGCTTTCAGAACTCACCCTGGCTTTGGTGGGCAGTTATTCCCAAAGAGTGTAAGGGATGCTATTGAGCCAGTGTTTATGGATAGAGGGCAGAAGTGGCTTAAATTACCACAGGCTGTATCTGCATTATCCAGAACGGCTACGGCTACATTGGATGCTTCTGTAATGTCTTTAACTCTTATGCCTGCCTTTGGTAGAAATCCTGCCATATTCCCTAAAGTGGCTAAATGGGCTTTAACCACGTTAAGAGACCCAACTCTTACGGCTGCTGAATTAGTAAGGAGAGAATCTTCAATACTGGACTTCATTGCACATGGTGGTAGTGCTGGTACAAGTGAATGGATGGAAGCACTACCGCAGATACAGAAGTTTTTTGGAGGCGTTGGGGAGAAGGTTGCTGGTGAAGCTGGCAAGAGAGTGGGCAAGGGTATTGTCGCAGAGACTTTCGGTAGAGCAGAAGCATTGTATAGCATGACACTCATGATAGCTAAAGATGAACTCTGGAAGGCTAACAGGGCATCAATACTTGGCAAGGTTGCCAATGGCACAGTTCAACAAGCTGTTGGCGAAAGGATGCTGAGAGATTTAGCTGGTGCTGTTGATAAGATGACTGGTAGTGGTGCTTTGGAGAAATGGGGTATTGGGGTAACTCAAAGACAGGTTGAAAGTTCGTTCTTGTTCTTTGCGCCACGATACACCAGAAATGCAATGGCATTGGTGAATGATGTTTTAACTGGGGGGATTGCAGGTAATGAAGCAAGAGCGGCAATTGCAGGTATGGCTGTAACTGGTATGACCTTATACCATGCTACCTGCAAGATGCTGAACCAAGAGGAGAATTACAATCCTACATCTGGCAAGTTCATGACAATTAAGGTTGGGAACAGGCATGTAGGCGTAGGTGGTAT
>Ga0180007_10007765_pt1 | contig 10052 bp, 11 predicted proteins | sample MM_PC_MetaG_FD_121122 | JGI IMG/M metagenome (GOLD analysis project Ga0180007, IMG submission 121122) | Groundwater microbial communities from the Aspo Hard Rock Laboratory (HRL) deep subsurface site, Sweden - MM_PC_MetaG | ecosystem: Environmental > Aquatic > Deep subsurface > Groundwater... | reverse complement strand
GAAACTGTTTCAAGAAAAGATCTTGTTCAAACTATTTCTGCTTCAGGAGTTGTTGATGCTCAAGAAAAAGCAACTCTTCGCTTTCAAGCTTCCGGAAAATTAGTCTGGGTTGGAGCAAGAGAAGGGGATTCTGTCAAAAAGTGGCAAGCTCTGGCAAGTCTTGATAAGCGACAGCTTTCACTTGACCTTGAAAAAAAACTAAAGGATTTTGAAACAGAATTTACAAATTTTGACGATACTAATAAAACTTATGAGGATTCTGTTTTAGATGATACCCTCAGAAGAATTAAAAAAAGAGCTCAAAATGATCTTGACAAAACAGTCTTGGATGTTGAAATAGCAAATATCACAAATCAGTTGGCGACAATTGTTTCTCCAATTGAAGGTATTGTTGTTGATATTGCCAACGCCATCGTCGGAACAAATATAATTTCTACAACAACAAGTTTTACTGTTGCTAAACCTGATAAAATGAAATTTACTGCTGAAATTGACGAAACAGACATTGCTAATCTGTTTTTGGGGCAAAAAGTTCTTATCGCCCTTGATGCCTACCCAGAAACTGAAATAAAAGCCAATATAATCAACATTGGCTTTTCATCAATTGTCAGTTCTGGCGGATCAATAGCTTTCCCAATTGAAATCTACTTGCCTGAAAATATCAATCAACAGTTTAAAATTGGCATGAGTGGCGATATTGAAATAATTATTGCCGAAAAAGAAAATGTTATTGCCATTCCTTTCTCAGCAATCAAGCAGAACAAAAATGGAGAAGATATTGTTGAAATACTGTCTGGGAAGAAGATAAAAGAAAGAGTTATCAGAACAGGAATTGAATCAGACGACAATGTTGAAATTATTTCCGGACTTAAGGACGGAGAAATCATCGTCATTTCTGAAATTAACTAATATATGATTGTTTTAGAACTCGCGGGTGCCTCAAAAGTATACAATCCTGAAGAAAATCCTGTTTATGCCCTAATTGATGCAGATCTAAGGGTCAAAAGAGGGGAATTTATAGCAATAATTGGCGCTTCTGGCTCAGGAAAGTCAACTATGATAAACTTGGCTGGATGTCTTGACACACCTTCTTCTGGAAAAGTAATTATTGATGGTCATGATGTGTCAAACCTATCTGAAGCAGAACTTGCAAAAATTAGAAACGAAAAAATTGGATTTATTTTTCAAAGCTATAACCTTATTCCAAAAATAAACGCTCTGGAAAATGTTAGTCTCCCTCTTCTTTATAAAGGAATCTCTGCAAAAAAAAGAAAACAGCTTGCCGAAAAAGTGCTTAATCAGGTTGGGTTAAAAGAAAGAGCTTCTCATATGCCAAATCAACTATCAGGAGGAGAGCAGCAAAGGGTGGCTATTGCCAGAGCTCTTATTACAAATCCATCCCTAATTATCGCTGATGAGCCAACAGGAAACTTGGACAGTAAATCAGGAAAAGCAATTATGAAAATCATCAGCTCTCTTCACAAAAAAGGAAAAACAATTATGACTGTCACTCATGACTTAAATATTGCAAAACTGGCAGAAAGAAAAATTACTTTAAAAGATGGAAAAATCATAAATGGAAATTCTTGAAACTTTTAAAATTGCTCTGTCAAGTATAAAAACAAATAAAACAAGATCCTCTCTTACTGCTTTGGGAATCATCATTGGCGTTGCCTCAGTTATCCTGCTTGTATCAATTGGCGCCGGACTTAAAGCTTACATAAATCAGCAATTTGAAGAACTTGGCAGTGACACTATTCTTATTTCTCCCGGGAAAATGAATTTTGAAAATATGGGAGGAAGAGAGGATAGCTTCCCAGGAGCTTCTGCCAATAAATTAACTCTTGAAATTTCAGAAAAACTTGAAAAAAGAAGTAAAACAGCGGAGAGCGTTCTTCCGATTTCAGTAAAATCTTTAACTGTAAAGTTTGGAAGAGAAACTCTTTCTACATCTATTCTCGGAACAACAGAGGAATATGCTCTTATTAGAAATTCTCCGGCTGAAAAAGGAAGGTTTTTTTCAGAAAGTGAAGTCTCCGGAGCTAGAAAAGTGGTGGTAATTGGTAAAACCATACAAAAGGAGCTTTTCCTTAATAAAGACCCGCTAGGAGAATTATTAATTTTATCTGGAAAAAAATTCAAAGTTATTGGGATTTTAGAAGAAAAAGGAAGCACATTTGGTCAAGATCAGGACAATACTGTAATTATTCCAATTACTACAGCCAAAAAACAATTTGATCTTGATAAGCTCACCTATATTTATGTTAAAACCGGATCTATAGATCAAGTTGAAAAAGCTTCAAAAGAAACTGAAAAAATTCTAGAAGAACTAGTCGGAGAAGATTCTTTTTCAATCGTCAGTCCTACCGAAATTTTAACTCAAGTTAATTCCATTCTTTCCACTCTAACTCTTGCCCTCGGAGGTATTGCCGCCATATCTCTTCTTGTTGGCGGTATTGGGATAATGAACATCATGCTTGTCTCTGTTACTGAAAGAACAAAGGAAATCGGCTTAAGAAAAGCAATTGGAGCTCAACCAAAAGATATTATGATTCAATTTCTTATAGAATCAGTTGTTTTGTCTATTCTTGGAGGAACTATTGGAATTTTAATAGGATCTTTAGGATCAGCAGTCTTGGGCAAATTTTTAACAACCCGGGTAACTTTTTGGTCTATTGGATTATCTTTTGGAGTTTCAACTATTGTCGGGGTTGTTTTTGGAGTAATGCCGGCTGCAAAAGCTGCCAAACTTAACCCTATTCAAGCCTTAAGACACGAATGATGAAAAAGCCTATATCAAAAATTGCCGAACAGCTTTTTTCTGCAGTGCAAGCTCCCTCCCAAAAAGATAAAAAGGAAGAATTTATTTCTGTAAATGAAGCAGTAAGCTCTCTTGCTTTTTTGTACGAAAAGATAAGAAACGTTATAGATTACAGAGAAGATCATCTTTTCAGAATAAATTTAATTGAAAGAATTTTAAAAAGAAAATTTACCTCCAATGGATCAAAATTATTCGGGAAATCTCTAATTTGCGAACTTATAAGATCAAGGTATTTAAAAAACAATTCCATTCCTGTCTCAAAAATAGGCAAAGTAAATAGAATTATCGCTAAATATAAATTATTAATAACTCTAAACAGCTTGCCCCAAAGAAAAAAGATTCAGGAGTGGTTGATAAGTATAGCTGCAAGCGAGATTGAAAACTGCTTAGCTTTTGATAGGGAAGAATATGCTTTAAAAACTTCCTTTTATCACCTTTTAAGCCCTAATATTATTCTTAAAAAATCAGCCAAAGAACACAAAAGAATTCAAATATTTATTTCCTCTCAAAAAGCACTGGTAAAACCAATCCTTGGGAACCTTCGATATGAATTGCTTCTTGGTTATTTTCCCGCCTGGAACAAAATGAATGAAAGGGAAATTATTGCTTTTTCCAAAAACCTGGAAAGTACTTTTACTAAAATTGAAAAGGAAATTTCCTTTCCGAAACAAGAAAAATTGACAAATTACTGCCGAAGATATACTGCTCCTTTTTTAATTCTTAAAGAATTTCTTCTAAAAAATAAATCCAACCTTTTAAGTTTCACTGACAATCCTGAAAAGCTTAAGATGGAAATTGAAGACATCTGCTTTGAGAAATATACAAAAATGCGCTCAAAACTTGCTAAAACCGCAGCCAGAAGCATTCTTTACATTTTCTTAACAAAAATGATCTTTGCTCTTCTTTTGGAAATTCCCTATGACGCTCTAATTGATGGCGGAATTGATTACATGCCAATTATAATCAATACGCTTTTCCCTCCTTTCTTAATGTTTGTCTTTGTTGCCAGTATTCCAAAGCCAGATGAAAAAAACACTCAAGTTATTGTCTCTAAGATCAAAGAAATTATTTATCTTGGAACTTTTTCTTCTAAAAAGATTATTTTTAGTCCAACAAGACAAAAGAAAACAATTAAAGATTTCATTTTCCATCTAATTTATGTATTAACCTTTTTTGCTTCTTTTGGAGCAATCATCTGGGGATTAAGAAGCTTAAATTTCAATGTTTTTTCAATTTTAATTTTTATGTTTTTTGTGACTGTTGTTTCTTTTTTTGCTTATAAAATAAGCCAAAGCGCAAAAGAACTTATTGTCTCTGAAAAGCAAAAGTCAAGAGAGGCTCTAATTGATTTATTTATGGTCCCAATTTTAAAAGCAGGCAGCAAGTTAAGCTCTGAGCTTTCAAAAATAAATGTCTTTAATTTTATTTTAAATTTTATTATTGAGGCTCCTTTAAAAAGCTTTTTTGAAATCGGAGAAGAATGGCTTGATTTTTTAAGAGAAAAAAAAGAAGAAATTGTGTAAAATTAATTTATAAGCCATGAATGGAAAGCATAAATTAGCAAAATTGGTTTCAATACTTCTTATAGGAGCTGGTCTTTACAACATCGCCTATTCTTCTTATCTTCTAACTGTTGTTTATCCGAAATTAAAAGTAACTTATGACTCGGCCGGATTGTCCCTGCAGGAGGGGATGGTTGAAAAAGCGTTTGTTCATTACATTTCTCTAATTGTTAATGGATTTTATGGGATTGGCTTAATGTTTAAGCCAAGAGAAAAACTTACTTATATACAAGTCTTTGGTGGAATTATTCTTTTTAGCCTAACCACTCTTTTTGTAATCAAAAGCCCTGTAACCGGCAACCCCTTGCTTGAATCTTTAACTGATCTTGTTTTTTCAAATAGATAATTTGTTGTTGAACAAATTAGAAAAAACTAATAAACTAAATTTATGAAGAAAATTCTTTTAGGTTTATTTATAAGCATTTTGTTTTTTTCTTTTTCAGCTAGTAAAACACTTGGTGAAGAAGTTTCTGTCTTTAATTTTGAAAAAGCCTACGAAGATTATCTTTACAATCTTAATCTTTACAGAGACTCCTATCATGAGTTCGCTACCGCCAAAGAACAATACGCTTCTTACAAAACTTTAACCTCCAAAACTCTTTTACTTGAACAAACTATAAACATGCTCCAAAAAAGAGACGAGGCTCTTAAAACATATCTTACTGCTCTTAGGCTAAATCTTGCTGAAACTACCGGCATTTTAAACTATGAACAAAACCTTCTTTATCTTGAACTTGATAATCAAATAGCCTGGCTTAATAACCACAAGGAAACTGTCCCCAGTGTTGCTAGCCTAGAAGACGCTCTCAGCAATGCAAAACTCGTTGAAAATAAATATCCAGAAATTGAAGTCTTGGCGTACAAGACCCTTACTCTAAGCGCTGCTGGCCAAAGAATTGAAATCTTAAACCAAACTCTATCTCAAATAGATGCTTTAAGAGAAAGACTTAAAGATTTTGAAGAAGATGAGAAGTTTAAGGCAGAAACACTTTCCCGATGGTTTTTAGAAGCAGAAAATAAAACAACCCTTGCTGAAGAAAAATTGAATCAGGCAAAGGCATTGACAAATTCCCTAAAAAGCAATTCCAGGGACAAAAAAGACAAGTTTCTTGAATCTTCAAAACTTATAAAAGAAGCTCATCAATACTTAAAAGAAGCAAACTCTTATCTTTTAGAAGCAATTATTGAGATTAAAAAGAAAAATTAATATGGAAACGGAACAAATTATTCAAGATCTAAATCTAAATCCAATTGAAAAAGGCAGCTTTTTAACAAAACTAAAAAACTTTTCTAAAAAAGAAAAGGTTTTAATAATTCTGGCTTTAATAGTTTGCCTTCTTCTTTTGACTCTTTTTGTAGCCTCAGTTGCTATCAATAAAGAAAAAAAACAAGAGCAAATAATAAAAATAATCCCCACTCCGGTTCCTTTAGAAAATCAAGAAAAGCTTATTGAGCCATCCCTTTATGCTACTGATTCTGCGATTCTAAAAATTGAAAAAGAAATAAAAGATACAAGAAGCGCTCTTGAAAATATGGAGCATTCTCAAAAGAATCTTGATATTCCCGCTTTGGACATGAATCTTGACCTTGAAAAATAACCCTTGCTTTCGGTATTGATTCGGTTGTAAAATTAAGCTATGGATAAAGAAAAAGCCCCCCTCGCTGAAAGAATAAGGCCAAAAACACTTAATGAATTCGTTGGCCAAGAACATCTAGTGGGCAAAGGAGGAGTAATCAGAAAACTTATTGAAAAGGACAAACTTGCCTCAATGATTTTTTGGGGGCCGCCAGGGTCTGGAAAAACAACTCTTGCCAATATTATTGCCAAACAAACTAAATCTGATTTTGTCTTTCTCTCTGCCACAATCAGCAAACTTGATGATGTCAGAAAAACAATTGGCTTTGCTAAGCAAAATCTGCAAGCATTTAACAAAAAAACTATCCTCTTCATAGATGAAATTCACCGATTTAACAAAGCTCAACAGGATGCATTTTTACCTCATGTTGAAGACGGTTCAATTATTCTTATTGGAGCAACAACAGAAAATCCATCATTTGAAGTAATTGGCCCGCTTCTTTCAAGATGCAAGGTTTTTGTACTTAATCAATTAGAAGAAAAAGAGCTAGCGAAGATATTTAAAAAAGGAGCAAAAGAAACAAATATAAAAATTAATCCAAAAGCCTTAAAGCTCCTTCTAAAATTTTCAAATGGTGATGCAAGGATAGGGCTTAATGCCATTGAAATAGCAAAAACAATAAACAAGGAAAATATTCCTGTATCAGAAACTTTAATAAAACAAATCTTTCAAAAAGAATATTTAAGATATGATCTTGGCGGAGAAGAGCATTACAATACAATAAGCGCCTTTATTAAATCAATGAGGGCCTCAAATCCTGATGCCGCCCTTTATTATCTGGCCCGGATGAATTCTGCCGGAGAAGATCTAAAATTCATAGCCCGCCGAATGGTAATCTTTGCCAGTGAAGACATTGGCATGGCTCAACCAACTGCTTTAGTTGTTGCCAATGAAGTTTTTGAAGCAGTTGAAAAAATTGGGCCCCCTGAAGCTCAAATAAATTTAGCTCACGGAACAGTTTATCTGTCTTTGGCTAAAAAAGACAGATCAGCATATGATGCTTATTTTGCCGCCCTCAAAGACGTAAAAACCCATGGGAATTTGCCAATACCACTAAGTCTTAGAAATGCACCAACAAAACTTATGGAAACCCTAAACTATGGAAAGGGTTATGAAATGTATCCTGAAAAAGACAAATCGCTTCTTCCCGAAAAACTAGAAAATAAAAAATACTACAAAAAATAAGCCCTTGACAAGTGTTCACAAAATATATACTATGTATATATGAGCGATACAACTGTTATTAATATAAGAACTGACGCCAAAGTAAAAATCAAATCTCAAAAAATTGCAAAAGAATTGGGATTGAGTTTAAGCGCAGTAATTAATGCCTATTTAAGACAACTTGTCCGCACTGAAACTATTTCTTTTAGCTTGGGTGAAAAACCTACTGACTATTTACTCCAGGTTTTAAAAAAATCTAAAAAAGATATTAAAAAAGGCTTCGTTTCTCCGGCTTTTGATAATGCCAAAAATGCTGATGAATGGATAGACAATCCAAAAGCAAAGTATGAAAATCAAATACAGCCGGGAGTTTAAAAAGCAATATATCAAAGCGCCTAAAAAAATAAGTGCGCAACAAAACAAGTTGCTGCGCACTCTGAGAGCTAGTCAATCAAAAACCGTTCATAAAGATCGGTGAAAACTCCCGGACAATACCAAAACAACTCATCAAGCATTTTCAAGGCAACATTTCTTATTTCCCACTGAGCATCTTTCTTGCAGCGCATCTCAAAGAAATGCCTGAAAGACCTGAAATTCATTGTGATAAGGATTTTTGTTGCTGTTGCGTTTGGAAGAACGAACCTGGCATCTTCTTTTCTAATGCCAAGGTCTCGAAATTCAGAATAAACCAGAGTGCATTGATTGATAAAAGCGTTCCAAACGATCATTGCCTCATCATTTCCAGCAATCGCCGGAGGAGTTACAAAATCAGAATCCTGCATATCAACATATCTCTGCGATTCCTGAGAGTAACTTGCAATCCTGTGGCGAACAATCTGATGACTGCAAGCACGAGAAATACCTGTAACAAGAAATGTTGCTGAGGGATGCTCAATTATAGAGCCATGCCCATCGTGCACTCTTTGCATTACGTATTTTGAAGCTTCTCCTCCGCCCCAAGGCATACTGCGATAACAAAGACGGCCGGCAAACTCAATAAACTCATCCAAAGGATTTTCACTTCCTGATGCTTTCAAGAATTGGGTTATTGCAATCAGTTCAACTTCCAAAGATGCACTCATTTTCCCACCTCCCTTTGTTTTTTCTGTCAAAAATGCGAACTTGTCCAAAGTAAAATTACTATATCACAAATTAATTTTCTTGTTTAGCTTTACCCAAGTTTAAGCTTGTGGTAAAATAAGCAGAAGAAATGAAAAATAAAACTACTAAAATAAAGGCGAAAAGAACTGATCTGAATCGCAATTCTGTTGAAAATGTCAAAACACTGGGATACAGAACACCAGATAGATTTAGAAAAATTACTTTCAAAAGCAACTTTAATGCAAGCATTAGAAATTTAGGAGGAAGAAAATGATTTCAGCCCTAAACCGTCTTAAAGACAATACAATTGAATTAACAATAACTATCCCCTTAAAAGATGTTGAGGATGGCATAAAGGCAACTTTAATAAAACTTAGCAAAGAAGTAACCATCAAGGGCTTTAGAAAAGGAAAGGCGCCAATTAAAAAGGTTGAGGAGAACATTGGCAAGGGAAAAATAATTGAAGAGGCAACAAATGACATTATTGTCAAAGCTTACATAAAAGCTTTGGAAGAACATAATCTTAAACCAATTATTTCCCCAAAGGTTGCCATTATCTCAAAAGAAGATAAAAAAGACTGGCAAATAAAAGCCATTACTTGTGAATTTCCAAAAGTTGATGTTGGCTCATATAAAGAAGATTTAAAAAAAGAATTAGCTAAAGACTCTATTTGGACTCCTGATAAAAAGAAAGCTGGCGGGCAAGCTGCTGACAACAGAGAAGAAAAAATAGATAAAATCTTTAAAGCTTTAACTAAAACCCAAGAGATAACCGTTCCAAAACCACTCATAGAAGATGAGGTAAACAGGATGCTCTCTCGATTAATTGAACAAACAAGTAAACTTGGAATGACCATAGAGCAATATCTTACTTCAATTGGAAAAAACTCCGAAACTTTAAGAAAAGAATATGAAACCCAAGCCGTAGAAACAATAAAACTTGAGCTTATCCTCTCCGCCATTGCCGATCTTGAAAAAATAGAGGCAAAAGAAGAGGATGTCAAGAAAATGATAAATACTGCTCCAGACGAAGAAACAAGAAAGAAACTTGAATCACCTCAGCAGCAAATTTACATAAAACAACTTCTTCGAAAAAGAACTGTTATTGACAATTTGTCAAAACTAATCTAGTCTTCCCAGTAAAGTATGAAACAGTTAAAAAAACATTTTAAATCATTTGATTCTCTAGAAAAATCCAAAAGAGAAACCGCTGAAATTACTGAAAGCAGAAATATCAACGCCTTAAAACCTGAAATTTCCAGAAATGTTTTCAGTCAAGAATCTTTGAGAATCAAAAGAGAAGGGGAAAGTCTTCGCCAAGAAGATGATCTAAAGGTTAAGCAAGAAATTTCAACAGTCAGAGAAGAACTTGGGAAATTAATAAAATCAATCTCTCTTCTTCAAAAAGAAACCCAAAAAACAGTCGCTCAGGAAATTGTTGGCCCAGGAATCTATCATCAAAATTTCCTGCAACTTCTAAAACAAACCATTATTTTTTTAAGAGCCAGGGTGGAGGAGTCTACTAATTGGCTGTCTGCCCTTAACAAGCGATCAAAAAAGCAAGGACATTACTGGGCTCAAGCCAAAAAATCAGGAACAAAATATACACTTTCAGGAGAAAGATCATCTGCAACTCAAACGCTTTAAACTTGATCTTAAGATCCCTTTTTTGTAAAATAAAGTTGCGGGTGGTTAGCTCAGTTGGTTAGAGCGGTCCGGTGACATCGGACAGGCCACAGGTTCGAGTCCTGTACCACCCACTAAAAT
>Ga0180007_10007764_pt1 | contig 10056 bp, 12 predicted proteins | sample MM_PC_MetaG_FD_121122 | JGI IMG/M metagenome (GOLD analysis project Ga0180007, IMG submission 121122) | Groundwater microbial communities from the Aspo Hard Rock Laboratory (HRL) deep subsurface site, Sweden - MM_PC_MetaG | ecosystem: Environmental > Aquatic > Deep subsurface > Groundwater... | reverse complement strand
TCAAAACCTAAATCAGTCCATTTCAAGTCCTTCAGGTTGAGCTGTCTCTCAAGCTCTTCCGTCCTCTTGGGCAGTATCGGCTTGAGCAAAATGCATAAGTTCTTCACGATGTTCACGCAGAGGCTCACAACACCATGGGACTTGTCCTTGTTGTTCCAGGGCTCGTTCTCCTGGAAGCATTTGTTGCCGAGCGAGCTGTAGTGCGCTATCCTCTTGACAGCCTCGCGGAAGTCACACCTTTCGTACAGGTCCCTTATCTCGTCGTGTATGCTCTCAAGCTCTTGAGTCAATGCATCCTGCTGTATCTTGACTGTCTTGCTGCCGTAGTTCTTCTCTGTGAAGGATAGCACCCTGTAGGCGAAGTTGGATATGTTCCCCACAAGCTCGTTGTTTATCCTGTCCTTGAAGTCCTTCTCGTCCAGGTTGATGTCGTTCATCTTCCTGCTCAGGTTGCCGGCGAAATAGAACCTGAGGAGCTCGGGGTCGCACTTCTTGAGGAAATCTCTCGCTGTCAGGAATGTCCCCCTGCTCTTGGACATCTTCTCGCCGTTCACGGTGAGGAAGCCATGCGTAAGAAGTGTGTCTGGCAGGTTGAGGTCAGCGGCCTTCAACAGCGCTGGCCAGAAAAGATAGTGGAAATAAACGATGTCCTTGCCGATGAAGTGGATTATGTTGCAGTCCTTGCTGGTCCAGTAGTCTTTCATGGCATCAAGGTTGTGCTGCCTGCAGTAGTTCTCAGTAGAAGCGATATATCCTATCGGCGCATCGAGCCAGACATAATAATACTTATCCTCCTCGCCCGGTATCTTGAAGCCGAAATACGGTCCGTCCCGGCTTATGTCCCAGTCTTTCAGGCCGTCCTTTATCCAGTTCTTGACCCAGTTGACGATCTCCTTCTGCAGGTTCTCGTTGGATGTGAGCCATTCATATAATTCTTGAGACAGGGCGCTGAGCTTGAAGAAGTAATGCATCGAGGACTTCCTCACAGGCGTTGCCTTGCAGATGGTGCAGAACGGTTCCACCAGGTCTACAGTGTCGTATGCCGCGTTGCACGCCTCGCACACATCCCCGTACTGGTCCTCTGCTCCGCATTTGGGGCATTTGCCCTTCACGAAGCGGTCAGGCAAGAAGCGCTTGCAGCTCTCGCAGTATGCATGCTCTACGTCCTTGGTGTATATCAGGCCTTTCTCCTTGGCCTTGTTGAATACGAAGTCGGAGAACTTCTTGTTCTCAGGTGTGTTGGTCGAATAATATGAGTCGAAGTCGATGAGGAAGGCCTTGAAGTCATCTGTGTGTTCTTTATAGTACTTGGTGATCAGCTGTTCAGGTGTCACACCAAGCTTCTTGGCGTTTATCTCTATCGGAGTGCCGTGCGTGTCGTCTGCGCAGCAGTGGATAACCTTCTTGCCTGTCAATCTCAAGAAACGTGTGAATACGTCGGACTGTACATATTCAACAAGATGGCCGATGTGGATCGGTCCATTCGCATAGGGCAATGCGCTGGTTATCAATATTCGTTTCATCCACTATAGGTTCTAGGCAGGGTTTTTAAGGTTTTCGCGGGAAAAACCTGGTACCTCAACCAAGATAATTTTGCATTCTCTAGTAGTGTCAAGCAATACCTTTTTAAATAAATACATCATCTCAGCCTCATGAACGCGGAGTCAAAGCTATACAGCCGCCTGTATAGGGCAGCTGAGGAGATAGGGGATCCCATACTCAAGAATGATGTGATGAGGCTCGGTCTCGGCTTTGGGGAAGGATTCCTCAAGATCATTACAGATCAGGTCGTGATCCATGGGAATACAGATGTCGTCCTTGACCATCTGCACGCTCCAGGTCCGATGGACACCCCTCTCAGGAGGGCAGTGGAAGACTATGAGGAAAAGAGCATCTTGCAGGCGGATTATTTCTTGGCTGCGCTCGTGATTCTTGAACATGACCAAGGCCATATATGGATACAGGACATAGCCAGGGTGTCACGGGATTATCATCCTCATGGTAAAGACTTCATTGATATGTGCTGGTGGAGAGTTGACAAGCCCAAGCCCACACTTACAAGGATCCTTGAGAGATGCCATCTCCCTGAGGCATATGCTTTTGTCCAGGGTAATGCAGGCTACGGCGAGACCAGGACGGACATATCCTCCCTGGCCAGTCTGGCTGAACACGCTGACAGCAGCCAGCTGTTCCTCCGGGCGATAAAGGTGGCTGACAGCTATGGCCCCATGGCCGGGAAAATTCTGTCCTGGATGCCTGATCCAGACTATACTGTTTATAGGGTGGATGCGTTCGAAGATTCCCTGGTCAAGGAGATATTTGCTAGGGAAATGGCGTTTCATTATCAACGGGTAATTGTGGAATCCATTGCTGAGCTCGCCAGCGCCTTGCAGGGAAGGAAGAGGCTAAGGAAGGCGGTAAAGGGCGCAAAGGAGATATATCAGAGGAGTGTGAATTTTCCCATGTTCTACATATTCAGGGAATTGGCAGTCTGGATCAACAAGGCTAAAGAGGAGGGCGATGACAAGCCATGGAATCGTCTGCCTGAATTCCTGAATTATGTGGAGGCGGAGATGAAGGTGAAATGAATCAAGCAAATAATATTAGGGTGAGGCTGTACAAGGCTGTCGAACAGGTCGGCAGTCCGGAGCTGAGAGATAAGTGCATGGCATACGGACTTTCTTTGAAAGGTGCATCCATCGACAAGATCGCAAATGGCATCGCCCAAGAAGGCATAGCTTCCCATGTGATCTGTGGCCTTGCCTTGGACGGTGATAAGAGGCATAACATGCTCAGCGGGGTCATAGACTATTTGGGTGACCATGACGCGACTGCAACCTACCTTAAGCATCTGTTTGAGATGACGGCTTCACCGCATAAGGATTGGCGGCTTGAAGAGATCACAGCGCTCTCTAAGAGATATAGGCCATGGGGGCATCATTTCATGCATGCAGTCTACCGGCCTGTGATATCGATAGAGAAACTTGACAGGGTACTGGACAGGTTCTCGGATGACAAGGTGCAGGACTTTGTCCACAGGCATGCTGGGAGGCATCCTGAACAACTATTATCATCAATACGCTGTATGGCTGAATGCATCGAGAGCCAAAGGACTTTCGATAGAGGCCTGCGGGTGGCAGCCCAGTATAATCCCTGGGCACCGCTGGTGACGCGTGCCATGTGCGATCAGAATTATTATCGTGATAGGATCAATGCATTCGGCATGGACCCGGTCAAAGAGTCAGTCGCTGATTATGATGGATATCGTGGGTCTTTGATAGATGCCATAGGAAGATTGGCAGGACTATTGCAGGGCCGCATGCGGATGAAGCGCGTCTTGCCGAAGCTGCAGATGCTGTCAGGGAATACAGGCAGGAACCTGGTGGATGTCATGCAAGAGCTATCATCAAAGTTGGGCGATGGATGGGGCCGTATCGGACTGAATAAAGCCTGGGGGAGGATCCCAGATTATCTCAAGGAGATAGAGGCTGGATCAAGATGAGTTACGACCAAAGCCTGTGGGTGAAGGCATATTCGTTGGGAGGACGGCTGTCAAAGCCTGCCATCTGCCACGAGGCCCTGAAGCTGGGTCTTGACGCCAAGGACGCGTCAGTGAGGGATCTGGCAGGGCTGTTGGTCGAGGACAATATTATGAATATTGTTGTGCGAGAGCTATTCGTTGGCGGAGTATACAGGAACGTCATGGTCTTGTGGTCAGAGCCCGATCATGCATCACAGATGATGGAGTTCATGCTGACCATGGCATATGTGAACGATACACTGCTGATGCTGCCGGAATCTCTTGCGGTCGCTTTGGAGTATAGGCCGAAGGCCCATTGTGTCATCAGGGGCTTGCAGAAGACTCAGCAAAGATATCGCAAGCCGGAAGCATATGAGACCGTGTTGGATACCTACTCTGATAAGAATGTGCAGGCCGCTGTCAAGGAGCATCCAGGAATCTTCGGCGAAGAGGAGATAATGATGATAGCGGAAATGGCAATATTGAGGGGCAAGAAGAAGGCAAAGAGGCACATTGAGGTCTCCACGAGATATGGTGAAAAAGGGGGATATGTCTTTAAGTCGATACATTATCCAACAAATAAGGCTTTTAAAAGAAGATTATACTTTTTCAGCTGTGGACTAACCCAGAGAACCATAGAGGAATACGCGGGCAGCGAAGTAAAAAAACTTATCCAGAGCATTAGTAATCTTGTTACTGTTGAGGTAAGCACAAAAAGTTGCCTAAAAGAAATCCTGGAAGCAACAAAGGAAGCCGCTGATGACAGGGGAGTGGATCTGGGGATATTGCTGAAGCAGATAGCGGGGAGGATAAGGCAGAATATCATGATAAGGAGCGATCGTGATGTCAGGAGAAACCTTGATCGGATCATCGAAGAGGAGGTGGCAAAGCATGACGGCCGAGACTCAGCTTGAATATCGCAGCCAAATCCCAGACCTGTATAGGAGGCTGAGTTGAGAAATGTACAAGAACCAGATGCTCGCGGGGCTGTACCGTCATGCAGCCGAGACAGGTGATGTCGCGCTGAAGACGGCCTGCCTATGCGCAGGGCTGGAACAATACCCCTCTTACAGGCCAGTGGCCTCCGCGATACTGGGAAGCGGACCCGAGAGGATCATTCGGTTCATTTTGCCTGGGCCTGCGGAAAAGACCGATGAAGAGGCCGGTCGGGCTTCCAGCAGCATTCCTGATGGGGTACAAAGATTGATGGGGCTAGGGGTTTCTGTGTTGGAACATGCAGTCCAGGAGACATTGCACCTGCTTGCCAATATAGGCGATCCCGGCCTGACGAATCTTTGCGTCCAGGTGGCAGCGAGATACGATGATGATACAGGTCATGTCCTTAACAGCATGGCCCGGTCGGGTCACAAAAGCTATGTAGAGATATTGAGGGATGCCTATGGACGGTCCGATGTCTATTGGCTGATCCAAGGATATGACAGCCCGCATTCGGTGATCATCGATGAGCTAGGCAGCCTCGCGAACTGGGTGACGGGTGCCAAGTTCGACAAGGCTGTGCAGGCAGCAGGCCGATATTGCTCAGATGCCAGGGTGGCTGTGATGAAGCAGATGCAAGAGGATCCGATCGAGGACATGATTGAGGAGTTCGGCTTTTTTTATCTGATATACCTGATCAACAAGATTGATGATGACAAGGTGGCGCTCGTCAATATCATCGGCAGCATGAGGGGGCACGCACCATCATCCGATGCCCTCAGGAAAGAGCTGGAGAAGGGGATCGCATTCTCCCATGAAAGGGATGCACCTCTCCATGAAGTGATTAGGATGATGAGTTGTTATTCATATTGGAACGGGTCCACGAATAGATATGCCAAAAAAGAAAACTGGCAATGGCTTAGGATAATGTTCCCATTGGGTGAGAAGGTTGCTCGCTAGCGAGGGGGTGATGCCGGTTGAGCTCGCCTAGCTTAAGGAAGGTTCATGTCGTGGACGAGACCACCCGGGCGGTATACATGAGAGAGATGCAGGTGGGCCTCTATAGGGTCGGCCAGGAGATAGGCAACACCCAGCTGATGGACGCCTGCCTCAAGAGCGGATTGGGATATGATCAGAATCCTCATCCAAGGATATCTGATGGCATTGTCGCAGGCGACATGTCTCCTCCAATAGAGTACCTTTTCCCAGGATCCTCGCAGGAAGTGATATCAGTTGTCAAGGGCTGTGAGCAACAAGCGACGTTCTTACAATATGCGCTCCGTCTATTGTCAGATACGCTTGATCCTGAGTCGGTCGCATCTTATATCAAGATTGCTGGAATGTATGTTCCCAATTCCATGGATGTGATGATCGTTATCAATAACGCAGGGAGTCCTGAAGGATATCATCAGGTCGCTTCCAGGTTCGGATCTGACGAAGTCGATTACTTCATCACGGAGAGGAAGCATAACAGAAGGCAATTATTGATCCATGATGTCGGCCGGCATGCTAAAACACTTGAAACTGAGCTTTTCTATGGGGCGATCGACATGGCAGAGGATTACGGCCGTCTAGGCAGCAAGATACTTCGCATCGTGCCGGAGGATCACAGATCAGCAAAGAGGATCATAGGCCTCTTCGGAGAACCTGAAATCAAGAATATCATTGATACTTATGAAGGCGATAGGGAGGGGCTTGTGAACAACATGGGTTTTCTCATGAGCCAGATCGGATACAGACGCCTATTCTGTAGGACCATGAGAAAAGCAAAGAGGTTCTCAAAGGAGAGAGAGCTACCTCTTGAATACCTCCTGAAACAGATGATGAATTTCGGCGATAAGAATAGGCATTATGGGAGGGAGGTGCCGTTATTGCTGATGAAATTCTGGAATTGGGCAAAGGAGAAATACCCTGTGATACCAGCATGATGAAAATAAACGGATTTTCCGAAGCTAAGCCCCAATGGAGGGGCGATAAGAAGGAACGAGATGATTTCGTGAGGGAGACTTATACAAATCTATACGGGGTCGCAGTACAGATAGGCAACTACAGGCTCAAGAACGCTTGCATGAGGGCCGGCTTGGGCATGTCGCATATCAATCCTGACATCGAAATCACACTAGCCATAACTAGCGGAGAACTTGAACCAGTCCTGCGCTCGATATTCGGGCGGTGCATCCATTCGGACCAGGCCATAGCATATCTTAACGAATGCGAGGAGGAGATTGCGGAGGCAATGCTGCATCATATGTTCATCATGCTCCGCGAAACCATGAGCGAGGATGCAGCAGCCGGTTCCATCATGATTGCGGGGCGATACGGCCGGGCGGCTGCCATGGTGTTCAGGGCCATGGCTGATGCGGCATTCAGCGGCAGCGTCGATGATGTCAACGATCTCTTTTTGAGGGGTGATGCGCAGGAGCTTGTTATGCGCAACAAGGAGGTCCAACGGGGCAGCTTGGCCGGCATTGAAATGATAAGGAATCTTGCTGATATTGGCCGGAAAGCCTATGATGAGAAGCTTATCCGTAAGATTATCAAGGTCACGGATCATTATGACCCTAGGCTTCAGGAAGCACTGACCGGCGCAGCTTCGGAGGCCGGCTCCCGCATCGAGGATGTCATCGACGAGATGGCACGATTGGAGACCCGGCGCCTCATCCATCGCTATGATGGGAATCGCAGGGGGCTGCTGCTGCGCATCGCCCGGATGAGGCAGGACATCAAGAGCGGCCGGAAATACAGGTCAGCATTCAATGAAGCCTTATCTCCATATCATCCGGGCAGGAGTCTTGAGGACATCTTCGACAGGGTCCGTGTGAAATATTCGGATAATATAAGATATTCTTCAAGAAGATGAATTATCCATACCTCAGCTCGACTATATCTCCGTCCTCCAGAGGTAGCTGGTCTATCCCGAAGGTTACATATTCGTCGTTGATATAGGTCTTCCAGTAGTAGTTCTGGTTGGCGCAGACTTCGTCAAGGCACTTTATCATCTTCGGAGCAAAGGTGGTGGTGAACTCATGCCCCTGTAAGAAATCAGCCGCTTCAACCTGTTCGGAGCTGCGTTCATCACCCAACACGGTTATGCGCAAATTCACAATCCCGTCAGCATCTGACGGGAGAGTGAAGTACATGACGGACAACACGATGAATATACCGACCAGCAGGCCGGCGAGAAAGAGCTTTTTCATCCCTTCTTCGCCTTCATCTTCTTGGTGATGTCTATGTCGCAGCCGCAGCCGTCGCATTTGATCTTCAATGTTTCTGTTCCCTTGACCTTCTTCCTGATAAAGGGCACCTCCACCTTGGCTTGGTGACCGCATTCCGGGCAGGTGTACTCGCAGTTCGCCATAAGGCTCTCTTCGTGTTCCTTCTTCTCGACCGTGAATCCGCATTCCGGGCAGGTATATTCTTTTGCCCTCATCTTCACGCTGCCAGCCTTGCCCTTGGGCTTGCCCATCAGGGCCTTGTGGCATTCAGGGCATTCCTGCTTGAAGACCCAGACCCTGGCGTGGCCCTTGCCGATGGATCTCCTGGTAAAATAGATAAGCTCTTCCATTGATTCCGGTTCCCTCATTTTCGCTTCACCTCGATGGATATCGCCTGCCTCATGACCCGTATATAGCGCGGGCATTCTGTGTGATCATATTCCTTGCCCTTGCAGTATTCAATAATCTTTCGCTTTTCAGCGTCATCATCGTACGCCACTATCACGACAAGCCCCTGCTTCTCCCTGTGGATTATCTCCATGCCTGCGAGGTCTTCCTTGACCTGTTTGCATAAGTCATGCAGGAACGCCAGCCTCTCTTTCAGTTTCATCAGCTTCTCTTCCAGCCCTGGCAGCTCTACGCTTTTAGTATCGATCCCTGCGATAAAACCCCCTTTTCCGAGGTCGACGGGCTTCCACCTGCCGAACGAGCCGAGGATCAGGTCGCCATACAGAGCAGCTGGCGTGCCTATGCTGCCCGAGACGTCGTTTATCAACAGTGTCTTGGCTTTCCTGCAGGCTTCGGTTATCTCTCTCATCGGCTGCGGAGCAGCGTATCCTGCGATGGAGTTGAGCAGCAGCATGCTTTTCTCCGTCAGCAGCCGCTTGAGCTGGTTCGGGTCGATGAGTCCATAATCTGTAGGGACCTCTATCAGCTTCAGGCCGTATTTTTCTGGCAGCTTCCTGTAAGACAGCCACCCTCCCTGGTCGGGAATGAGGCAGGATGTGTACCCCTGGCCGGAAAGATGCTTCAATGCCATCTCTATGGCTGCGTCTCCGCTCGGTGTGAGAAATCCCTCCCTTCCGATATATTTGTTCAGCAGCTTCTGCCAGGCCATGCACTGTGTTGGTGCGGAGGGTTATTTAAAAGTATCGAGTAATCTAGGAGGCTTCTCGGAATAGATCTTCTATGGGCTTGGGCTCTTCCAGCCTCGTGAGCTCATAGGCCAGCAGCTCGTTTATGTGCCTGTCCCAGCGGTATTCCCTGAGCTCTATCATGGCCTGTTCAGGCAGGAAATATGTCCTCTTGGCGCCGAGGCCTCCGAATAGCAGGTAGAGCTCACCCCTCTTGCATAGGCTTATCCTTGAGGTCTTCTTATATATGTAGAACATCGCGTTGATGTTTATGGTCAGCTTCAAGGCGCCGTCCATTATCCTGGTTTCCACAGTCTGGCCGGGGTTCGCTCCCGACATCTCGAAGCCTAGGCATATGGATTCCAGCCAGTCTATGTCTTCGGGTTTCGGGTCAGTGATATCGAGATTGTCCTCTCTCTTCAGGTATCTGACAGTCTGGATTATCTCATACTTAGTCGTCCCTATGAATTCCAGCTCCCTGTTGGGCTGGTAGTGGAACAGGGCCATTAGAAATACTTATTCGGATAGAATTAATAAGCTTTTTGCTCATCCAGGAGTCTTAATTTTGGTCGGCGCCTCATCCTGGTATACTATGACGACCTTCTCGCCCTTGATGAACTGGATTGTTCCCCTGACGTCCATGCCCATGTTTATGGATAGGTCGAAGGACAGCATCTTGCCTGTCACCTTCTGCCCGTCCCTCAGGTCCACGGAAACTATCTGCCCCTTGAACCTGTTCAGCGTATCCAACGGCTTTGGATAATCCATGATGACTTGAAGATTGAACTTCAGTATAAAAAGGTTGCGGAAAGAATTGAAGAATTGGGCGAGGCAACACCACTGGAATACAAAGGCAACAACATTGGCACGCTGGGAAGACGGAAATTTGGAGGTTCTAAGATGTATTCAGCCTGAACCGAACAAAGTCAAGGGCACGTAGTTGTCCTTGACTGCGGAATGAAGCCCTGGCTTTATGCCAGGGTAGAGTGACAGCATTTCCGGCTGACAGGACGGTCTTTTCGACAATAGTAATGGACAGCATGGAGAAAAGCCGGCTGTGAGCGCCGCCAAGAATGTTGTTGCCGAGCGGAAAAGATTTATAAATGGACAAGGATTTTCAAGGTCTTACGCCTCTGTAGCATACAAAAACCATCCGACTATCTTGTCCCGGTTTTTGAGCTACAGAGTCTCGCTACGCTCGCCTCTGTAGCATAGTAGCTATTGCGTTGCCTTGGTATCCGCAAGGAGCAAT
>Ga0180007_10007763_pt1 | contig 10057 bp, 7 predicted proteins | sample MM_PC_MetaG_FD_121122 | JGI IMG/M metagenome (GOLD analysis project Ga0180007, IMG submission 121122) | Groundwater microbial communities from the Aspo Hard Rock Laboratory (HRL) deep subsurface site, Sweden - MM_PC_MetaG | ecosystem: Environmental > Aquatic > Deep subsurface > Groundwater... | reverse complement strand
TACAGAATTACCTGAAAACCTGAAAATGACTTCTCCTATATTTGCATCCGTTGTTCCGGGAAGGCCGGTTGGCACATAAGGAGCACCGCCTCTGTTCCTGTATTCCAGCGTAACAGCACCTCCCGTATGAAGGGTCAGGTTATCTGAGTTTAAAATATAATCCGTATGATACGGGATCCTGTCGATAATGATCAGGTTCGTAGCCCTTGCGTTGCCGTCATTATCATAGTAATTTGTATATGTAATAACGGAATCAGGCACGGGAATATTTGTTAATCCTCCGTTGGCCAAATAGACAGGGGTATTGGATATTGATAGGGTCTTTCTCAAAGAAAGAAAAGGAGCATTGATCGTAACTTTTGGATATAATATACTGAAATTCGTACCCCCGTAAAAGATACCGTTATCACCGGAATATCCTGCTGAGATCCTGGCGATCCCTGCCGGTACCCCTGTAGTGGTTACCATGGCCACCATAGGGACCATTCCCCAGTCATAAGATTGTGAATTGTTTGCCGTTTGGATATAAAGGGTAAAGGTAGTGGATGCCCCAATATTAAGGAGGTTAGTAAATGAGACCGATTGAGCGTTTGTTCCGATTATAGTTTGTGCCGTGTTCAGGCTTAGCCAGGCTCTCCAGTCTGAACCGGAATAATTGTTGGTCATAATAAAATTGCTTAAAGTAATGTAGAGGTCTATTCCGATATTGCTGTTATTGGTCAGGGAATATTCAAACCAGATCGTTCCTCCGGGGTAGGTGTAATTATCAGTTGCCCCGGTCACCGGTGTCATACCGTAGATCGCCATTACCTGTGTGCTCATCATTGTAGAGACCAGGCCTGCGGAGTGCTCTGCCTGAGCCCGGTTGGTGATCCTTGTTCCTGCAATAACACCGATAGCGTGTACTTCTCCAGTCCCCGTACCTATTATACAAGCAAGTATAAATAATATGGTTAGCACTCTGAGTCTCATTTTATAAATATGTCCTTAGGTATAATATATCACAATTTAATTTAAAAATCAAGTATTTTTGATGATGATCTCTATTTATTCCTGTCTTATATGAATTCTTCCATGTTGTTCATTTTGAAAATAATTCTTAATTTCTTTAATGCGATCTCTTCAATGGTTTTGACCTCATTTTCGGCAAGGTGGAGGTGTTGTGCTATATCCCTGTAATCATAGGAAACATTTTCCGGGTTAAAGCCGAACCTCAATTTAATAATGACCTTTTCATTATCATCCAGCTGTTCTAACAGGCCTACGATCTGTTCTTTTAAAATATTGTCAATAGCTATATCTTCAGGTAATTTCCGTGCTTTGTCCATGATCGCATTTTTCAGGTTCAGCTTCAAGGTGTCATCTTCTCTTTCCAGAGATTCTTCTTCTTTCAGATAATTGATCACTTTCAGAACTTTTTTATCGTTCCAGCCCAGTTTCGTCTTTACTTCCTTTAGAGAGGGATTTTTCATTAACCGGTCTCTCAGCTCTTTGAAGGTTTTCAGGAAGAATTTGCATTCTTTTCTGAAGGAGTCGGATACTGTGATCATGGAATTGTTCCTTCCGATGAAATTTTTAACTCTTTCCCTGATCCTGGATGAGATGAACTGATTGAACTCTTTTTTATGATATGTTTTATTATAGAGGTCAAGCGCTTCGATTAAAGCGATATTTCCTTCCTGGATAATGTCATTATAGGTTATATTTTTGCGAAAATAATGTTTTGTGATACTTAATACCAGGGGAAGCTGATTTTTGATCAGTTTCTGTTTTACGGCATTATACTGTTTTAATAAATAATTCAGTTCCGGAAATATATGTTTAAGCAGATGATCATCCACTTTATTTCTTTTTATTGAAATGCTGTTTTTCGTTTGCTCTTTTTCATTATCGTGAATTTTTTTTTCTATATTCTTCAGGTACTCGATCTTTTCAAGAATATATGTGAATTTGAAATCCAGCTTCTGCAGGTAAGAGAGGAACTCTATTTTGTTGCTCCAAATGTGCTTATCACTTGAATATTTTTTAAATAAGTTTTTAGTCTTCTCTGTTACAATGGACACAGCTTCCTGGGATATAAAGAAGATAAAATTTATATTCTTTATCGGTTTTGTCTTTACAATATCTTTAAAGAGCTGGAATTGAAAGAATTCCGTTTCGATCAGTAATTCTATTATTTTTTCCTTGATGTGAGAAAGTTCCTGCAGGAGGACCTTTTCAGATTCCATTTTCAGTTTTTTATTTTTGCTCAATTCATAAAAGTAAAATTTATCAGGGGTGTTAATAAGATTATCCATGAGAATATCATTTTCATATTTTTTCCAGCCGATACTGTTCACAGTAATATTATTACTGAGTGTAATATTATGTTCAGCTAAAAAGCTGAGAATTTCTTCAATGTGTTCTTCAAGAAGATATCCTTTTGGGAGCAGATTATTAAGTTCGTCATAAGTAATACTTTTTCTGCCATTTAATTTTTTAAATAATTTTTTTAAAAGATCCATAAAATACCTGATTATTCAATAAGCTTGTTTTTATTCCGGTTCAGAGTGTTTTTTTCTAAAAACAAATGCTGCATCTCCTGTTCCATTTTTTTTATCTGGTCGAATTCCTTTATCTTTTTAATCTTAGTATTATTAAGTTTTATCTTATCTTCCAGTTTTTTAGACTGGATCTTGAATAGACAGTCATTCAGCTGTTTTAATATATTTTTTCTATACTTATCAGACAGTATTTCTGATGCTATATATTCCTTGATCTTATTATCAGATATCCTGTCTATCAAAATATCGGCACGAACCGGCTTTTTTTCATTATATATTTCATAGATTTTTTTTATGATCAAAGATGAAAAATGGTCATCAAAGTCATTTATGTTCATTTTATCAAATATCTGGCTGATATATTCTGGTTTTTCAATAAGGGCCATGATGATGAACCGTTGGGCTTTTACGTGAGAGTTGATGATCCTCTGATTGTTCTCGTTGGTTTTTATTACAGGACCTTTGCCGGATACTTTAAATTTTTGAAATTCATTTATAAGCAGGGTTTCTGTAATATTCAATTCGTTTGCCAGGTATCTGAAAACATCAGATTTCAGTATTTCATTTTTGATCTGATTTATGATCGGGAAGAGATATTCCAGTATTTTATTCTTTCCATCAGCCAGCTGGCGGTTGTGGTTCTTGAAGGCATCTTGTACGACAAATCTTAAGAAGCTTGGAGCTTTATCGATAAGCTTTAAGAGATCATCCTTGCTGTGATTCATGATGAATTCATCAGGATCCATATTGGAGGGGAGCCGGGCTATTCTGATCTTAAGATCTGTATTAAGAAGTAAAGAGATGCTCCTCACCGTGGCTGTATTACCTGCTTTATCCGAATCAAATAAAAGAATGATCTCATCAGCATACCGTTTCAATAAAAGGACCTGTTCATTTGTCAGAGCTGTTCCCAATGGAGCCACTACATTCTGAATACCGGCCTGGAAGAGTGATATCAGATCAAAATAACCTTCAACAATAATAGCCTGTCTTTTATCCCGGATATGGTTCCTTGTGATATTCAATCCATACAGGTTATGCCGTTTACTGTAGATACTGGTCTCCGGGGTATTCATGTATTTTGCCATGCTGGAATTTTCATCCATTATCCGTCCGCCAAAACCGATAACATTTTCAAGGATATTGAATATGGGAAACATGAGTCTGTTCCTGAATCTGTCATAATATTCATTGGATTTTTTGGATTTTATGATCAGTCCCGCTTTTAAAACAGAGGTCTCCGTAAAATTTTCCGCTAAAAGTTCCTTGTATATCTTATAGTAATGATCAGGGGCGAATCCCAGTTTAAAAAGATCTACCATCTCCGGATCAATATCACGGTCTTTCAGGTATTGTCTTGCTTTAGCTGCTTCCGGTTTGTTCTTCAGGTAGTAATTGTAAATAAAAGAGGCCTTTTCATTGACTTTATAGATCAGTTCCTTCTCTCTGCTTGCACCATCAGCGGTGCCTTCCTGATATTCTATGGATATTCCTGCTTTCTTGGCAAGGATCTCGATACTTTCCGGAAAAGTGACATTTTCAAGGTTCATGATAAAACTGAACATATTTCCTGTTTCATTACAGCCGAAGCAGTGATAGATCCCTTTATCTTCATTTACAAAAAAGGAGGGGGTCTTTTCAATATGGAACGGGCAGAGGCCTGTCCAGTTCTTTCCTCTCTTTGTTATTTTAACAAAGTCCTTAACAACATCTGCAATGCTCAAGCGCTCTTTTATCTTGTTGATCGTGTTTTCAGATATATATGGCATAGTTTGAAAATATTCACTTTAAATAATATTTCAAGTGAATAATGGAAGAATAATAAAAAGTATTCTATTTTCCTCATTCTCAGAGCTAATCCATTAGCTCCTCCGAGGGCCAAATCTATTTTCACATCCCTGTGAAAATGACGATTTGGCAATCCGGAAAATAGAAATACTTTTTATTATTGAAGAGAGGTGTGAAAAAGCAGAGGGTATATAAGAAAAAGATTTCATTTATACCCTCTATACATTAGACCTTTTATACCATTACTATAGTTTAATGGCGCCGATGGTGAAGAGGAATGCAATAGTTATGGCCACGGGAGAAATAAATCTTAAGAAGATCCCCCACAAGGAAGCCAGTGTGAGGACATGTATATCAGAATTATGGCTTGGATCGTCCTTCAGCCCTGCCATTAATGAAATAAGATGGACATCAGCAAAATTATGTGATCCATGCCGGATCTCATCGACAGCATGTTTTGTCCCCCACACCCAGCCGACAAAAATAGATATCAGCAGGCCTCCTAAAGGAAGGAGATAGTTTGAGCCCAGGTTATCTGCTATTTGAAAAAAAGTTAAATTCCAGAGCTTGAAATCAGCTAATGCTCCAAATGATAATGCAGAAGGAATTCCCAGGAGAAATATCGCCACGCCGAAAATAACGGTTGCTGCTCGTCTGCTGAATTTCAGTTCATCAATAAAGTACGAGGTTACTACCTCCAGGAGTGATATTCCTGAAGTGATCGCGGCAATGGCGAGCAGGAGAAAGAAGAGGAATCCCCAGAAAAACCCGAAGGTCATTTTAGAAAACATGGCCGGGAGAATATGAAAGACCAGTCCCGGGCCTGAATCAGGAGCAAACCCCATGGCAAAGACCGCCGGGAAGATCGCCAGTCCGGCAAACAGAGCTATACCCGTATCGATCATGGAAACGCTTAAAGCGGATTTAAAAAGGTTCTCTTTTTTAGATAAATAACTTCCATAAGTGATCATAGCCCCCATGCCGAGGCTGAGTGAAAAGAAAGCATGGCCCAGTGCTATGAGAATAGAATTTCCGGTTAATTTACTGAAATCCGGTGTTAAATAGAACCGGACCCCGTCCATGGCCCCTTCCATGCTGAGGGCTTTAATGATCAGGACCAGAAGAATTATAAAGATCATGGGCATTAATATTTTAGTCCATTTTTCAATTCCTTTTTTAACACCCTGGTATACAATAAAGATATTAATGAACATAAAGAGCATATGATAAAAGATGGCATTTCTAGGATCTCCTACAAAATTCTTATAAACCAATGATGTTTTTTCCACTGTCCCCAGACCGGCAAATCCCGTAGTTATTGCTTTGATCGTATACCCTAATGTCCATCCGCCTACTACGCTGTAGAAGGAGAGGATCACGAAGCCGGCTAATACTCCGAGATATCCTCCTATAATAAATTTACTTTTGGGTTTAATGGCTCTAAATGCACCAACGGGATTCCTCTGTGATCTTCTTCCAATGGTAAATTCTGCAAGCATAACAGGTAATCCGATTATCAGAATACAGAGCAGATATACAATTACAAAAGCACCCCCCCCGTTCTCTCCGGTTATATAGGGGAATTTCCATATGTTTCCCAACCCTACGGCAGAACCGGCTGCTGCAAAAATAAATCCCATATGAGAACCCCAGTGTTCACGCTGTTCCATGTTTAACCTCCTGCTAAAAGTCTGAGTGCAATGGTGCTATTTAAAAAATCACTCGCTGACTTTTTTCACTATTAATAATAAATGTTTTATATCGACAACTTCTATTGTGTCGCCCTTTTTGATCTGTTGGTTCTGGAAGGACCGGGCTTGCCACAATTCACCGCTTACAAAAACAGTACCCGCCGGTTTGATGTCAGTTTTAGCTATTCCACCGCTTCCGATCAGGCCTTCTCTTCCGGTTTTTGGCCGGGTAAACTGGATCCTGATACCGAATATCAGGATCAGTATTGTTATTACCGCTGAAAAAATACTGAAAGAGATAATGAGTGAGGGTGAAATTTTCAAGAAAACCGCAGAGCTTCTGATCAGCATAATGGATCCAAGGATAAAAGAGACCACAGAACCGATACCCAGGATCCCGCCTGATTGGATGTTCAATTCCAGTATTAATAAAATTACTGATAATATAATAAGGATCAGTCCCGCAATATTGATGGGCAGTGTGTTCAATGAAAAGAAAGCCAGGACGAGTGATATGCCCCCTAAAACTCCGGGGAACCCGATGCCCGGAGAGGAAAATTCAGCAATGATACCGTATATTCCCAGGATCAGAAGTATGTAGGCGATATTAGGATGCGATATCTTGAATAAAAATTTTTCCAGGACATTCATCCGGATCGCTTCCTTTATAACGTTGTCTGTTCTTAATATAATGGTCCTGTCATTCTTTTTTATTTTTACATGATCCAGCTTTTTGATAAGGGCATCCGGGTCTAAAGCAATATGATCAATGATATTGTTCTGATAAGCTTCTTTTGAAGTGAGTGAAATACTTTTCGTGACCATCTTTTTTGCAATGGCCTGGTTCTTTCCTCTTTTTTTTGCAATGCCGGTTATGAAAGCAACCGTATCATTGACTACTTTTGCTTCCATCGTTTTATCCATTTTCTGTCCCAGATTGACCGGATGGGCTGATCCTATGTTGGATGTGGGGGCCATGGCAGCCTTATCGCAGGAGAGTATGATAAAGGCTCCTGCTGATGCCGCTCGTGCCCCTTCGGGATAAACAAATCCGATCACAGGAACGGTGCTGTTCATGATGGAGAGTGATATGTCTCTCATGGAATCGAGAAGCCCTCCCGGCGTGTCTACCAGGAGAATAATAAAACCGTCATTTTGTTCTTCTGTTTTTTTAATATGGTATGTTATATGGGAAGCCATGACAGAATTGATGATCCCGTTGCATTGCAGTATATAAGCCTTTGAAGGACTCTTCTTTGCGTACAGATCCGGATGAAGGATAAATATTAAAGACAGGATCAATATTATTCTTTTCATCGTAGGGTAATAATATGAAAAATATTCAAAATGTCAAGTATAATAAATGTAAGATTGATACTAAACTTATAGAATTACTGTAGTTTAGTAAATATAATAAAAGAATGGGGATAAAGTGTGATTTTTATACCATATTCCAGGAAGATATCTTTGAATAAGATTTGTCAATCATCTTCCAGTTCCTTTTCAATATCTTTTAATTTATTAAGGTCTTTACTCTGATCTATTGTATCTTTTATAATTGTAGGTGTAAGAAATATTACCAGTTCTGAGCGCTGTGTTACATAACTTCTACTGGAAAACAGGTATCCCAATAAGGGGATATGTCCAAGAATGGGAACTCTTTTTACAGTCTCCATCTGTTTGGTTTCTATCAGGCCCCCGAGGATCAGTGTAGTCCCGTTTTTTATTGAGACTATTGTTTCCGCTTCACTTTTTGTTACTGTTGGGGCCAGAGATTCTGATTTTCTCTCTGCTGCTGAACTAACGTTCGGCTTGATCTTTAAAATAATATTATTTTGATTAATCTGAGGTTTTACGGTTAATCCAATGCCAACTTCAACGAACTTTGTATCTGAAGTTACAAGAGTACTCCCTCCGGAAGGAATAGTGGTGGTTACTGAATATGGTTCATTTTTACCAACTATGATTTTTGCTTCTTCATTATTTAATACTACTATCCTCGGATTTGATAAAACTTTTACATCACCCTGTTCAGAGAGAGCAGTTATCAGTCCGCTTATAGAGCCTGAACCGTCCTTAAACTGGTATGTTTTTGCCAAGCTTGCATCTGAAGCAGTATCACCCGAAAAAGGCATAACAAAATCAGCTTTCCAGAGTAAGTTCCATTTTATTCCAAAACTGGTCTCGTCATTTAATGATACTGATAAAATTTTTGCTTCAATTAAGACTTGTGAAGCGGGTTGATCGAAAGCTTCTATTATTTCTCTTAATTTACTTCTTTTAATAGAGGTGCTTTTATCTACTATGATAATGGAATTGCTGGCTTCATCAGCATAAAAAATTCCTCCGCTATAACTTTTTTCCTGGTTTCCCTCTATTGCACCCGATTCCTGTAATTTTTTAAATACTTCGGATGCCTTTGCATATTTTAATTTTATTATATCAGCTTTACCCTTATATATCAGGGCTTTCAAATAGTCTTTTTGAGTGTATATTCTAATTACAGGATTATTCATGATTGCATCTTCTATTAAATAATTGATACTGTGAGCTCTGCAAATAACTTCCAGAGCATCGAGAACATTAATATTCTGTAAATTTGCAGTGATCTTTGCTTCTATATTATCATTACGGATAATATTGATCTTCATTTTTTCGGAAAAGATCTTTATTACATCGTCAATATCAGTACTTCTGAAATTAACGTTAATATTTATACTTTTAAATTTTTCGTAAAAGGAGGCTTTGCTGTCTTGTGCAATTAAAGATATCCATGGTAAAAACAGTATTAGTATTGCTGGAAGTAATTTATAAACTATTTTATTTTTTCCCATACATTACCTCTCAATTTAAACTTTTGGTTATAAGTACTTATTATAACGCAATTTTCCTGAATTTCAAGTACTGTTCCGTAATCAATTGTACTATTTTTACCTACGATAATTGTTTCGCCAATTTTCATTTTCCCTTTGTTTTTATATATTTTACTTTTTACTAGTATTGCTTGAGGATCTGATGTATCCCAGACAATCCCCTTAAGTAAATAAGCAGGTAGTGTTACTCTGGAATTGTTATTATTAGCATTCTTTAATTGCCGGTACTCAGAGTAGATCTTTGTAAAAGAACGAAAGGGATCATTTATTTTTTTATTATTAAAATCAATTCTTAATTTGTTTAACTTATTTATAAGCTCTGTATTTCCGGTTGATGAATATTCATTTTTAACTTTAATTTTATTACTTTTCCTTGTTGATGATAAATATATCCTGTAAAATACACCTGTCCAGATAAGTATGACTACTATGATCAGAATTGATTGTAAAGACTTTTTACTTTTCATTAATAGAAATTCCTGCAATTGTGATTTTACTTTTAATCTTTGATGAATAAGGATCTATCCGATATATTTCAAGTTTGTCTATTTTTGTTATAAACTCTAAGCTTTCAACTTTATTTATAAACTTAATTAAATTTATGTAATCTGTCTCAATGTTCAACTCAATAATGGTTTGTTTAAAATCATTATTATGACTCTTTGAATTGATTACCGGGTTAAACGAGAGGATGCTGATATTTAATTTGTCAGCAATTCTGGAACAATGATTTAATAATGAAATAGAAGAAAGGTTTAGAAATAACTTTTTTTTATCATTTTGGAATTCCAGTTCAATGGTTTTTAATCTCTCTTTAAACTCTGGTAAATTATTCAGGTAATACAAATCAGATAAATAACTATTTTTGGCTTTTATCAATGAAAAAGTATTTTTTGAAAATGAGATTATTGTTAATAAAAACAGGATAAAAACAACAAGTATAAAAATGGTTTTAAATAATAAATTTTTCATTTTCATTGATCATTGACAGATATTAAAAGTGATAATAAAACTAACCAGGACTTTTTTCCCGAATTTTTCCTGTTCTGTTGCAAGTAATTGTACATCTTGGAACCTGGTATTAAGACTGCTGATAAATTTATTAATGATATCAATATTACTGGAAAATCCTTCGATATTAATTTTGGCAGTAGTAGAGTTA
>Ga0180007_10007762_pt1 | contig 10058 bp, 15 predicted proteins | sample MM_PC_MetaG_FD_121122 | JGI IMG/M metagenome (GOLD analysis project Ga0180007, IMG submission 121122) | Groundwater microbial communities from the Aspo Hard Rock Laboratory (HRL) deep subsurface site, Sweden - MM_PC_MetaG | ecosystem: Environmental > Aquatic > Deep subsurface > Groundwater... | reverse complement strand
CGTTAGCCTGCAAGGAGATAAGAAAATGGGAACATTACGAATTGTTTGCCCGAATTGTGAAGCCACTCACCTTACAAATGACCCACTTGAATTGGACAGGTTTTGGGATCACGGTTTACATTGTAGATTTTGTGGTGGAAATTTAAAAGAGGGTAAAGAATCATTGGATGAAATGCGAGACAATATCTTTGCCAACAGATACCAAAGAGAAAAAAACAAAATCCAGAGGGAATGGTGTAAAAATATCGAACTTGGAAAATCTCCATGTGTATTGTGTGGCAGACCAGATCATAGAGGGACTGAATGTCCCCATTATCCTTCCGATGAAAAGAAAACAAAAAGACTGAAAGAAAGAGTGTTAATGAGAATTTCGACCCATATAGCAAACCATGAAACATGCCCTATCTGTGGGGAAAATTCGGAGCATGTTGAGCATGTTCTTAGGTGTTTAAATTGTGGTTTGGTTTATGGAGATGAAAAAAGGTAAAAATTAAGTGATGGGTAGATTTATGATTCCGGTTTGTTGTATTTGCGGAAAAGCATCTAAAAAATGGCATGAACTTGCATGGGAAAATGCGGGGGGGTTACAAGATTTTTGTCCCAAGCATGCTATCTTAATACAACAAACTTATGGTAATTTTATGGAATGTTTGGCCCCTCATTTAAGGCGGGCTAACCAATCGCTTGAGACGGATGGCCAAAAAGACGGCCACCGCTCAGCTTGATCGTTAGGCCAACCAAACAAAAAGGAGGCAAAAATGGAAAAATTTCGTTGGTACAAAGGGGATTCGGATCGTTGTTGGGAGTGCGGGGAGAAGTTCCCGACTGCGCACCTCCAGGCCGAGGCCGAGGCGCATGAAAAACGGCACCCCGGCTTTCGACGGGCGAACACAAGATGTCCTCGTCACAATTACGGGGCAACAGCCTTATTTGAAAGAGACTGCGAATTCACAAATATAGCCTAACAAGCCGATTCAGCCGACCGAAGATGCACGGCGGCTCAGCTAACCGTTAGCAAGGGGTGAAAATATGAGATTCAGGCACAGGGACGGCGAGATTGTTTATGTGGCGGAGGGGTCGGCGGGGAAGTACACATTCTACAAATCGTCCAATCCGGACAAACAAAAAGGGCGGCGTATGAAAATCAGGATCGTGCCGCAATGGTATCCGACGTTTTTCGATGCGGAACGGGCGTTAAGGGATTATGCGGGAAAGGCCGGGTTAAAAAATGCTTGACATTTCTGAAACCATGTGCTTAGACTGGGGGCGGTTAAACTTACGTGGCGGCTGTCGCCCCCGTCCGGGCGGTTTTTTTTGGTCGCTCATTCATGTCCTGAGACTCCCCGTTTCCGCGAGGGCGGGGGCGCTTCCATGTCGGCGCAACCAAGTCTCAGGATTTTTATTTTGGCGGGGAGTCGAGGGGCCGGTTAAATTACGTGGAGGTTATTATGGGTAACGTGATCAAATTTCACAGCCAGGGCAAGGAGTACCCACTTAGCATCCTGGATGCTGATGGGCAGAACTGGGTCTATTCTCAGCAGGTCGCCGAGGCGATGGGCATTAGAAACATCCGGAGCCTATTGCAGGATCTCATAGGGTCCCGCGAAATCACTGAGGAAAGACATTACCGTAGGGTCACCCTACAGAATTCTTCTCCGGGAAACCCGACGCGGACCATCCTCTCCTACCGAGGCGTCATCCGCGTCGCCATGCGGTCCCAGGGGCAGCGGGCCAAGGAATTCCGGGACTGGGCCGAGGAGGTGCTGTATCAGGTCATGACGACGGGCAGCTACCTGGATCCGGGGGCCGTGGAGAAGGCTCACGAGCTGGGGCTGCAGCGAGGGATTTCCCTGGCGGTGATCGCGGAGCAGGGCGGCCTGACCGTCAAGGCCGTGGCCAAGTTCTGTTATTTCCGGAAGTTGGGCGCCACGCAGAAAGAGGCGGGGGCCGTTTGCGGGCTCACCCGGGATCGGGCCGGCCGTCTCGAGAGGCATCTCAGGGAGACGGGGATCCACTTCCAGTCGGTTCACGGGCTCAAGCGGGACCGGATGTTCCTGGATGAATTATGCCAGGCGGAAGGAGGTGCCTCATGACCGAGAATCGCGAAAGAACCTATATTGACGACGCGGTGGACGATCTGTACAGCGTCCAGGGCCAGATCGGGGCGGTCATCTACCTGATGGGCGGTTATGATGCCCGGCTGGACCGCGTTCGTGAGGATCTCCGGGCGTTTCTGGCGAACATCCGGGACCAGGTGACGCAGACGTGCGCGTTTCTGGGGGACGGGCAGAGGATGGAAGGGGAGAAAGGGTGAAACGGGGAAACGGGGAAAATAAAAACTTGTCACTCGTAACTCGTCACTTGTCACTCAAAAAAACCTTGACAATTTACTTGAATTAGTTTAGCTGAACTAAAACATCAAAGTATCAATTCGGGCATGATTATAGAAAAGCCCGGCCATCGATGAGACCTGTTTACTCGTCAGTGGCCGGGCTTTTTATTTTTGTAGCCGTTCACTGAACCCTGAACCCTGAACCTCTGAACCCAAGAGAGGATGTGTCATGGCCGCCACCGTTCAGTATGTGCCGAAAGAAAAGATCTACCCGTACCTGGGCTATGCGTGGCCGTCGATCGGAGTGGCGTTCGTGCGGGAGGATCTGCCCGGAATGGTTAAGGAATTCGTGGAGGCTCACGAGCGGAGGCATTTGATCCAGCGCCGGGACAGGCACTGGATATGGCTCGAGCTGGACGCGACGATATTCCTGGACTGGAAATTGTTGCCGGGTTTCATGGCGGCGTTTTGCATGAGCATGACGCCGGCGAGGCTGCGGCTGCTCTGGCGGCGATTGAGGGGGGAGAAATGATCGAAATCTTCGAGACCGGAATGGACGCGCGGTTTGCGTGCCCGTGCTGCGGGAAAAACTGGATCGATCCCCGGGTCGAGATGCTGGTGAAATACATCCGGAAGAATACCGGAGAGGCGCCCGCGGTCACGAGCGGGTACCGGTGCGAAAAGCATAACCGGGCCGTCAAGGGATCGGAAACGTCGAGCCACCTCAAGGGGCTGGCGGTGGATCTCGAGTGCAAGAGGAGCCGGCCGAGGTACCGGATCATCGGTGCGGCTCTTGCGGCGGGCGTGACGCGGATCGGGATCGGGCGCGACTATTTGCACCTGGATATCGACCGGCAGAAGGATTCGAGAGTGATATGGATGTATTGAAAAAATACAGGCCGCTCATCGTGGCCGTTCTTTTCGCGCTGGCGGTGATGGCCTGGATTTCGTGGGGAGGGGGATAATGGATCGTGCGATGTATGTGCTGATTTGCCTGCTCAGGCCGGTCACGCTGCAGCATCTGCCGTGGCTGCCCTGGTGGGGCTGGACGATCGCGGCGCTCGCGAGCGTGCTGTGGCTGCTGGTGAGTTTCACGGCGTTCGCGCTGGAGGGAATCCCATGAATCTCGATATGACCGGGATCGGGTCCGTGGCTAATTTCGCCGGAAAGCTGGTGGATTTTGTGGGCGGGTTTTTCCCGGAGAAGATGAGCGATGCGGAAAAGGCCCAGGCCCAGCTCGCGATTCAGCAGATGGTGGACACGCGGGATACGGCCCTGATCGAGGCGCAGAAGAGCATCATCGTGGCCGAGATGCAGCAGGCCGACACCTACACCAAGCGCGCGCGGCCCAGTGTGGTCTATGCCGGGCTTTTCTTCATTTTCCTGGTGCATGTGGCGTTCCCGATCATTTCCTACATCGCGAATCAGAAGCTGCCGACCCTGTCGCTGCCCGAGGAGTTCTGGTGGGCCTGGAGCGGCGTTTGCGCGGTCTGGGTCCTGGGGCGGTCGGCGGAGAAGCGCGGCGCCGGAAATACACTGACGAAGCTGATCACGGGGAGCAAATAAATGGAGTGGCAGGTGGTGGCGCTCACCGTGTCGATGATCACGCTGGCGAACGGAGGGTTTTTGTGGGCGGTGAGGTGGATGCTGAACAATTACCGCCAGGAGGCCTCGGAGGACCTGGAGACGATCCGGGCCGCGATCGCGAAGGAGAGCGATCGGCGCGAGAGGCTGCAAAAAGAATTGTCGCGGCTTAGAGAGAAACTGCCCGAGGATTACGTGCGAAGAGAAGACTGGATCATGGGTTTCTCCCGCATGGAACAAAAAGTGGATGCGATCTGGGAATTTCTTCATAGTTCCTATGCGAAGGCGCCGCGGAACGGAGGTAGGGATGATCGAGAATTTTGAGCAGAAACGACGAGAAATGTTGCGGTGGCGCGTGTTGCAGGTCTTGAATACGGGCAGGCCCTACCCGGTCTCCGAGGAGTTGCTCATGGGCACCATCGCCGGCGACGACATGCCCCTGACCCCGCGGGAGCTGCGGGTGGAACTGGACTATCTCCGCGACCGGGCCCTGATCGAGATCAGAAACGAGGGCACGCCGCACTGGTCGGTCGTGCTGACCCGGTACGGGGTGGACCTGGTGGAGTACACGATCGAGTGCGATCCGGGGATCGCGCGGCCCAAAAAATACTGGTGATAAAAGTTGCAAAACAAATTTTATATAACGCGGCGCCGCCGCTGAGGGGTTGATTCGGATGCCGCAGAGATCCGCAGTGGACATGCTGCCCGACGAGATTCGACAGGCGTTGGAGCAAAAACTCCTCCGCGGGGGATTCTCGGACTACGCGGGCCTGGCCGAATGGCTCGCCGAGCAGGGTTTTGAGATTTCGAAGAGTTCCGTGCACCGGTTCGGGCAGAATTTCGAGGATCGGCTCAGGTCGCTGAAGGTGGCGACGGACCAGGCCAAGGCGATCGCGGAGGCCTCCGAGGACGATGCCGGGGCCATGAACGACGCGTTGATCCGCCTGGTGCAGACGAAAACATTCGAGCTGCTGGTGGAACTAGAGACCAGCGACAAGAACCTGCCCAAAATCGGCATGATGGTGGCGAAGCTGGCAAGAGCCGCGGTGCAGCAGAAGAAGTGGCAGACGGAAGCGGAGGAAAAGATCAGGCAGCAAGCCATCGAGGATGCGGTCGACCTGGTGGAGGGCAAGGGGTTGCTGGACGCCAAGACGATCAAAGAGCTGAGGGAGCAGTTATTGTGAGAGCGCGCGGGGCCGCAAAAAACATTCCCGAAGATCCGGACCGCGTTTTCCTGTCGTACCAGGATCGCTGGGTCGACGACCACAGCCGGCTCAAACTCATGGAGAAGAGCCGGCAGATCGGGATCTCCTGGGCCACGGCCTATGGGGCCGTGGAAAAGACCGCTCCGAAGGAGAACCGGAACGACCAGTGGGTGAGCAGCCGCGACGAGATCCAGGCCAGGCTTTTCCTCGAGGATTGCGCCCGGTTTGCAAAGATGTTGAACGCGGCGGCAAAGAATATGGGCGCGATGATCATCGACGACGAGAAACGGATCAGCGCCTACGTGCTCCACTTTGCCAACGGCAAGAGGGTCCACAGCATGTCGAGCAACCCGGATGCCCAGGCCGGGAAGAAGGGCGGGAGAATTCTGGACGAGTTCGCGCTGCATCCGGATCCGAGAAAGCTCTACACGATCGCCTATCCGGGCATCACCTGGGGGGGAGAGCTGGAGATCATCTCGACTCACCGGGGGAGCGCCAATTTTTTCAACGAGCTGGTGGAAGATATCAAGCACCGGGGCAACCCGAAAGCTTTTTCGCTGCACACGGTGACGCTCCAGGATGCACTGGACCAGGGATTTCTCTATAAACTTCAGCAGTTTCTGCCGGACGGGAACGAACTGCTGGACATGGACGAGGCCGGGTATTTTGACTTTATCCGTTCCGGCTGCGCGTCCGAGGAGCAATTCGCACAGGAATATATGTGCGTGCCGGCGGACGACGAGGGCGCGTTCCTGTCTTACGATCTGATCGCCGGGTGCGAATACCGGCCCACGGACGCCTGGGAAATGACGATGGACGGGTACGTGGGGGACCGCCTGACCGATGCGCTTTACATGGGCGTGGACGTGGGCCGCGCGCGGGACCTGACCGTCATGTGGGTCATCGAGCCGGTATCGGGGCTGGCGCTCACCCGGAAAATCGTCTGCTTGCAGAACGTCACTTTCTCCGAGCAGGAGGCTACGCTGTACGAGCTGCTCGCCCTGCCTCAAATGAGACGGTGCTGCATCGACGACACGGGCCTCGGCATGCAGTTCGCAGAGCGCGCACAGCAGAAATTCGGAAAGTACAAGGTCGAGGCGGTTCGGTTTACCGGGCCGGTCAAGGAGGAATTGGCCTATCCGGTGCGTGCCGCGTTTGAAGACAAGGCCGTCCGGGTTCCGAGGGACGACCATGTGCGGGCTGACCTGCGTGCGATCCGGAAGACCACCACGGCCGCCGGGAACATCCGGTTCGATGCGGACCGGGGCCCCGGGGGGCATGCGGACCGGTTCTGGGGGATCGCTCTGGCGCTGCATGCCAGGGGGAGCAACGTGACGGCCGCCTGCGCCGGCACGGATCCCAAACCCGTGAGAAGTTCGGTCAGCAGAGGCAGGGGAGTGATTTCGCAAACCGGCGGGATTTTCGGGCGATTCAGACGGGGGGAGCAGAGAGCACGGAGCATGGGGCACGGAGCAGAGAGCATGGAGCATGGGAAAGGGAGATCGGAAGGTGAAACGGTGAGACGGTGGGGCTAAGGGAAAAAATAGCGCGGAGGCTGGCGCCGCAACTCAAAAACGATACGGAGATACGCGACATCGTCCGCGACGAGGTGAAGCGGGCGCGGATGGCGCTCCCGGCGGGATCCAGCTTCGACCCGCATGGCGAGGGATATCGCAGGCTTATGGGCGGGCAGAGGCTCCGGGATCTCCTCGGGGTCGACCAGGTCCGGATGTTCGAGGTGGCCTACTGGATGTGGGACAATTCGGCCATGACCAAGGGCCTGGCCAGCATGGACAGGGCGTTTCTGTTCGGCGAGCCCGTGACCATCGAGGCGGCGGACGAGGACGTCCAGGTGATCGTCGACCGGTTCTGGGATGATCCCGAGAACAATATGAACATCGAATACCCCAACCTGGCCATGTGGCTGGGATTGCTGGGAGAACAGTGCTGGCCCGTGACCGTGTATCCGCAGAACGGGGCTTGCGTGCTGGGATACGAGGACCCCTCTGAAATCGCGGATATATATACGAGCCGGCTCAACAAAAAAACGGCGGTGCAGGTGGAGATGGCAGGCGACGGGGGACGGCCCGGGAAAAAGTACCAGGTCGTCAGGATCGACCGGGATCCGCGATCGAAAACATACGGAAAGCTGGTGGGAGAATGTTTCTTCTTTGCCATCAACCATCCGCCCAATTCCCCCAGGGGCCGGTCGGATTTTCTGACGCTGTTCGACTGGATCGACGGGCTCGAGCGGTATGGATATAATTTCATTGAACGGGCCGAGCACCTCCTGAATTACGTGTGGGACATTACGCTCAACGGCTATACCGAGGATGAGTGCCGGGAATGGCTCAAGAACAACCCGCCGCCCCAGCCGGGCAGCCAGCGCGCCCACAACCAGGAATGCGAGTGGAAAGCGGTGGCGCCGGACATCAAGGCGCCGGACGCCCGGGCCGGATACGACATGGGAAAGAGCTTTATCATGGGGGCGGCCCGGAGGCCCGAAAGCTGGTTCGGCGGAGGCGGAAAGGCGTACCAGACCGAGGCCGAGCAGTTCGGCCAGGTCCCGCTGAAGGATCTGGACGAGCGGCAGTTGCTCCACAAGCATATCATCAAAATGCTGGTGACGTTCGCGGTGGACCAGGCCGTGATCGCGGGCCGGCTAAGCGAGGAAAAGGCCGCCGCGGGATTCACGGTCAATCTCCCCGAGCTGAGCAAGAAGGATCTCAGCAAGGCCGGAACCGTGGTTTCCCAGCTCTCCACCGCTTTGATGGTGGCGGAAACCCAGGAATGGGTCAGTCACGAGGAGGCCGTGAAGATCTGGGCGTTCGTGGCCGGGTTTCTGGGTTACGAGATCGATCCGGAGGCTCAACCGATGGAGAAGGCAGGCGGCGAAGGCGACGACGAAAACGGGGTGACGGCGGATTACAGGAAAACGCCGTTGAGGGTGGTGACGGGTGACAAGGCGGGAAAAAGCGTATAACCGGAAGCTCCGGGACTTGATGGATAACGTGGGGAAACTCGAGGACCGGGAGGTCGAAAAGGTCGTACAGATCCTGGAGACGGCCCGGAAAGACGTGGCCGCGATGGTCGCGTCGACCGAGTGGGAGGCCTATTACATTCCGGAGATGAAGGAGGCGGCGGCGCGGGCCGTCGACCGTTTCAAACAGCAGTATATGGGACAGCAGAACGATTTTTTGAGCAATATGTTCAACGCGGGGATCGACATGGTGGACTCGCCGCTCCAGTTCGCGGGGATCCGGACGCTGGCGCCGGAAATTTCCAGAACCGCGCTCGAGATCGCCCAGGGGTATTCCGCGGACCTGATCAACGGCCTCACGGCGGACGCGCTCAAGAAAGTCAATACCGAGCTCGTGCTAGGGGTCACCGGCGGGAAAAAGCCGTTCGACGTGATGAAGGCGATCGGCCGGAATCTGGATGACAAGAGCGTTTTCAAGAGCATCTTCCACCGGGCCGAGGCGATCACCCGGACGGAGGGAGCCAGGATCAACAGCAGCGCCAGGGAAGTTAGGATGCGGGGGACCGTGGGCAATACGGATCCGGAAATGACGTGGGAGAAGAAGTGGATCAGCTCTGGCAAGGCGAAGCCGCGGCCGCACCACCGGGAGCTGGACGGGGTCCGCGTGCCGGTGGATGAGGATTTCCCGTACGGGCTGCCCTACCCGCATGCGCCGGGCCTGCCGGCCGAAGAGGTCGTGAATTGCGGGTGAATGCATGTGCTCACTTCTCCGGACTGGGAGAAGCTGCCCAGGGAATGGAACTCGATCGAGTATATGGATCGAGCGGCGTGGGACTAACGAAGAGAAGCGTTCAGCAATAACACGGGAGGAAAACATGGCCAAAGACAAGGGCAAAGAAGAAATGAAAGAAGAAATGAAGGCGCTGAAAGAGGCGCTGGAGGCGAAGACCCTGGAATTTGCCGAGCTTGCCAGGCACCATGACGAGGCGTTGAATAAGGTCGGGGAGCTGGAAGAGAAGCTGGAGGCGGGAGGCAAGGAGCTCGGCGAGGCATTGGATAAAATCGCGGAGCTGACCGCGAAAAACGAGGAGCTGAACACGGCGCTGTTCGACAGGGAGACCGGCGGGAAAGACGTATATATCGAGCCCGACGTCGAGGAGCCGGACCTGGACGGGGACGATCTGGCCCTGCTCGAATCGGCCTGCGCCGCGTATAAGATCGGAGAAGAGCATATCGTGAAAATGCGCATCGAGGTGGACGAGAACGGCGGCAAGACGGCCGTCGTCCTTACGGCGGGCGGATCGAAAGTCAGCTACCATCGAGGCGACGAAAAACGGGACGATTTTATGCCGTTGACCCCCATCCAGGTGGACGGGAAAGTCCGCAGGAAAATGCGGCCGGTGACCGGCCCGAAGGGTTTCGCGACGGAAAAAGCATAGGGTTAGGAGGCGACGATGCCGTACACGATGAAAAACCCACCGGCCTGGCTCAAAAATTTGCCGGATGGGGCGATCCGGATCGGGGTCGAAGTGTTTAACTCGACCATGAGCGAAAGCGAGGACGAGGAGAAAGCCCGGCAGGCCGCATGGGGAGCCATCAAACAGAAATACGAAAAAAGCGACGGAGGCGAGTGGCGCCAGAAAAACGAGGTGAGCCTCGACGATCTCAGGGTCATGATCTGGAACGCCGTGCAAGGGGTAAACGAAGAGGCGTACCTGACGCAGGTTTACGGCTCGTACCTCGTCTATGAGCAAGACGGCAAATACTACAAACTCCCCTATGCGATCATGGAGGGCGCGGTGCAGCTCGGCACGGAGCCCGTAGAGGTGGAGCGGGCCTGGATCGAGGCGAGAAGCAGCCAGGAAATCGCCGCCGACGAGCTGACGCTGGACATGAGGCTCGCGTCCGCACAGGATGCCGAGGGGTCGGTCTGGGACGTGGTGATCGCGGAGCCCGG
>Ga0180007_10007761_pt1 | contig 10059 bp, 13 predicted proteins | sample MM_PC_MetaG_FD_121122 | JGI IMG/M metagenome (GOLD analysis project Ga0180007, IMG submission 121122) | Groundwater microbial communities from the Aspo Hard Rock Laboratory (HRL) deep subsurface site, Sweden - MM_PC_MetaG | ecosystem: Environmental > Aquatic > Deep subsurface > Groundwater... | reverse complement strand
TTCTCGACCCGCTGTATAAGGTAATTAGCGGAGACGAGAACGACGTTAAAGATGTACGCTTGGTGCTGGACTACCTCGATGAGACAATCGAGGCGTTCAACTGCTCAATCCTGCTGATGCACCACCCAGGGAAGGACATAGCCAGGGGCGGGCGAGGTTCCAGCGTCATCGACGACTGGGTGGACTCCTGCATTGAGATGCGGAAGCTATCAAGGAACGGCGAGAAGCTGCACATCAAGTTAACACCTAAGCTGCTACGCCACTCAGAGCTACCGCCTGAACCTATCGAAGCTGAGATGCAAGACTTTGTGTTCCAGCCGTATGAGGGCATGTCCTCAGTTAAGCGAGCGGTCTTGGACTATCTGCTGGGAAGCAGTCTGCCCGTCTCACCAAAGAACCTACTCGACGCAGGTATTGGGTCGCAGAAGTCAGTCTATGACGCCTTAAAATCTTTAACGGAGGGTGATTTAGCTGAAAAAATAGGCAGGGGAGAATACGTAGCAATCGGTGGTGAACGTGAAAACGAGAGTATTTGAGCGTGGCACGGTGTTCTTATTGGTTGGGAACTGCTGGCAACCACCACCAGTGGACTTGACAAAACCTCCGTCGGCGTGGTATACTTAGGTATAGTCGAAAGGAAAAAATTTAAGAAGGAGATGAAATGTTGGGACTGCAACAAGAAACGAGACAGATAGCACTCGTATTAGCTACCAAATGGGCATGCAATAACTATGACTTGGTTGTGGACGCTGATACGCTAACAGGAGTAGATGAACTAATACAAATAGCCGCCAAGTTAGAAAAATACATAAGCGAAGGAGTAGAGGAAGAAACAAATGGCTAACGACGGACTAACGGGGCGAAGCTCCGAAGCATCCAAAGGCGGGTTCCAGGCGGTACTAAAGGTAGAGGGCATACTTGAGTCTGGGCAGCGAGTGGACAGTAGATTTACAGATGGGCAATATGGAGAACCTAAAGACCAAGCTGAGATAATCCTTTCTGACGCTGTAATCTTAGAAATGGAAGAAGGCGAGGAGGAACCAGACCTTAAAGATGGCAAGTTTACGTTCTGGATGAACTATGCCCCAAAGGGCAAACCAAACCCGCACCAAAATACGTTCTTCGTTAAAGGGTTTCAAAAGAGTGCGGAGGAACTCTGGAAAGCACGAGGCGAAGAGGGCAAGAGTTGGCTAGACCTTGTAGGCACTCATGTAACATTAGAACGTAAAGAAATAATCTTGTTCACACGGCCTAACAAAGACGACAAGGATAAGAAAGACCAGTTTACAGGCAGAGGCTATGTGTTCGTTGAGGGCAGCGGGGACAGCCAGGGACTTGAAGACTTGGTGCTAGAGCTAGTCGTTGGCAACAACGAGGCAACAGCGAAGAGAAACCTACTGCTCAACAATAGAACGAAGCGGGCGCCCGAATACAAGGACGCCATTGACAGCGGGACGCTCAACGAGTTAGTGTCTGTAAAATTAGTTGACGGCGTGTACCAGGGGGCAGAAGAAGCGTAATGAAAATAACCAAGGACAATGAGGTTCGGCTAGAGATAATCGATAAAATGAACTCCTTGGGGTTCGGCGAGCGTGGGGGCATACACCAGTCTGACCTCAACTACTGCCTCAACAAGCAGGCTCTTAGGAAGATAAGACCTACGCCCAACACGGAACACGAGTCCCTGCTGTTCGGTCTTGGGTTGGCCACGCAGGACTGGATTACGGGCAAGACAGGCGATGAAGAAGAGGTAGAGCTTGACGGAATAATAGTCACGTGTGACTCCACGTGGAACGATTGCCCTTGGGAACTGAAGTGCACCTACCAGTCTTCGACGAAACCCATAGAAGATAATCCCCACTGGATACGGCAGATAATGGCACAGTGCTACGTCACTGGAAAGACCACTGCGTACCTATCTCGGTTAGAGATTATGGGAAATTGGAAGTGGGTGTACCGACCTTCAAAGGCTGATAAAATCCAAGCGCTTGTAGAAGAATTTGGCGAAAGCTGGGATGAGCACCCTCAGCTGCACGTTTATAGGCTAGAGTTTAGCCAACCAGAGCTAGAGCGAAACTGGGGCATATTACAAGAACGCCGAGCGGCGTTCATCAAAATCCTTGAAACCCAGGTGCTTCTGCCCAAGGCGCAAGCACTTGCTCCTGGGGGTGCTTTCGAGTGTGACTACTGTAAGTATAAGGGTGTGGAATGTTCGTAGTGACCATAACTGTGCTCTTTGTAGTCGCAGTGAGCGGAATCAGAGTAGCTAGGAGGTTTGGTTGGTAGAAATAAATTTAAGCGTGAGCGTTTCAGGTGACCCGAAGGTGGGGAAGTCGCACTTTGCCCTAACAGCCCCAGAGCCTATCGTGGTTTATTCCTTCGACTGGCGAGGGGTTGACCCGCTAATAAAGAAGCCTATGTTCAAGGATAAGGACATTACGGTGAAGAAGTTTGTCCCGCCAGTGTCGGATTCCCTTCATCCAGAGCCGTATGCTGAAAAGCTATGGGATAACATAAGAGAAGATTATCGTGCCCTACAGGAAGAAGCAAAAGTTAACACAATAATACTAGACCCATCAACTGTCCTGTGGGAAATAATAAGGAATAGCTGGGAAGAAGAAAAAGGCAGGCGCCAGCTAATGTCAAGAGATTATGGCGAGCCTAATGCACGCATGGCTTGGATGTTGATGTCGCCCCTGCCCCTTGGCATTAACGTAATATCAATACAATATCTTAGAGAGCGATACGTTGCTGACAAGCCGACTGGAGAGCTAGAGCTTGACGGCTTTAAGAGAACTGAAGGTTTAGTTGATGTCGTCTTAGATGTTGCTCTCATCGGTAATAAGTCGGTGTTCAGCATTAAGAGAAACCGCTTTGACCGCTCACTAAATGGGGAGAAGCTAAACGACGCAACTTTTAGCGACGTAGTTGCTCTAGTGTCAGGATAGAGCATGAACTTAACCGAGCTAAACAAAGCAATCTTAGGGTGTACTAACTGCCCTCTGAGAGAATTTGCGAGTCGGCCAGTGCCAGGCATAGGAACGCTCAAGGCTAAGTACATGTTAATTGGGGAGGCACCTGGCGCAGAAGAAGATAAAGCAGGCGTTCCTTTTGTCGGTCTATCGGGCAAGAGGCTTAATAAGCTTATAGTTCTAGCGGGCATTGACATCAACGAGTGCTACTTGACCAACGTGTGCCGATGTCGCCCGCCTGCAAACAGGACTCCTAGAAAGCTAGAGACAAGAGCCTGTAACCATTGGCTAGTGGAGGAGATAAAGCTTATACGGCCTGAGTACATTATCACGCTTGGGTCTACGCCCCTGAGCTTGTTCTCAAAGTCTGGCGTTAGGTCAATGCACGGAACAATGTTTGAATATGAATTGGAGGAAGAATGAACGAAGAAGAGCAAAGAGACACAAGGGCAGACCCCAATGAACTCTACATTGAAGCTGCGGACAACGACATTAACTTCTCTAAGTACGGCTTTCCCAGCCTTAACATAAGCCAAACAAAATACTACCGTTGTTCAGAAGGGCATATATACAGAGGAAGTGGAGACACTAGAGTGATAATTTCAGGAGTTAATACTAATGGCACTTACGAAACGCTCGACGAGTATGTGTTCTGCCCCTTTTGCTGGATAGCTGCTTATAGAAAGAACATACCGACGATGGCAGAGATAACTGAGGAGGAAGCTAATGAAGTGCTATAAGTGTGGTAAGGAAATGGACAGAGCGGACAGGACTCTCAGCATGTATGGAGTTGTAATTAACCTCAGCTTAGACATAACTGACAAAACAAAAGAAAATACAGACTACTTCAATGCTCAACTAGGTAAGTATAGCAACGGGCAAGGTGAGTGTCATGTTGCCATCTGCTATGAGTGCTATATAGATGGGTTATTTGGATTGCCCCTAAAAGTTAAGTTTGGTGCCAATCCAGTTATCCTAAGAAAAAATAATGCCATTGGGACAGCGGGGTTTTATGGGTGTTGTCCACATGGGAGCACATTATAAAGCTCAGAATCATCGCTCAATACCATCCAGCGGCAGCCCTACACCAGCCTCGGCTATGGGCAACAATGCTAGAGGACTGGGAGCATTTGCCCCAGTCGGTAGATGCAAGTTATATAGTCGTTAACGATACTGTTCAGGGCAGCCTTACTACAGCAACACCTAAGCTCATGGCTCTCGACACGGAGAACGACGAAGCTGGAACGCTGGGCACGTGGTCAGTAGCATACCGTGACAAGGACGGCGAGCTTCTCGTTAGCTCTTTTTACAAGGCCGACAAGGATGCCGACTTTGGGGATTGCCCTGTAGTGATGCACAATGCTAAGTGGGACTTGCGGGTTCTACGGCGAAACGGTATGCGGGAACCGACTAACATCCTAGACACCATGATAGCTTCATATTGTATGGGTCTGGGCAAACAAGACATCAAGGATACAGGAAAAAGCGGAGACCAAATGGTAGGGGGTCTTGGCCTAAAGTACCTCGCCCGCAGAAACTTAGGTATGCGGATGAAGGAGTGGAAAGAAGTCTTCAATAAGCCAGAAGAGATGCAACAATACAATGCTGAAGACTCGGTTGCTACTTACCTTCTATTTGAGAAGTGGAAACCTAACCTGCCCAACCACTTTTGGAACATTGATATGCCCCTACTGCCCGTCTTGATGGCAATGGAAGACCGAGGTATCATGGTTGACCCTGACTTCTTGCGTAGCTATGCCGAAAACCTAGATGAGCGGTTGGCTATGTTCGACCTACCCCTGAATCCATACTCGGTTGATGAAGTTCGCAGTTATGTTTACGGCACTTTGGGTTTAGAGCCAACTAAATTCACCGACACGGGGGCACCATCAATAGACTCGGACGTGTTGGAGACCATCGACGACCCTGTAGTGAAGACAATACTAGAGTACAAGAGCTTATCCCAAGAGAAGAACACCTATGTTAGCAATTATACACAACAGTTAGGTCTCGACGGGCGTATAAGGACAGAGTTCAAACAAACGTCAACGGCAACGGGCAGACTCTCCAGTGTACGCCCGAACCTACAGAACGTCACTAAAGGAAATTTACGCTCGTTGTTTATTGCACCAGAGGGCAAGTTAATAGTTAGGGCAGACTACAACCAGCTAGAGTTACGCACGTTTGCTGCTCTGACGCAAGACCCGTCAATGCTTGAGGCGCTTGCCCGTGACAGGAAGATTCATCAAGATACGGCTGACAGGATGGGCATGTCCTATGACGATGCTAAAGTGTTAAACTTCCTCATGCTCTATGCTGGAACAGCTTGGAAGATTTCGCAGGAGTTCCACATACCTATAGACAAAGGGCAGGCAATGATTGACAGCTACTATAAAGCCTACCCAGGAATCAGGAAGTACCACAACCAGCAAATTGAGATTGCCCAATCGGAGCGCAAGGTCTACAACTACTTTGGCAGGTTACGCCGTCTCGACTCGATGTATGCTGAAGATTGGCGAGTTCGTCGGGAAGGCGAGCGAGAAGCAATTAACACGCCAATTCAGGGCACGGGCGGAGAAGTTGTCAAGCTTGGAATGATAGACCTACACGAGAAGCACTCTGCCCCGATGATACTTCAGGTGCACGATGAGCTTCTCTTTGAAGTAGACGAGAGAGAGGCCAAGGAGTATGCCCATTGGCTTGAAGAATATATACCGACGCTAGTTGAAATCAATGGCGTGCGGTTTACAGTCGATGTGGGTATAGGCAAGAACTGGCTGGAGGCAGCCGAGAAGGAGAATAACACAAAGCTATGATAAGTTGGGGTGAAAACGGGCAACGGAGAAGCCTACAAACCGATGGCGAGACCAAGTCTACGTGACACTACAGTAGACTTACGGACTATCTGTACGGACAGGAGTGGAATAGACACCTACTCCAACTTATTACTAATAAACGCAAAAGGAGAACTGTAGTGTTAAGTAAGAAGGACTTCATTAAAGGTTACTGTGAGCAGAGCAAGATTACTCGTGAGCTTTTTAATGCCTACTTGGTAGCGCTGCCTTGTGCTTGTGGTGACAAAACCTGTCAAGGTTGGGCTGCTGTAGTTAACAAGCCTGATTCAATAAGATGGCACCAAGAATTTGATGCCCCAAAGGAGAATAATGACAGCAAGAAAAAAGCCTGAAGGCGAAGCGCTAACTGAATGGTGCCGAAAGTGGGACTTTTATGACCATGAACACAAGCTTTACCTCTGTGCTGACTGGGGTATAACCTATGACACGGGAAAGCACTGGCGCTCAGAGTCGGCTGGAGTGAGTGGTGTGCCTCTGTTCTCGCTCCTCCAACCTACTGAACGTGACAGTATATCCACGCCTCTCCACATAAGTATAACAGACGGCGTGAAGACGCTGGCAGTAATTGGCGATACGCATAACCCATACCAAGATGACAAAGCAATGGACACGATGGAGCAGGTGCTCATCGACATCCAGCCAGACTACTTAGTGTACAACGGAGACCTCAACGACTTTTATCAGTCATCTGCCTTTGCTAAAGAGCCGTCAAGGATTGGCGACTTCGAGAAGGACTTAAAGAGCACAAAAGATATGTTCAAACGCCACGCAGAAATCTTGCCTGGTATAAGTAGGATACTCCTAGAGGGCACGCACGAGGACAGATGGACAAAGTACCTCCAGAAGACGTCATACCCAGTAGCATCCCTTCAATCGGCTTCGGTGGCGGAACTATACGAACTAGATAACAACAACATCCAACATGTTCCCTTCGAGCAGGGGCTTCTAATAAACGACGTGTTCCTAATACTTCACGGCGATATGGCAAGGGCGCACTCCTCATATACAGCTAAGGCAATGTTCGAGAAGCACGGCGGCTGCGGAATGTGCAACCACACGCATAGAGGGGGCAGCTACTACAAGAAGGACAGGTTTGGAATATATGGCTGGTGGGAGAACTTCTGCCTGTGCTCGCTCAATCCTGACTGGATACAGAACCCGAATTGGATGCACGGCTTTAGCCTGGTGCACTTTTCTAGCACTAATAGGTTCTGGGTGGAGCAGCTGCCCATTATAGGCGGTAAGCTAATGCGGGGAGGTCAAGTATATGGCTGAAGATGATGCTGAGTTCGACAAGGTATTAGGGCAATACAGGCTCAGAGTTGGGGCGCTATTACACCCATTGCGTCTCTATGGGCAGGCAGAATATGTTAATCAACTCGTGAAGGAGTTTGAGTCCTTGGGTGTGCAACTGCACTTGAAGCTATCGGGCGTGGATATGCCCTATTATGTAAGAGACCTACATTGGTAAGAATTATGATGCCCCTACGAGAACTGGTGGCGTTGAGTCGCCCTTCTCGTGGGGGTGGGCAGATTATAAAAGGACAGCTAAATGAACAAAGACGAACGAAATAAAATATTCGAAGAAGAACTCATCTTTTCTGTAAGGCGAGCGATTACTCAACGTAAAATTGACAAAGCCCTTGCCCTATCAAATAACAGGTATGAGATTAGAATGTTCACTGACGTCTTTGGGGATTGGGCTATCCAAGCTCTAATTAACTTTGCCACCCAGGAGGAGCAGGTCTTTGACTACCCCGCCGACTGGTGGCAGTGGTGCAAGGAACGCTGGTTCCCAAGGTGGCTAAAACGAAAAAGCCCAGTACGAATGTCTCGTATCTGGGCTGTTCATAAATATCCAGAGGTTAATATACCTCAAGAGTTTGTCGGGCAAGAGTTCGTGCACTTCAAAGTGGCCGACCTTGACAAGCTTAACCCTTAACTATTAAGACACCTAACAATCCTAGCACAAGAGTCATAAAGACTAAGATAAAGTTCTGCTTCATATCTATCCATTGAAGCTTCGATGGAAGGTGATTATATACAGCGACCCATAGTTGGTCTATCTGGTCTTCTAGTAGCTCTGGTTTTTCTGGCGTCTTGCGGCTAAACCACATGTCCTTCTCCTTAAGGCACTAGAAATCTCACGGCGTATTGCCCCCGCTTGAGTTGCCCGCTCTCGACTGAGCCTTTAACATCTGTAATGTTGCCAAGGTATGTCTCTGTTCCCCCTACGTCGTTGCGGTAAGCTATTTGAATCATGGTCTTCGTTTCTGCTGCTGTGCGCAGAGCATCTATAAGCTCAGAGGGAGCATTCTTGGCGTAAGTCTTTGTGCAGTCAACGGCAAAGTTGTATGCCCATCCACCGCCAGTTGTTATTAGGGGTTCTGGCTTTATATAGTAAGCCAATGAAGCCCAGTATACATCAGGCGTTTGTGTAGTTACACCTGCGTTGCGCTGTAGAGCATACTTAAACTGGATGTTCTTGAACTCTACTCCAACGTTACCTGTACCAAAACTATAGGTTGTTTCTGTGTTCGTTGAGATAGTCCCTAAAGTTGTCCACCCACTAGCAATCGTCAGGTCGCTATGGTCTGTTCTGTAATATACTACTACTACATCGCTAGTACCAAGGTTGCCTGTGCTTACTTTAAGCTTTAGGGCAACCTTATTGCTGCTTGCCCACCCGCCGTCGAACCAGGGCGTGATGTGGGTGCTTGTCCCATGATACGTGTAGGCGCTATTCTTTAGAGGATTCCTCACGTCTCGCTCTATGTTCATAGAGTAAATCAAGCCATTGTACCCGAACCACAACTTGTAACCGTAGACTGAGCTAACGATTCCACCGTACATTACTTTATCAGCACTTCCTGAGAGATAAGCACATTGCCAGCCAATACCATCATACTCATAAATGCCTGAGTATCCTGTTCCTGTTACAAGACTTGAATCTACTAGGGCAAACATGCTGGTATAGCCAGGTATTAGCGAAACAATTTCGCCTCGGTACTCGGCGGGCATACCATCGTCTTTGTTCAGACCGACGTATTCTATACTTGCGACTGATGCTGCTGTATACTTGATGACGTCGAGACCAGCCGATATGTACAGGCCGTCCCGCCAGACTACTGCCCCTTTGCCCCCAGTTGGATGGTTCGGTAGGGATAGTTCTGTTTCAGTCCAGAGGGCATTTGCAAAGTCATGGGCAAACAACCCTTGCTTTGTGGTTGCGTAGATAATCACGTTACCGTTGGCGTCTCGGTATGTGAGGAGTCTTTCTAGGTCGTTGTCCGCCAGACCCTCGTCGGCGAGGTCGCCTGCGGCTGTCCATACAGGGCTAGTTGCATCATTTGGTGCTGTTGAGGTATAGGAGTTTCCAGCACTATCCGTCATCATCAGCTTGGTATCCCAGTGGACGCTCTTCGTGGACATCTCGGTATCGTTTTGGGCAAACACCCCAGCAGTTGTTAAAAACCAATACTTTGCAGCATCCCCTACGAATATGTATAAGTCGTTTCCGATAGACGCAGTTAAGGAAGTTATCGTTGCCCCCATGTCACGCACGAACAGTAGCGTTCCACTAGAGTTTATCTTCATCAGGCATTGCCCAGCCGAAAAGTAGGTCTCGCCGTTGAAGTTGCACCAGTGGGCGCCTGCTGAACTGAGGCTAGATATAGTCATAGCACCATCGACGTATGCGTGACGGTCTCCTGCAATAGCTTGGTTGAACTCAAGTATGGCAGTACATTCTGTAGCACCAGCGTTAAACGTATGCGTTACAGTTAGCTTCTCCCAAGCACCTCCTCCAGTATGGTAAGAACTGTTTGTAGTATCAGTGCCATCGTAAATACTAAAACGCAACGTATTCGCATCGGTTGCAAGCCCGTAAGCAGTAAAAATCATGGTAGTGCTCTGGAAGTTACTGCTCCAACCAGTTAATGTTTGTTTTATTCGTGCATAATGGCTTGCATCGTGAGAAGAGAGCAAGTCAGCAGAGTATGTGCCCGCATGTACGTTAGTGCTTGTTTGCTGTGTAACTGATGAGTTAGTTCCGCTAACTTCTTCAGTCCAGTTAGTTAAGTTGGTCGTAGTAGTCCAAGCTTCTAGTCCGTCATCGGTAATTGTCAACATCGTGGGCAGAGTAGCCTGAGTAACTAGACGTGGCAGAATAAGGTGCCCTCTATAATGGGTATTGCACGTAGTCCACCAGGAGCGAAGATACCCGCTCTCGC
>Ga0180007_10007760_pt1 | contig 10059 bp, 4 predicted proteins | sample MM_PC_MetaG_FD_121122 | JGI IMG/M metagenome (GOLD analysis project Ga0180007, IMG submission 121122) | Groundwater microbial communities from the Aspo Hard Rock Laboratory (HRL) deep subsurface site, Sweden - MM_PC_MetaG | ecosystem: Environmental > Aquatic > Deep subsurface > Groundwater... | reverse complement strand
GCAAAATATAACCAGCAAACGTGCAACACTGGCTATTCTTTCCAATATTCTTATTGAAACCACAAATGACAGCCTTATTCTGACTGGAACTGATCTTGAAGTAGGATTAAGACTTCAGGTCCCTGCAGATATCCATGATCAAGGATCACTTACTCTTCCCAGTAAAAAAATATTCGAAATTGTTCGGGAGTCAGGGACCGAATCCATAAAAATTGAAGAAACCGATAATAGTTGGGTTATAATATCTGCTGGACTGAGTACCTATAATCTCGCAGGTATGGCCAGTGATGAATTCCCGGAATTTCCATTATTCAAAGAAGACAGTTTTGTTTCTTTTGAAGCAGGGTTTTTCTCTGATTTAATAGACAAGGTTATTTATTCGGTAGCAAATGAGCAGGAAAATGTCTACTCCCTTACCAATGTTCTCTTTGAAACAGAAAAAAAGGAAAATAAATCATATATTCGCATGATATCCTCAGACGGGCATCGTCTTTCAATTATGGAAAAAGAAGTTGCTGCTGATATAGATCGGCTCAACCTTAACCCAGTAACGCTGATTCCCAAAAAAGGAATACAGGAATTAAAAAAATTTTGTGACACCCTTGATACAGTTGAACTCTCTTTTGAAAAGAAACAAATGGTTGCAAGAGATAACAAATCAATAATGGTTATTCGCCTTAAACAAGGGGAGTTTCCACACTACAAAGCAATTGTTAATGCTGTTCAATTAGAAAACAAAATAGAAATTGAAAGAATTCCATTTCTTGACTCATTAAAACGTATAAATATATTCACAGAAGATATTTTTCATACCATCCAGTTAGAAATAGAAAATGGAAAAATGATTCTAACTTCACAAAACGCTGATCTTGGAAATGCTAAAGACATACAAGATATAACTTATGAAGGAGAACCTCTCGTTCTTGGTTTTAATTGTCGTTATTTTATAGAAGCACTTCAAGTAATGGAATGTGACACTGTAGAAGCCTATATCAATTCAAACAACAGTCCATGTCTGATGAAATCCAAAGTAGATGAAGGATTTTTAAGTATTATAATGCCTATGCAATTATAAATGTTTTAAACATATGTAAATAAGAATATCCGTTCATTTTGCAATGAATGGATATTTTCATTTTTTCAAGAAAAAGGGAAAAACGAGTGACTGAAGAAAATAAAAAATACGGTGCGGAACAAATAAAAGTTCTTGCTGGTCTTGAAGCTGTACGAAAAAGACCTTCCATGTATATCGGCAATACTGCTGAGACAGGTCTTCATCATCTGATATGGGAAGTTATTGATAATAGTATCGATGAGGCTCTGGCTGGATATTGCGAACGAATCCATGTTATCATTCATAAAGATAATTCAATAACAGTTCGTGATGATGGTCGAGGAATCCCAGTCGACATGCATCCCACCGAAAACATGTCTGCGCTGGAACTGGTTATGACCACCCTTCATGCAGGAGGAAAGTTTGATCACTCCACCTACAAGGTTTCTGGCGGATTGCATGGTGTAGGTGTCTCTGTCGTCAATGCTCTTTCTATAAAAGCAGTTGCTGAAATCAGACGTAATGGAAATATCTATCGTCAAGAATACAGTTACGGAGATCGAGTAGGAGATTTAGAAATTATTGGTACCTGTGAAAAAACAGGTACTTCTATTACCTTTCTCCCTGATCCCGGTATTTTTACTGAAACAACTGTTTATAATTATGACACAATAAATACCCGTCTGCGTGAACTTGCCTTTCTTAATAAAAATGTCCGTATCTACCTGAAAGATGAACGTACCGGTGCTGAAGATAAATTTCATGCAGAAGGAGGTATAGTCTCCTACGTTGAATATCTTAACCGAAAACGCACTCCAATGAATGCTGAACCTATTTTTCTCAGCGCTGAGAGAGACATGGTGCAGGTGGAGGTAGCCTTTCAATACTTTGATGGTTATTCAGAGAGACTTTTTTCTTTTGTTAATAATATAAATACAAGAGAAGGCGGAACCCATGTTGCCGGGTTCAGGGGAGCTCTTACCAGGTGTATCAATAAATATGCAAGTGACGATATTATTCCCAAAAACCTGAAAGAAAAGATGGGTGGGGATGATGTCAGGGAAGGATTGACCTGTGTCATTTCAGTACATGTACCTGATCCACAATTTGAAGGTCAAACCAAGACCAAGCTTGGAAATTCAGAAGTTAGATCTATAGTTGAATCTATCTGTACGGAAAAGCTGACATTATATCTTGAACAAAATCCCCAGGAAGCAAAAAAAATACTCATCAAAGTCGTTGAAGCAGCAAGAGCGAGGGAGGCAGCAAAAAGGGCTAGAGATCTTTCCCGGAAAAAAGGATCAACTTCCCTTCTTATGGCCGGAAAACTTGCCGAGTGCCAGGAAAAGGATCCGGCTAAGCGTGAGATATTCATAGTGGAAGGTGATTCTGCCGGTGGTTCTGCAAAACAGGGCCGTGATCGCTCAATCCAGGCTATTCTTCCCCTTCGAGGAAAGATTATGAATGTGGAAAAGGCCCGGTTTGATAAGATATTGGGAAGTGAAGAGATTAAACAACTTATTGGAGCCCTTGGCTGCGGTATTGGTAAAGATGAATTTGATCTGGAAAAACTTCGCTATCACAAAGTCATAATAATGACCGATGCTGATGTGGACGGTGCGCATATCCGTACTCTACTTCTCACTTTTCTTTACAGACAGATGTTACCTCTTGTGCAAGGTGGATTTGTTTATATTGGTCAGCCTCCTCTATACCGTCTGGGAAGAGGAAAGAAGGAACAGTATTTTCTTGAAGAAGAAAATCTCAATTCTCATATTTTCAGTGAGGCCAGTAAGATTTTAAAAATAAGGACTGAAAATGAGAAAAAACAAGTTGTTGAAGAAGATTCATTTGTTAAAGTTTTAAGACAACTTTCAGTTTATCAAAAAGTTGTCGCTTATCTGGGAAGAATGAATATCTGGGAAGATATGCTCCATTTTCTACTCAGTAATGATGTTCATTCAGCTGATCAGTTTACAGATGAATTTTTTGTAAAAAACCTTATAGATCAGCTTTCTCTTGAAAAAAATATAATAGGTAATATTCGTCCCTGTCGATGGCGGCCCAGTTGTTATGAAGTGGATATAGCCATCAAGGGAAAGGCCCAGGTCATGATGACCCTGGGGCCGCAGATTCCTCTTATTAATGAATACCGAACAGCTCTTTCCCTTTTTGGTGATATCCAATCACTCCTTCGTTGTCCTTTTGTTGTAATCAGAGCGGTACAGGGGGCAGAAGATAAAGAATTTCCAGCTGTTGATTGGAAAGATATGATAAAGATTGTACGCAATGAAACCTTCAAGGGTAGCCATCTCCAGCGTTATAAAGGTTTGGGTGAGATGAATCCGGAACAGCTATGGGATACAACCATGAATCCGGAAAATAGAACTCTTGTCCAGGTAACCATCAATGATGCAGAACAGGCAGATGATATTTTCACCACTCTTATGGGAGATAAGGTGGAACCGCGTAGAGAGTTTATCCAGAATCATGCCCTTGAAGTTACTGATTTGGATATATAAATGATGTAATAAGTTATCAGCATTCAACTAAAAGAGTGCAATGATATTAAATTCATCTTTTTGGAATTTTTTACTGAGAGATATTATAATTCAAAACTCAGCAAAAATATGAAGCACTGATAATCTCTTAGCATGTTGAGTTTTAAGTGATTGTTTTAACTTAAAACAGACGAACCTATATTGGAAAAAATTTTCTTATGACCACTGAAGAACGAAATCCCACTATATCTATTGAACAAGAACTGAAGAAATCCTATCTTGATTATGCCATGAGCGTCATTATAGGCAGGGCTCTGCCTGATGTTCGTGACGGTCTTAAACCTGTTCATCGTCGGGCACTCTTTGCCATGAGAGAACTAGGCGTATTTTTTAACAGGCCTTATGTCAAATCAGCCCGTATTGTCGGTGATGTAATAGGTAAATATCATCCGCATGGTGATACGGCTGCTTATGACACCATCGTCCGTATGGCTCAGGATTTTTCCATGCGTTATCCCCTGGTAAACGGTCAGGGTAACTTTGGCTCCATGGATGGAGATTCTCCAGCAGCCATGCGTTACACCGAAGCGAGAATGACTCGTATCGACCGGGAAATAGTGGCTGATCTGGATAAAGAGACCGTAGATTTTGTCCCTACCTATGACAATTCTATGATGGAACCGACGGTTATGCCCAGTAAGGTTCCTACCCTGTTGATTAACGGTTCTTCCGGTATTGCCGTGGGAATGGCTACAAATATTCCGCCTCATAATCTTACCGAGGTTATGGATGGTTTGATAGCTATGGTGGATAATTCCAATATCACTGTCCATGAACTTATAAATATAATAACCGGTCCTGATTTTCCCACCGGTGCTATGATTTGTGGTCGTGCAGGAATACGAGAAGCCTATGAGACAGGTCGCGGCAGTGTACTCATGCGTTCCACTATCCATGTTGAACAGATAAAGGGTGGAAAGCGAGAGGCCATCATTATTGATGAAATTCCGTATCAGCAGAACAAAGCAACTTTAGTTATGAAGATTGCCCTGCTAGTAAAGGAAAAGAAAATTCAATCCATTTCCGAAGTACGTGACGAATCAGACAGACACGGGCTCAGAATTGTGATCGAACTGAAAAAGGATGAGATAGCCGATGTGGTTATTAATCAGCTATATAAAATGACTCCTTTGCAGCGCTCTTTTGGTATTATTTTTCTGGCTATTGTTAATAATAGACCGGAAGTCCTTAATCTGAAACAGATTTTGGAACACTTTATTCTTCACCGCAAGGTGGTGGTTTTTCGTCGTACTGCTTTTGAATTAAATAAAGCGGAGGAAAAAGCTCATCTTCTTGAAGGACTCAAGATAGCCATTACCAATCTAGATGAGGTGGTTAAATTAATAAGAAGTTCTAAAAATCCAGTAGTGGCCAAGGCCGAACTGATTAGTCGCTTTGAGCTTTCAGAAATTCAGGCTCAGTCCATTCTTGATATGCGTCTTCAACGCCTCACTGGTCTTGAACGGGAAAAGATAATCAGTGATTATACAGAAATTATGATCGAGATTGATAGGTTGAAGACTATTCTCGGTGATGAAGATCTGGTCATGAAGATCATTCGTGACGAATTTTTGGAAATCAAAGAGACCTATGGTGATGAAAGACGTACCGAGATTATTGATGCCGTTGATGAAATTCTGCCGGAAGATATGATTACCCCTGAGGATATGGCGGTGACCGTTACCCATTATGGTTATATCAAGCGTAATCCGGTAAGTCTGTATCGTTCTCAGCACCGAGGTGGTAAGGGAGTATTCGGCGTCAAAAATATTGAGGAAGATTTTGTATCGAATCTCTATGTGGCCTCTACTCATGACACCTTTCTTTTCTTTACTAATCATGGAAAGATATTCTGGCGCAAGGTTTATCAATTACCGCTTGCCGGACGTACTGCAAGGGGTAAGGCCATTGTTAATTTACTCAACCTGGCAGAAGGCGAGAAAGTGGCTGCAATACTGCCCATCTCCGAGTTAAGTGATGAGGGAACCGAAAAAACGATTCTGATGGTCACCCGCTTGGGCAGAGTGAAAAAGACCAGTCTCCAGGAATTTGTCAAGCCTCGTAAACGAGGTAAAAAAGCCTTAACTATCAATGAAAATGATGAAATAATAGCCGCTCATATCTTAAACGGCGATGACACCATCTTTATTGTTTCTGAAAATGGGGCATCTATCCACTTTCATGAATCCGACATCAGGACTATGGGCAGAACAGCTGCCGGCGTCATGGGTATCAGGTTGAAAGAAAATGATGTTGTGGTTGGTGCTATTGTCATTTCTTCTGATGATTCTATCCTCACCGTAACTGAAAACGGTTATGGGAAACGTACCCCAGTGAAGGAACATCGCATTCAAGGGCGTGGCGGAAAAGGAATCATAGCTATTAAGGTCAGTGAGCGAAATGGTAAGGTAGTTGGTGCCATGCAGGTGGACGAAGAAAATGAGGTTATGCTTATTGCAGATTCCGGGAAGATGATCCGTATGCCGCTTAAAAATGTCAGGATTATCGGGCGAACCACTCAGGGGGTCTGTCTCATTAATCTGGCTGATGATGAAAAAGTGGTAGCAATGGATCTTGTAGCCCCTGAAGATGATTCAGAGGACGAGGAAGATACAATAGAACAGAGCACGGATGAATGATTTGACAGTAAAAAAAATAGCAGTTATTGGTGCTGGTTCCTGGGGAACTGCCATTGCTGGAGTTCTTTCCGGAAAAGGCCTGAATACTGTCCTCTGGGCTCATAATATAGAGCATGTGGCTGCACTGGAAAAAGATAGGGAAAATAAAAAATATCTTTCAGGATTTATGTTTCCCCCTTCTTTAAAAGTGACGGCCAATCTTGAAGAAGCGGTGCGGGGAGCGACTGTGGTCTGTATGGTTGTCCCCTCCCACGGATTTCGCTCTGTTTTTGAAAAGTTGACCCCTTTTCTTGAAGCAGGGACCTTTATTGTCTCTGCTGTCAAGGGTATTGAAAATAGCTCCCTCATGACCATGACCCAGGTTATGGGGCAGACACTTGGGAAAGACCTCAATCGTAAAAATTTGACCCTCTCTGTGCTGTCAGGACCCTCTTTTGCTAAAGAGGTGGCTCAGGGACTTCCCACGCTGGTAACTATAGGTTGTGATCAATTGGATAAGGCGAAGATTCTGCAGAAGATCTTTGTCAGTGAGCGATTCAGGGTCTATGCTGCACAAGATATGATTGGTTTGGAAATCAGCGCAGCGCTGAAAAACATAGTAGCTATTGCCGCTGGGATCTGTGACGGTCTGGGTTATGGACTGAACAGTCGGGCGGCCCTCATCACCAGAGGGCTTGCCGAGATAACGCGCATGGGAGTTGCCATGGGGGCCGATCCTCTAACTTTTTCCGGGTTGAGCGGCCTCGGTGATCTGGTTCTCACCTGTACCGGTGATCTCAGTCGAAATCGCACTGTGGGTTTAAAGCTTGGTCAAGGAAAAAAACTTCCCCGGATTCTCGAGGAAATGGAGATGGTGGCAGAGGGAGTAAAAACCACAAAATCTGTTCATGATCTCGTTCAGCGTATGGGAGTGGACATGCCCATTCTCGAACAGGTCTATCAGATTCTCTATGAAGAAAAGGATTGCTCCAAGGCGGTAAACGACCTTCTTACCAGGGAATTAAAGGTAGAGTAAACAGAAAGCTACATAATACTAATACTGTTATGGCCAACTCGAAAAATTGCCTTTTTGGCCAACCTATTCGTCACAGGCCAAAATTTATTGCGCACATATCGACGCTATATGCTGTGCTTATTTCTTTGTCTGCTCCTCGATATTGAACAAAAAATCTAATTTTTCAAGGTACCCTTGTGTTGACCTGTCATTTCCCAGATAGAAGACAATGAGTTCTTTTATATTAATTTTCTTCAGTTTCCAGCTTTCATTTTGAAATTCTAACAAAGAGAGAAAATAATGCAGCCGACAAATGGTGACGAAGGACTTCGCTTTCTTTCTTATCTTACCCTTTTTCTGGTCGCTTCCTCACTTTATCTCTTTTCTTCATACCTGCATTATATCCTTGTAGCTGCAGTCCTGGCCCTCTGTACAAGTCATGGCTTTTCGGCAATGGTAAGATTCTTTGAGCACTCTTCTTTACCCTGTTTTATAAAAAAACGGAGTAAAGTTCTCGTTTCCACCCTGCTTACTCTTTTTTTCCTCTTCCTTATCTTTGCACCTCTGGTCTATTTTCTTTCCGAAACATACACCCAGATGGCAGGAGTTGATCTGGAACACATCAAAAAAGTTACTCTTGATATGGTGGATAAAATAGTAGCCTTTACCGATTCCATCCCTGTGCTCCATAATTTTCTGCAAAAATTAAAGACTGAAGGGAGTTCAATGTTGGCTGGTCTTTCCATGGAAGCTCTGTATAAGACCGTGAATGGAATAGCTTCCGGGGCCGGGGGATTAGTGGTTCAGATTGCCTGGATTCTTATTTTTTATTTTCTTTTCAATCTCTATGGAAGGCCGATTATTATCTTTTTTGCCCGGGTTATGCCTACCAGTCTTGAGGATGAAAAATATCTTTATCGTGAATGCACAGGTACTGTCGCTGTGGTGTTTTACGGTACTCTTTTCAATATGATGGCTCAAGGATTAACCTTTGGTATTCTCATGGCCTTTATCGGGGATTACAATGCTTTTTATCTGGGAGTTCTTGCAGGATTTTGTTCAGTTATTCCCATAGTCGGAGCAGCTCTTGTCTATATTCCTGTCGTTGCCCTTGAGCTGTTTGCCTCCAACTACATGAATGTGGTCATTATCCTTATCGTTGTCTGGGCTGTCATGGGATTTTTTATAGACAATATCCTGAGGATGATATTTATAGGTCGTCTTAAAAAACTTTTCGGTTTTGAGTATACCATGAACGAGATCCTTATCCTGCTCTCCATTCTTGCAGGAATAGCCAGTTTTGGTTTCTGGGGATTAATAATTGGACCGTCGGTAATAGCCTTGACTCTCGCTGCTGCTAATCTTTATAGCTCACAGACAAGCCATACGGGCTTTCCGGAAGAATAACTGAAAATAGCGGATGAGTGGCTTGTCGTTATGGCAATGATAGATATAGCAAGTCTGGAGGTTTTGAAAGCCAGCCAGTTTGAAGTGTGTCCTGGTACTGTCAGGGGATCCGGAAATAAATGATTATGTAAGAACTGAGCGTCATTTTTCGATCGGAGGGAGAATACTGCTGAGAACCTTGTTCAACTCTTCCACCATAAATGGTTTGGGAACTACTCCGCAAAAGCCGTATTCCTTGTAATTGGCCATGACCGGGTTATTAGCGTAGCCACTGGAAACCAAGGCCTTGACCTCGGGTTCTAGGATCAGGAGTCTTTCAAGGGTTTCCAAGCCACCTATGCTCCCCGGTATGGTTAGATCCATAATCAGTACATCAAAGGGGGTGTTATTCTCCTTTGCCTGCATGTATAAGGTGATGGCTTCGTAACCATTGGCGGCCACAGCGGTTTCACAACCGAGGTATTCAAGTATTTCCACAGAGATATCACGAACAACTTCTTCGTCATCCATAACCAGAACTCGTCCCCTTATCTTGGAGGGTGCTGGATCATCTTTAGCCAGGGTGTTTTCGATGGCTTGTCCGCAAGCAGCCGGCAGATAGATGGTGAAGGTTGTTCCGGTGCCAGGTGTTGACTGGACTTGAATCAGTCCGTCATGATTCTTGATAATAGAGTAGGATATTGCCAGGCCCAATCCGCTGCCGGACTGTTTACTGGTAAAATAAGGATCAAAAATTTTAGAGAGATGTTCCTCGGCTATACCGCATCCCTGGTCTTCAAATTGAACTTCTATATACTGTCCCGGAGGCAGCGGGGGGACACTTTCGGCATTAAGCGTCTTGTTTCTTGCCGCTATGGTGATTATTCCGCCATTAATCATGGCCTGGCTGGCATTAATAGCCAGGTTTTGGGTTACCTGACTGAATTGTCCTTTGTCGACCTCTACGGGCCAGAGATCCTCAGCAATGGAGTAAACACAGTTGACATTAGATCCTCTGAGGATAAAAGAGGTGGAATCAGTGATGAGGTCACCGATGGTAGTAGTGTGCTTGATGGGTGCTCCACCTTTGGAAAATGTGAGAAGCTGCTGGGTTAAGCCCTTGGCGCGCTGGGTGGCCCGTTCCGTGTTTTCAAGATAGCTTGTTACTTTTTCCGGGGATCGGACATGCATTTTGGCTAAAGAGATATTGCCAAGGATGGCGGTTAGAAGGTTGTTGAAGTCATGGGCAATACCCCCGGCAAGAACGCCAAGCGATTCGATTTTCTGAGCCTTGTGCAGCTCTTCTTCCATCTTTTTCTTCTGTGTTACATCGCGGAATATACATTGAGTTCTTATTGGCTTACCGTCTACAAACTTACAAATGGCATTTCCTTCAATACTGATTTTGCGTCCATCTTTGGCGGT
>Ga0180007_10007759_pt1 | contig 10059 bp, 6 predicted proteins | sample MM_PC_MetaG_FD_121122 | JGI IMG/M metagenome (GOLD analysis project Ga0180007, IMG submission 121122) | Groundwater microbial communities from the Aspo Hard Rock Laboratory (HRL) deep subsurface site, Sweden - MM_PC_MetaG | ecosystem: Environmental > Aquatic > Deep subsurface > Groundwater... | reverse complement strand
GAATCTTACAGAAAACTGGAAAATGAAAAGCTTGATTTAACTCAAACCAAGACCATAAAAAAGCAAGGCCATTTGCACTTGGCCACCCAATTTAAAAAAGAAATAATTGATTTATTTGAGAGTTTAGGTTTTTCTCAATTTGACGCACCCCATGTCGAATGGGATAAATACAACTTTGAATATTTGAATGTCCCTAAAGACCATCCCTCCAGGGATTTGTGGGATACTCTTTACATTGATACTTCCAATCTGGCTGTAGAACCGGGCCAGATGGCACTCCGCACCCATACTTCAAACTTTTGGCCAAGGCTAATGGAAAAAGGGCAAACCCCTATTCGCGCCATGAGTTTTGACCGTTGTTTCAGATATGAAGCTGTTGATGCAAGACACTCCCACACCTTTAATCAATTTGAGATTGCGGTTGTGGGGGAAAATATTACCATGGCAAATCTAAAATATTTATCAGACTATTTACTTAAAGCTATTTTGGGAAAAGAGGCAAAATCAAGATTTCGACCTAAATATTACCCTTTTGTTGAACCCGGTGTCGGCATTGATTCACTTTGTGTATTTTGTCACGGCAAAGGCTGCAAAATTTGTTCGGGAACAGGCTGGTTTGAAATAGCCGGAGCGGGCATGATACATCCGAATGTTTTTAAATTTACAAAACTTGACCCCAAAAAATATAGCGGCCTGGCATGGGGTTTTGGACCAGATAGGATTTTGATGTTAAAACACAAATTTGATGATATTAGATATCTTTTGGAGGGAGATTTAAAATTCCTGCAGAAGTTTTAATATTATGAAAGTTTCTTTATCCTGGCTCAAAGAATTAGTTAATTTTGATATATCATCGACAGAACTATCCAGTAAATTGTCAATTTATTCCATAGGTATTAAGGAACAAACACGAGACTGTCTGGAACTGGATTTGACTTATAACCGGGGAGATTTACTCTCCATGCGGGGAGTAGCACGGGAAGTAGCTGCTGTAACCGACTCCAAGCTTTTATTTTCGGCTGAAAACCTTCCGGATTATGATTTACCTGAAACCCCAGTTGAAATCGAGGATGAAAATCTTTGTCCGGTTTATTGTTTAGCCAAAATCGAAGGATTAAGTGTTAAACCTTCACCGGAAGAATGGGCTAAAAAATTAAAAGACAGCGGAATAAGATCAGTCAATAATATTGCTGATATAACCAATCTTATAATGATTGAATACGGTCAGCCTTTACACGCATTTGATCAACAAAAAATAAAGGGAGACGTCAAAGTGCGAGTTGCCAAAAAGGGTGAAAAAATTATTACACTGGACGGGAAAGACAGGAATTTGGATGAAAAAGATCTTTTAATCACGGACGATGCAGGACCTATTGCTGTTGCAGGAGTAATGGGAGGAAAAGATTCCGAAGTAACAGAAAATACTCAAAGTATTCTTCTGGAGGCGGCCATATTTAATCCTATTTCAAACAGAAAAACCTCTAAAAGGCATGGGCTTTATTCAGAGGCAAGCAAGAGATTCCAGCATGGCTTAACCAAAACAAATTTACTCCAAGCGTCTTCTGCTGCCATAAAAATGTACCAGGATTTGGGCGGAAAAGTAACCGCAATTAAGCTTGTGGGAAATCTCAAAGATGAAATTAAAACCATAAAATTATCCCAGGAAAAAATAAATTCTTTGATTGGTATAGAAATCCCATCGGAAGCAGCAGAATCCTCTCTTAAAAAACTTAGTTTTACAATCAATTCTTCATGGGAAGTAACAGTACCATATTTCAGGCTGGATATTAATATTGAGGAAGATTTAATAGAGGAAATAGCCAGGATGTATGGGTATGAAAGAATAAAGCCAAAAGAATTAAGCAATAAGGTACCACCCAAACTAGACCAAACTGTACAGAAAAATCTATACAGCCTTAAAAAGAAACTTGCAGATATTGGTTTAACTGAAGTCCAGACATATTCTTTCTATTCAACTAAAATACTTTCCGCTTTACGCTTACCCCTTGACGCTTTAATTAAGATAGCAAATCCTATTTCTTCTGAAACAGAATATATGAGGAACAACCTTTGGCCTAATTTATTGGAAGCTGTAGCCAAAAATATAAGAAATGGAATAAAAGATGTTGCTATTTTTGAAATAGGAAAAGTTTACCTGCCAAAAGTAGGGGACTTGCCAAAAGAAACTTATCATTTGTCAATTGCTTTATCCAATGGAACCGATAATCCTATACAAGAACTTAACCAAATTGCCAAAAATTTGAAATTAAAACCTAATGCTGAAATTGAAAAAGAATATTCTCATCCCGTAAGACGCACAGATGGTATGGCTGAAATCCATCCAAGATATATAAATAAATTTGGAATCGAAGCACGTGTGGCTGTTTTGGAAATAGAATTAAATAATTAAGATCTTCTTCTATGATGACGGGGTCTCAAGCCAGCAGCAAGTCCAATGTTAGAAAGCTGGCATAGATTTGATCCAGGATAGAGTGAACCCCTTTGCGAGACTCCAAATTCTCTTTTTCCAAGTAATCCCTTTTGGTCATTCAAATCGGATTTTTTCTTTTCCGGTGTTTCACTCATGCTATTTGCTTAAATTATATCATTTTGGGAAATAGGAATGTTATAATTTACGCCATGAATAAAGAAATATGCCCCCTAGATCCACGACGCAGATTACAAAAGCAAGTTGAACAAGGTAGAAAATTCCCTCATCAAAGAATAAATGGAAAACAACCATCGAAGCAAACAAATCATATCCTAAAGGGCAACCGTAACCCCAATTGAAGAAGAAAAACTTGCTCCGTTATTGTCTTCCAAAGTAACAGTAATCGTATGCGAACCTTTATCGCCTTGAGGAAACTCTACATGAAGCGCATATGGCTCGCTGGTCTGGGTAGATTTTTGTCCGCCGTCTATTAACCAGGTAATTTTTTTAACCCCTGCAGGAGAATTTGCTTTGGCTAAAACATCAAACACCCTTGGCACATTCGCACCATTGCCTACATTGACAATTCCTATAATCCCGCCTGTACCGGCCGTAAAACCGGGTACCCCGGAACACCCCCTTGTTGCCCCAACCAACCTGGGGTCAGCCGCGGTAAGAACCCATTCATCAATACCTTTTTGCCATTTATCCGCCCCGGTCGGGTCATTTTCCTGCAAAACCACCACATCTTTTTCCTCATTGTCTTCATCATCATTTGCTAACCTGTGGGTATTGCTTTTGCAAACCTTTTGCCTCTGGTAAGCCCCTGATTCATTCTTCGGTTCGGTACCTGATATAAAATACTCTTTTCTTGTTGGAGATCCCCCATAAGGCTTTCCAGTCATAAAACCGTCTACATCTACCTGAATTACATTAGAAGGTCTTTCAAACGATTCGTTCTCTTTGTCTTTAAGAGCAACCCTCATGATTTTATTCCAGATAGGAGAAGCACCTGTCACGCCGGAGGCAACTGTCGAACTCATAACCGCATTGTTATTATTACCTACCCAAACCCCCACCGCTATAGAAGGGCTGTACCCAACAGTCCAATTATCCCTTTTTTCATCCGTAGTTCCTGTTTTGACGGCCACTGTCTTACCCGGCACATTTAAAACCGAATTTGAGCCGAAAGCGGCGGTTCTTGCCCCATTGTCAGAAATGATATCGGAAATTATAAAGGCTATTCCCGGATCCAGCACTTTTCTTCCTTCAGACTCGTGAAACTCAAACAGGGTTTTGCCTTTACTGTCAGCTATCTTTAAAATAGAAACCGGATCAAACTGTCTGCCTTGGTTGGCAAAAACTGCAAAAGCTGATGTCAAATCCAGAAGCCTGACTTCTTTTCCTCCCAGAACCAAACTCAAACCTACCGAGTTGATATTTTCTTCCGAAGGCTCCCAGGTGGAAAGACCCATTCTATAGCCCAGCTCCATGACATCTTTTACCCCAACCATAGCCAGATTTTTAACAGCCGGAATGTTGTAGGAATTACCCAAGGTATAACGCATCTGAACTACACCATGATATTGACCGTCGTAATTGACAGGAATATAAGTAGGCATATCGCCTCCAGGGAATTCGGTTTTAACATCCATATAAACCTGGTTAGCGGTATAACCTTTTTCCAAAGCCTTTGAATAGGCAATTGGCTTGGTGGCAGAACCCGGCTGGCGGGGCCTTGTTGCTACGTTTACATTAGGCTCAAAAGTACATGTTTCCCCCTCAATACAACCTTCCGGCAAAGAATCGCCAAAATAATCTTTGCTCCCAACCATAGCCAAAATCTGGCCCGTCTTGGGATCCAGAACCACTACCGCTCCGTTCCCAACTTTGGCAGATGTAAGATTTTCAATCTCTTTTTGAAGAATCTCTTCGGACTCTTTTTGCAACTCATAATCAAGGGTGGTAGTAACCCTAAGACCTCCACCTTCCACCATCCTGTCTCCAAACTGCTCAATCAGTTTTTCCTTGACATAGAGGACAAAATGGGGGGCTTTGAAGCCTTGCTCATTCTGTTCGGTACGATAAGTCAACCGTTCATCAGCCGCCTTTTTACTCTGCTCGGGCGTAATATAGCCGTCTTCCACCATTCTTCTCAAGACTTCTTTTTGTCTTGTCCGGGACAGCTCGGGTCTAGTGCCGTATGGCGAGTAAACGGAGGGACGCTGTGGTAATCCAGCAAGTAGTGCAGCTTCCGATAAATCAAGCTCTTTTGCTGATTTGCCAAAATATAAATTTGCCGCAGCCTCTATCCCGTAAGCCGTACCGCCATAAGGAATTTCATTGAGATACATTTCTAAAATCTGATCCTTTGAGTAAGCCCTTTCGACTTGAACTGCAAGGATGAATTCCTTAATTTTCCTGATTACACTTCTTTCCGGAGAGAGCAAAGCATTTTTAACCAGCTGCTGGGTCAAAGTGGAGCCACCTTCCACCCGGCGATGAACAGCAAGTTCAAAAACCGAACGGGTGATTCCCATAATTGAAAAGCCCTGATGTTTGTAAAAATCCTTATCCTCAATGGCAATGGTGGCCTGTTTAACAAAGTCGGGAATTTCCGCAAGTTTAACAGGAGTCCTGTTTTGGTTCTGGTAGATGTCATAAAGCAGTTCGCCGTTTCGGTCGTAGATTTTAGTGGCCTGGGCAACAGATCTGCTTGATAAATCGGAAGTGTTGGGGATCTGGGTGGCGAAGAAGATGACAGCGCCAAAAATCAAAAGCAGAAAACCCACCACAGAAATAAGCATTAAAGTAGAGAGTTTTGATAAAAATTTAAACCGCCAGACCTTTTTATTTTCCTGCCTTGCTTTCCAAGAACCCATGGCCATATGTAGAGATTATAGCAGAAGTCTCTGTCCGGAGGGGAGGATTCGAACCTCCGTAGGGAAAACCCGACAGATTTACAGTCTGTTGCGATTGGCCACTCTGCCACCTCCGGAAACTTAAAGATTATACCAAAAAATCTACTTTATGTTTATGCTAATCTTTTACCCATCTGCAAGTAGGGGTTTTGACGCGGCCCAGTTTCTGACCCAGTTTCAACACCAGAGTTAATAAGTAATAATAAATCTTTCCGTGGTAATGCTTTGAGGCTTTTTGTAAAAGAGCATAGGATTTTTCCCAACCTACTTTTTTGGTTGATGAACCATGATGATGGATAAATTTTGCACCGGGCACAAAATAAACCGATATATTAAACTCTTTCAGTCTTCTGGAATATTCAATATCTTCAAAGAAAATAAAAGTCCCCTCATCCAAAAGTCCTGCTTTATTTAGAATTTTTTTAGGGATTAAAAGGCAAGCCATTACCATGCCTTCTACTTTTACCGGCTTTTCGCCTTTGGGCAAATACATAAAGTAAGAACCTTTTTGGGCTAAGAAATATTCTTTAAAAGCACCCCGGATAGTAGGCAAATGAAATACCGAATCCTGGTCGCTTTTATCCGGAAACAGCAGTTTCCCGCCCAAAACAGTTTCTCCTTTTAACTCGTCTTCTATTTTCACCAATTCCTTTAAACTGCCGGGTAAAACTTCAATATCTGAATTTAACATCAAATAATATTCACCTAAAGCATATTTTATGGTCTTGTTATAGCCTTTGGAAAAACCTTCATTTTCATTATTTTGCAAATATTTAACCGGAAAATCTTTAATCCAATCTTTGCATGAATCAAGATTGCCGTTATCCAAAACAATTATTTCAATATCAGATGCTTTTGGAATACTTTGCAAAAGTTTTCTGGTTAAATTGGCAGTATTATAATTTACTATTCCAATCGATAATTTAATAGGATATTCAGGTTTACTAATTTCATCAATTCCGCCTATAATCCCAAGATAATAATCCAAAACCCCTTTTCTTTGGGCACGCCTTCCGAAAATAAAAAGTTTTACAGCTTCCCTAAGCAGAGCAAATTTAGTCCGGGACTTTGCATATTGCATACCAAAAATTAATCTGTTGCGCGTATGATAATAATCGGTAATTTCGGATCCGATTCCTGTTGACCGGGAAACTTTATGATAAATTGAAGTTTGTCCGTTATAGTAAATTTTAAATCCCTTATCTTTGACCCTTTTCATAAGGTCGCTGTCTTCAAAATACAAAAAATATTTTGCATCAAATCCGCCGGCCGGCGGACCCGATTTTTCTAATACTTCTTTCTTAATTAAAACGCAGGCTCCTGAAAAAATACCTGTTTCCGCAACCTCATCAAATTGACCTTTGTCAATTTCATCTATGCCACGGTGTTTTGAACCAATGTTATCCCAGTCAAACTGACCACCCCCATACCAGATGATTTTTCCCGAATCATTTTTGCTGTATCTTTCCTTGTGAAATTCAAAACCTGGAGCAAAATAAATTTTCGGAGAGATAAGACCGATTTTCGGGTCTTTTTCAAAAGTTTCTAAAAGCTTCGAAATTAAATTCTCCTCTTTTATCAAACAATCATTATTTATAAGCAAATAAAAATCTGCTCCCCAGATCTTTGCATATTCCAAGCCTTTGTTATAACCTCCTGCAAATCCCAGATTTGCCCCGGTTTGCAGGATATCTACATCAGGAAATTTATTTTTTATCTCACTCACACTGCCATCGGATGAAGCATTGTCAACTATAATAGTTTTCACCTCCAAAGGAGGGGCGTGTTGTTCACAGTTCACAGTTCGTAGTTTAGAAAGCGAAGCAAGAAATTCAAAAGTATCTTTTTTACCGTTATAATTAATGGTAATTATTGCAATTTTCATACCACACCTAGTCCTTCCCAGTAAACTTTTGCTCTTTTGGGGTTTTTAAGCATCCAAAACGCAACCGCTCGAAGTACAAGTCCGACAAGCAGAAAAAATTTAACCGGCAAATAAGAAAAAGGGTAATGTTTTTTAACATAATATTTTATGCCTTTTAGTTCATTGGCAAAACTTGAAGTCAAATCAAGATTGGTTGACGCACCGTGAAGATGCACAACTTCAACTTGCGGCACATACCAGATTTTAAAGCCTTTGTTTTTGATCCTTTTACACCATTCAACTTCTTCCATATGCATAAATATATTTTCATCAAAGCCTCCGGTACTATCAAAAACCTTTTTCTTTAACATTAAAAATGCCCCCATTACCCAGCCAACCTGATGAGCCTTGGAAAAATAATTCTTACCTTTTGGATGAAACCCCCCTAAACCTAAAATCCAAAAAATTATATTTAGGGGATTGGGCAGGTTGCCGGAGCTTGACTGCAAGCGACCATCAGGATAATTTAATCTGGCTCCCATCACATCACAATTTAAATTAACCCGAAAATATGCAATTGCCTTATAAAGACTTTCCTCTTCCAAGTAGACGTCTGAATTAAGAAGTAAAACAAAAGAAGTTTTGGCCTTTCTCATAACAATGTTATTACCTTTGGAAAATCCCGTATTTTCTTTTGATTCGATTAGTTTAACCCACGGGTAATCTGTTTTAATCATCTGTGCAGATCCGTCTATTGATCCGTTATCAACTACAAATGTAGTGATTTTATTTTTAAATTTTGTCTGACAGCTGACGACTGACGACTGAAGTCTCTTAAGACATCTGGAAGTAACATCTTTGGTGTTATAACTTAAAATAATAACTGTTAAGTCTAAATCCATAATTTCCTCCAATGTTCTAAAATTTTTATTCCCCAAAGGATAAAATCGCGAAAAATAGGGGGATACTTTTTATAATAGTGCTTTTTGTAAAAAATCCTCATGGCAGAAACTCCATGACTTACGGTTTTATGTTTTTCAAGTTTCGCGGATGAACCTTTATAATGGATAATTTTCACTTCAGGATAAAAATAAATTTTCCAGCCCCGCTCTTTAAGACAAAAGCAAAACTCTATATCCTCACCGTTCCAGAAATAATCTTTGTCCCACCAGCCAATCTGGTCTCCGGCAATTTTGCGGACCATTAAAAAGGCGCCTGTGGCAGAGTCAATTTCATGAGGTTTTTGTGTATCCAGATATGAAGCGGTGTAGCCGGAAAAAATAGGGGAGCGGGGAAATAATTTGGCAAGGCCGGTAAAATAGCAAAAAGAATTCCATGGAGTGGGAAAACCCCGGTGGCAGGAATAATCTAAACTGCCGTCAGGAAGCTCCACTTTGCAAGTTAAAGCCCCATAATCGGGACTAGAAAGCAAAACTTCCAAAGATTTCTGGATGGCATGGTCGCAAATTACAGTATCGGGGTTTAAAAAAAGCACAACAGGAGCTTGAGCATATTTAACTCCGATATTATTACCTGCGGAAAAGCCGAGGTTTTCTTTGTTTATAATCAGTTCTGCTTGCGGGAATTTTTCTTTTACAGCTTCAACAGACCCATCACTTGAAGCATTATCTACTACAATTATTTGCCATCTGTCCAGTTTTCCTTTACTTTGAAAAACCGACTCAAGGCAATTAATCAGCAACTCTTTAACATTGTAATTTAAAATTATTATCGAAAGTTCAGGACTCTCACTATCTGCCATATGGCTATCATTGTATAACAATACAAGCTTAACCTCAAAAGTCTTATACTTTGCTTAGTCTGATCCTAAGATAGAAATAAACCTATAGATATAGTAAAATACGCTCTATGTTGTTTGGCTCAATAGAGGCAGTAGCAAATAGTATACCTATACGTATTGGATATGCTGACGCACAACACATAGTAGATATTACAAATGCTCATTATCTTATATGCATAGCTGACGACAAGTATGCAGAAGAAATGTCACTTGCAAGACTGAGGAGCAGAATTAGTACATCCAATTTCAGAGAGAAACAAATCGTCGCTCCTTTTCTGAAATGGGTGAGCGAAATATATAACCCTCAACTGGTTTATTATCCATTTAGCGGATGGCATATAACTCCGAGAATGGTTTTTGGTGAAGACAAAGTAGTACACCTATCAAATGATGATCATAATCCCTTCACTACAACTATGGGTTTAGGGTTAATAATCAAAGGAGATGCTTATAGTGATCCATTTGAGGAAAATTCTTTCGACGCAATACTTTTTAATCAATTCGATCCTACAAAAAAGAAATTTTTCCCTTCTTTCAGAAGAGTTGTGAAAGAAGGAGGTCTCTTTATTATCGACCAAAGACAAAAAAATATCATTAATTGGTGTAGGGCAAATCTTCAGCCGGTTGATATCCCGAAAAAAATAAAAAATGTCACAAGAGACTCATTTGCTCTGTTTTCAAACCAAGATCGAATCAAACAAAGGTTTTTATTGTTTTGGTACCGATAAATAAACACTTATCTAACTTTATGGCGGCGTTTGACGCGAAGTTGTATCACCGATCCCAGATCGGAATTCCCTTGACGATCCGATAATTTTCTGGGTCTTGACTTTGATGTATACAAGGTATATACTGCGTATATATGAATACGGCAGTGGTTAATGTTAAAGTCAATCCCAAAGTAAAAAGAGATGCTCAACAAATAGCCCAAGCGCTGGGCTTGTCACTCTCTAGTTTAATTAACGGCTATTTAAGGCAAATTGTAAGAACCAAGGAGGTAACTTTTTCCCTTTCCGAAGAACCTTCTGAATATATGATACAG
>Ga0180007_10007758_pt1 | contig 10059 bp, 8 predicted proteins | sample MM_PC_MetaG_FD_121122 | JGI IMG/M metagenome (GOLD analysis project Ga0180007, IMG submission 121122) | Groundwater microbial communities from the Aspo Hard Rock Laboratory (HRL) deep subsurface site, Sweden - MM_PC_MetaG | ecosystem: Environmental > Aquatic > Deep subsurface > Groundwater... | reverse complement strand
AGTTTGGTCAAGCTCAAGGCGGGCGAAAATTTCAACCACAGGAATACATTGAGTATTTCGAGGATTGAAATTTGAGCCCAACGCAGAGATCGGCCAAAATGGGGCGTTTTGAAACTGGCTCGATAAACTGGCTTTATCCACATGCAATATTAGTATCTAATTCTCTATCGAAGATTCCTGGAGAAGATTCATACCTTTATAAATATAATGAAAGCCGGATATAATTGATAACCCTGCAGTAAGCCAGTAAATATAATGTTTAATTGTTACCGCATCAGAAATAGTCGGGTTAAAAAGAATAAATACTACAGTTCCCAATTGTGCAAACGTTGTGCATTTACTCACAAGGCTTGGCTTAATCTCAATAGTTATATCCGTTAAAGAAAAAATCGCTATCCCAAGAAGTATAAGAACATCCCGCGTGATCACAATAACCGCAAGCCAGCCCGGAATTATTTTAATAACAGCAAGGCTGGCATAGGCTGAGATTATAAGAAGTTTATCTGCTATAGGATCAAGATAGGCACCAAGTTCAGTGCGCTGGTTGAAATACCGTGCAATAAAACCGTCTAAACCATCACTCAATCCAGCACATACAAAGACAATGAGTGCGGAAACATATAAATCCCTGATCAGAAAAATAATAAAAAGCGGGACAAGCAAGATCCTTGTAATTGTCAAAATATTTGGGATATTGATTTTCATATGCTTATTCCCGGCAGGTTGTGATAGCAAAGCCTTTACTTACTGGTCGGTAAAAAAGGGTCAGGATTTTCTTAAAAGAGTATAATCGGCAATAAATTCTAATATGTCTCTTGTTTTTGAAGGTTTAAAAACAAGCAATGAATCTTTTGCCTGCTTAACATGATCCTTCGCACATTGGTCCGTATATGAAATCCCACCATATTTTTCAAGTAAGGTTATCAGTAATTTAAAATTAGAGCCAGAAAATTTTTTATTTTTTATTATTGATTCCATTTTGAGGCGATCTTTTGAATCCGCTTGTTTCAAGGCATATATAACCGGAAGAGTTACTTTTCCTTCTTTTAAATCAGCGCCTACTCCTTTCCCGAGAGCTTTTGTATCAAGCGTATAGTCCAAAAGATCATCAACCATCTGGAAAGCCAACCCAAGATTCTTTCCATAGTTAGATATAGCATTTTCTTCACGCTTTGATGAATTTGCCAAACGGGCGCTGATTTTACATGCACCATGGAATAACACGGCAGTCTTACGCCATATTACTTTTCTGTATTCTTCTTCTGTAATACTTACATCACCTTTTCTTAAAAGCTGTTCAATTTCTCCCTGAGACATGCTTTCGGTGATTTCGGCAACTATTTTGATAATGCTTGGTTTTTTTGTAGCTGCGGCAATGGAAAGACCCCGCGCAAGCAGAAAATCACCGGTTAAAACCACCGAGGAGTTTTTCCATAATGAATTTGCAACGGGTCTTCCTCTTCTTAACTGAGCCCCGTCTATGACATCGTCATGTAACAGTGTAGCGGCATGAAGATATTCAAAAATCGTTGAAAAAACTTTGTCATAACCGCCCTTATAACCACAGACCCTAGCCGAAAGCACCATAAGAAGGGGCCTTAATCTTTTGCCACCTGCAAAAAGAATATGTTTGGCAACATCGGAAACAAGGTCAAGATAAGGGTTTAAATTATCTTTAAGCGCAACTTCAATTTCAGCAAGATCATCTCCTACCATTGAAAGAAGTTCTTGCTTTAAATCTTTCATTCGGGTTCTCCAACAAGATCATATTCAAGAGCATCAGTAATTTTTGTCCTGACAAAAGTGCCAATTTTCATTTTTCCGCTAACATATGTTATGCCGTCCACTTCGGGCGCCTGATATTTAGTGCGTCCTATATAAAGATTTTCTTCAGGGAATTCCTCAACCAGCACATCAAAAACCTTACCTACGTGGCGCCTGTTATTTTGAGAAGATATTTCCATCTGGCAGGACATTATTCTGTCATATCTTTTTTTCGCAACGTTTTTTCGAACCTTCTCTGTAAGCTTATGGGAGGCAATGTCTTTAGAATCGGAATAAACAAAAGCACCAAGATGATCAAACTTTACTTTTTCTATAAATGATAACAGTTCATCAAACTCCTTATTTGTCTCGCCTGGGAAACCTGTAATTACGGTTGTGCGCAAAACAGCATCCGGATTTGCCGACCGTATTTTATCAAAAAGTTTAAGCATCTTCGTCTGACTGTAATTTCGCCCCATTTTTTTAAGTACCTTACGGCTTGCATGCTGAATCGGAATATCATAATAGGAACAAACATTTTTGTTTTGAGATATAGCTTTAATCGTATCATCTTCCATGCTTTCAGGATGGCCATATAGGATTCTTATCCAAATATCATCCGATAAAGCTGAAATTCTTTCAATAAGCTTTGCAAGGTTAACGGAAGTGCCAATATCTTTTCCATAAGACGATGTATCCTGAGCAACAAGAATCAGTTCTTTTACCCCGGATTTTATAAGCGTTTTTGCCTCTAAAACAACATCTCCAATGTTGCGGCTGCGTTGTTTGCCGCGAAGCTTAGGAATCACACAATAAGTACAACGGCGGCTGCATCCTTCAGCAATCTTCAAATAAGCCATATAAGGTAAAGTTCTGATTCTGGGCTCGGCAGCATAGTTTAATAAAGTCAAACATGGATCCGGCAAAAGAATGCCGGATGCTATCGGAATCCCCTCAACAGCCTGCACTATCTTACCATATGCACCGGTTCCGAGAAAAAAATCTACTTCCGGAAGAGTTTTAATTATTTTCTCCCTGAAGCGCTCCGGAAGACAGCCTGTTACTATAATTCTGCGGCACTTCCCATTTTTCTTATATTTTGCAAGCTCAAGAATCGTTTCAATAGATTCATTTATTGCAGATTCTATGAAGCTGCAAGTATTTATAATAATTGTACGGGCTTTAGCAGGGTCAAAAACTACATTATATCCTGCGTCGGCAAGCCTTCCCAACAGCAGTTCGCTATCAACAAGGTTTTTTGCACAACCAAGACTTTCAAGATATACATTGTTTACATGTCTTTTCATATACGAGCCAATGTTAGACGGACTTGCAAAAGGCTTTAGACTTTGAAAGTATTATATAAAAAGTCCTGCAAAACTAATTTTTGCAAGACTTTTTATATATAATCAATTTAATAATTTTATAAAATTGGCGTTTTGGAACTGGCTCTATCCTTTAGCCTTTTTAATTTCTTCTGTGATCAAAGGCACAACATCAAACAAATTTCCTACGATCCCATAATCCGCTTTTGCAAAAATGGGAGCTTCCGGATCTTTATTCACAGCAACTATAACCTTTGATGACGACATTCCGGCAAGATGCTGAATTGCACCTGATATACCACAGGCTATATAAAGATTAGGGGAAACAACTTTTCCGGTTTGCCCGACCTGATCCGAATGAGATCTCCATCCTTCATCAACCGCAGAACGCGAAGCGCCAACAGCACCTCCGAGAAGTCCCGCAAGAGTTTCAATAACTGAAAAGTCAGCGCCTCCCATACCCCTGCCACCCGAAACAATAACATCAGCTTCCGTTAATTCAACTTTGCCTGTTTCAAGTTTCTTTTCCACAAACTTAAGGTCAACTTTACCTTTATCGATTGCAACATCTTCAACAGCAGCAGTTTTTTGCACTTCTGCAATCGCCATAAAATTAGGCCGTATTGCTACTACCGAAGGTTCTCCTTCAAGTTCAACATTGGCCAGAATCTTCCCACCGTAAACCGGCCGAGTTGCGATAACTTTACCGCCTTCAATTTTTACAGCTATACAATCCATAGCTATGGGGGCATCAAGTCTTGCAGCCAGTCTGGCAGCAAGTTCTTTTCCTCTAAATGATGCGCCCAGTATAATCATGCGGGGGCTCTCTTTTGCAGCAATCCCGGCAATTACATTTGTATAAATATCCGTCATATATTCTTTAAGATCAGGATCATCAGCTACAAATACTTTCTCAGCGCCATATTTTCCAAGCTCTTCGGCGCCAGCTTTTATACCTGAGCCGAGAACCGCTACCGAAAGGGGGCAGCCTAATCCGTCGGCTATACGCCTTCCTTCGCTTAGCGCTTCATACGAAACTTTCCTGAAAACACCATCAACCTGTTCTGTTATTGCAAGTACACCACAAGACATATCTATCTCCTTAATAAAATATCTATAAATTCAATTTGTTTTTATGTTTTTGATCTTTTAGGCAAATATCAGATTACCTTTGCTTCTTCCTGTAAAGCCTTCACAAGTGCTTTGGCTTTATCTGCATCGGTTTCTCCCTCAATGATCTTTCCGCCCTTTCTTTCAGGTGGCAACATAAAAGATATGACTTTTGTCTTTTGGCTTCCCATTCCGGCAGCATCAAGTCCGATGTCCTGAAGCTTTTTAATCTCAAGAGGTTTTTTCTTGGCTTTCATAATGCCAGGCAAAGATGCATACCTAGGTTCGTTTAATCCGCGTTGAGTTGTTATAAGAGCGGGAAGAGTACTTTCAATTGTAACTGTGCCTCCCTCAACTGTTTTCTCGCACATTATTTTCCCATCAGCGATAGTTTCTTTTGCAACCATTGCAATAGACGGAATATTTAAAAATTCAGCAACAGCTGAACCCACAACATAACTATCATCATCTACAGCTCTCTGGCCTGCAATTATAAGATCATGAGGTATACCCTTTATCACAGCTGCAAGAACTCTGGCTGTTTGCAATCCATCGCATCCCTGAGTGGCAGGATCATTAACTAATATCCCTTTATCGGCACCCATGGCAAGCCCGGTTCTTATTGCCTCAACCGCCTTATCCGTACCTACCGAAACGATTGTTACCGTACCCCCGTTAGCCTCTTTTAATTTAAGAGCTTCTTCTATTGCAAGTTCATCATAAGGGTTTACCACCAGTTTTGCATCACCGGCTTTGATTGATTTTCCATCTTCGGAAATTCCAACAAAAGATTCAGTCGATGGCACCTGTTTTAACAATACTATTAATTCCAATTTTTATATTCCTCCCTTCATTATTTTATATTAAATCAGCCTTCAAGGCTTTTTAAAAAGACAGCTAATGCCATATACGGTATCTTCTCATACTTAAGGGCTGACACCTTAGTATAAAAAAAGTCCAATAATGACTTTATATTCGGCTGGAAAAGGCTGTCTGTCTATAACCGTTTAAAGCAAATTGAAGATCACCGCACAGTTGAATTTTAGTCGAACAATGGTTCATGTATAAATAATTCGACCGATAGCTTTTAAGGTAGCCACAAACACTGCACCTGATGTTGCGGCTAATACCAGCTATAATTTGAATTGAGTATATGACTATCGAATTCTTGTCAAACAAATTTTGATACTGTAACAATTTTGTGGAGTTGAACTTAAACCGCTTTATTGTGATTTCACCATTTAAGCTCATTATCCACCTTAGGTAATTAGCTGTTTTATTGCAGGCCTAATAATTTATAAATCTGACTGTTTTAAAGTTATGGTGTTTTTTTATTGACAAGCATATATTATGTGGTAAAAAAAGATTCTTTTTCACGGGCCGTTAACTCAGTCGGTAGAGTATCTGCCTTTTAAGCAGAGAGTCGCGCGTTCGAGTCGCGCACGGCCCACCAATAAAGCTAAATATTAGCTAATTATTGTTGGCTTTTTAATTTAAATATATTATATAGTATCAATCACGTCCCCATCGTCTAGCCCGGTCCAGGACACCGGCCTTTCACGCCGGCGACAGGGGTTCAAATCCCCTTGGGGACGCCAATTAAAATAAAATTAAGCAAGTTATGTTTCTTAATAACTTGCTTTTTTTATTGGCGCTATAATTTACCTTCTTAATCATAACAGTTTCTCCTTTAGTGATAATCGACGATTTGAACATCATACTTTATAATACATCGGCAATCGGCCAAAATGGGGAGTTTTGAAACTGGCTCGAAAGATAGTATTTTGATTTGCCAACCCATATTTGATTTTTCGAAACAGCAAGGCGATTCAGGATACATCCAAACCAACAGATGGAAATAATTGACCAAAATATGATCTGCTTCTTAAATAACTGATTAGCCAATTCTGTAACTTCGGTCAGCGGGCAAACAGTTATTTTATCATCTGCCGGGAAGCTATGCTGGCCGGGATATATTATCCAAAGATAATCCAGTTGAAGATCATTTAAGGCTATGCGCATTGATCTTGATATTTTCGGAGCTTCGCTGAATTTAAATTCAATCCCATATCGGCGACCACGATATTGAAAAAAAAGATCAATTTCCGCTCCGCTGTGAGTAGACCAGAAATATGCTTCGGGAGGTTTTACAATTTTAAGAAACTGCTCTAAGGCGAATCCTTCCCAGGATGCACCTGTACGCGGGTGGCCCAGAAGTGAATGCTTATCAGATACGCTGAGCAGGCAATGAAGTAATCCTGAATCCCGAAAATATATTTTAGGCGCCTTTACTTGTCGCTTTGAAATATTTTCATGCCATGGCTGCAACTGTCTGATCATAATTGAAATAATATTTATCAAAAGCTGCTTCTAAGAGTTGTAGTGTTGCTTTATCTGTGAACTCATTTTTGGCTTCAATATCAAATCCACACAAGATTGATTCGATCACATTTGAAATATCCTGAAGTTTCATTGAATCAGACATTTGCTGAGTTCCGTAGAAGGGAACTTTACGGTACTTCTATTATGTGAAACGTCTTTATAATAGGAACAGCCTGTGCATTTATCAGGGTTGCGAGACTGGCCGCAACATAGACTACAGATGAACGAATCATCAGCCATACATTTTCGTTTTCCCTTGCGGGAATTACATATTGAACATTTTGCCATTATTGTTTCCTTCTTGTGAACTGCAAATAACCGGTGCTAATGGAGCGCAGCGGAATTAGCATCAGAGTTAATTTGCTTTGTTAGGTTTTCTTTGAATTTTGCCCAATACGCGTCAATATCTCTTCCATATGATGCATGTAAAGCGTGATCAAATTTTGCCTCATTTTGGATGGCTTGCAGTAGTCCTTTGAATTTTACAGGATCAAATTCTTTCATAAACTGAATAAACATGGCTGATTGGCGGTAGAACATATGAGGTTTCAAATGATATGAACTTGCGGTTTTGTGAAATAAAAAGCTTCCAGTGCTTTCTGGATAAAAGCAAGCACCATCACAAATAGCATGTGCAGCATCTATCTCACTTACATTTTCAGCACCTCCACCATTTGAAACAAAAACAGCCAAACCTTCAACGAACCAGCTTGGAATATTGTGAACATATTTTGAGGTTCCAATTTGCTGAATAAAAAGGAGATGTGAAAGTTCATGGGTTGTCAGGGTCTGTATCCGTTCGGGTTGCTCCCTAAGACTTGCCGAAAGAAATGTTTTTTCATTGAAAACAGCAGCCTTGATTTTTTGATTCAAGCCTGTGAACTTAGCAAAGTTTTCCTTGGTACCACAAACATAAATCAAAATAGGTTTGTTAAACGGACCATACTGATTCTCTTCAACTATCTTAATTGAATTCTCCAAATTCTGTGCGACCTGCAATGCGATATCCAACGCATCGCTTTCGCAAAAAATCCGCTTATCTGATTCAAGTTGAATAAAATGATCCGTCGATTTAAAAAATGCGCCTATTTGTCCACATGAAATTAATGATATAGACAAAAATAGAATTATTAAGGTTTTCATGTTTGTGACGCTAGTGCACGCTCTATTTATCATTACCGCATTTGAGCCATTTCTTTGAATAACTTCACCTTTGCCGTTGTAGCCGACATGTTCATAGTTTGCGGCTAATTGGTAATTACCATAAATATGGCTAAGGGTCATTGTGCCGTCGTCACCTGTTGCGCTAATCTTCAATTCATTCAGAATTGCCGAAGGATACAGTGTATTATAATATTTAACAATTCTGTCGGTTGCATCCGACTGGATCAGGTAAACATAATCTCCGTCATTCGGTTGTCCTTCAGGACTCCACTGGTCGCTGTAATTCCACCAGCTTGTTCCGCCAATCCATGATTTGTCAGCCGCATATCCTGCCCCCGGAACAAGAAACATAAATACCGACATCACCAAGATCCATCATAAAATATTTAGAGGATTTAAATTTGAACCCAACGCAGAGATCGGCCAAAATGGGGCATTTTGAAATTGGCTCTTGGGAATTTTAAATCGGTGACCAATAACTAAAGTAAGTTATTTCAATTAATAATAAGCTTAACTACAGAAAATAGTGTTAAGCAAAATATGCACCATATATGTATCTATTAGATATCATAGATATTATCTCTCTAAAGCATTTATATTAAATTGTATATTGTAAAATAATCCGACATTAATTTCTTGAAAAAATAATAATATATTCGCGCTGTTATTATTAATCAATAAAATAGATATATTACAAATATCAACTGAGTTTTTGAAACTGTAAAGAAAACCGACAGTAAAAGATCAGGATACCGGTCTATGACGGTTTTTTCTATAATGGCTTTTTTCTTTTTCCGGCTCTATGCTGGTTAATTGTGACCTTCGCCTTTAGCTGCAGACCCTTCTGCGGATAGCAATTAATCCAAGAAGTCCTGTTCCAAAAAGCAAGATAGCAGGAGGAATCGGCACAGGAGCATTTTCTACCGGTATAAGAAATCCGCCGCTGGTCAGGTTATATTTCAATCCGTTTAAGTACTCGTTTCCAGATGCTGAGGCCAGGTAGTAAATATTCAGCCCGTCCTGTCCGGATATATTGCTTACAATGTCACCAAGCAAAACAGCTCCGTCGAGAACAGAAAGGTATTGCGCCCCGCCTTCTGTTGCATTGCCGTCAAAAAGGTTTAAATTGCCTTCTACATTTAATGTGCCCCATGCAAAATTATCGGTATATCCTGAAATGTCCGCCCCCAGATCTTCACCGGCAAGATAGTATTCGTGAGAACCTGTGCCACTAAAACCCAAAAGCGCATCATCGGTATTCCAAAGCGTATCCTGAGTGCTGTTGTTTATGAGGTTTGTTTCAGTAAAGAAATTGTCTCCAAGGCCGCCCAGCAGATAGCCTTCGGCTCCGATAGTAAGTTCATTAAAATAGTTTGTGGAAGGATCGCTGATGTAAGCGCCGTTGTTGGTAAAGTTCCCTGCAAAAGCCACATTCGTGTCTGTGGTCTTAAAAGTGCCGTTATTGATAACATTCCCGGTAAAGATAGCCGGGTTATAGGCAACTTCTATTTTGCCGGTATCCTGATTGGTAACATCAGCATTGACCGTAGTTGTACCGCCGGTTAGTGTCATGGTGCCTTTATTTGTCAAACCACCGGAGCCTCCGATTGTGCCTTTTACATACATCTGGCCGTTATTTACTTGAGGGCCGTTTCCCTGCAAGGTTCCGTCGAGATACATACTGCCGTTATTTTCCAGCCCTGATCCGTTAAGGGTCACAATGCGGCCCGTGTTGATGGCAACCGAGGTATTATTTATCATGCCGTTTGAGGCAGTAAAGTCGCCATTTAAATAGACCGTGCCGTCATTTATCAACTGCCCGTTGAGATTTCCTGCAGTGTATGAAAATGTGCCGCTGTTGTTAATCGAAGAATTCACCGTTCCGCCGGACATTTCAAATTCATCATTATTGAATATGGTGCCTGCCGTCAGGGTTCCTCCGGATATGGTATATATTCCCAAACGGCCGACAGAATTTGCAATAATAAGATTATTAGTAATTGTATTTGTTCCGCCGTTCTGAGTAAATATGCCGGTACCGTCATAGCCTATGTATTCGTTCTTAGCCGACAGTGAGCCGGTGCTGCTAAGATTGTATCTGCCAACACCGGTGGAATTTCTTCCGAGATAGAGATCATTTGTCACCGTATTAGTACCGCCACTCTGTCTAAATATGCCGGTACCGTCATAGCAGAGCTGGTCGGGAAAAACTGTACAGTTGCTTAAGTGGTAAAGCTGTTCTAAATTGATTTTAAAATATAGAAAGGAGCAGCGGTAAAATGAAGAAATTGAGAAGGAATCATGGAGCAACGTT
>Ga0180007_10007757_pt1 | contig 10059 bp, 15 predicted proteins | sample MM_PC_MetaG_FD_121122 | JGI IMG/M metagenome (GOLD analysis project Ga0180007, IMG submission 121122) | Groundwater microbial communities from the Aspo Hard Rock Laboratory (HRL) deep subsurface site, Sweden - MM_PC_MetaG | ecosystem: Environmental > Aquatic > Deep subsurface > Groundwater... | reverse complement strand
ATCCCATGATAACCATGAAATTTTTAGCAGCTTCGGATAATCCCTGTACAATAAGGAGGGAAAACCCCAAGGGAATCATTGTTTTTAAAAGATACCGTGCCGGCAGACCTCCGGGATCGGGTGATATTTCCCGGATCGCCCAGGAATTCATGATAAATCCTTGGGTTGCTAAAATGACCATCACCGAAAAGGGGATAAGAAAAATAAAGACCCCTAAAAAATCAATCCAGGCTTTTGTTTTTTTTGATAGACTGACATAGAGGATATCCACACGGACATGCCCCCCTTCTTTCAGGGTATAGGCGGCTCCGATTAAGAAGACAATGGCAAAAAGGTGCCATTCCAATTCCTGCAGGGCAACATTTCCCTCATTGAAGGCATATCTCATTACCGTATCAAAAAATACGATAAGGACCATCAAGGTGTTCATCCATCCGACAACCTGTCCGATTTTATCACTCAGACTGTCCACAAGGTTAACAAAATTTTCAAGAATTTGCATACAACAACAACTCCCTTTTCATACTAATAATATTTATTTGCTAATTAATATTTAGTTATTTAGCGTTACAACAAAAATTGAATCTCCTATAAATCTATAGAAACGGGGAATTTGTCAAGTTTTTTAACAGGTTTGTTCGTTAAGGCCCGTATGTTTTTGTGGGGAAAGGAGTGGAAGACGATAGGTAAAGGTGGTCCCTTTATCCCGTGTGGAGAGGAAAGATATTTTTCCACCGAGATAGGTTTCTCCGAACAATTTCATGGAATAGGTGCCAAATCCCCTGTTGTCTCCAGATTTTGAACTGAAATGACGCTGGAAAATTCGTTTTTGGATGGGGTCGGGGATACAACTTTTATTCCAGACGTTCCAGGAGATATCTTCCAGGGTTGCTGTGACGGTTGTTCGGATAGCACCGCCTTCCGGAGTGGCTTCCAATGCATTGATAACCATATTTCCCAGAATCCTGGATAATAGAAGGGCATCGGTTTCCAGTATCACCTCTTTTCGGGGCCAGTCTTCAAGGATGCTTTTTTGTGAAGAGGCACGATGGCCACCAATGATCAAGGCCAACTCATTTTTGACTTCATCCAGGCTCATTATTGTTTTTACAGGTGTATAAGTGGCATCCTTGTGCTGGGAAAAATTTTTCTGGATGGCCACTTCATTGATCAGTCGCTCAACCCCTTTTCTGATGGGCAGGATTTCTTCATTTTCCGGATGGTTCATTTCAAGCAATTGAACATTCCCATAAATGGCGGTCAGAGTATTGTTGATGTCATGGAAAAAAACATGGTCCAGATTGACCCAGAATTGTTGCTGGGTAATATCCTGGGCATAGAAAATGATCCATCGGTTGTTGTCAATTTGAATGGGTGAGGCTTTAACTCGAAGGCAGATGTCGGATACGGTTCCGTCTTTGTCCGATATCAGAGCACAGGTTTGTTCATTCGTCCGATCGTCCTGGATGGCGGCCATCATGGCGATAGCAGCTCCGCAGGACACGCAATACTCTGTGGTGCCACAACCGCCGGGCGCTTTAAATGCATGGATGCATCCCAGACTCTCACCCAGGCGAAGCCCCAGGGCCTCTTGTGCATCGTTGATCCCAAGTGATTTTATAAAGGAGTGGTTCAGGCCGACGATCTGCCGGTCTTCATTCAACACGACTAAAAGGCCTGCCGCCGTCTTCATCAGGGCATCCATGATGGGATTCTGACTGATATCGTCGATTTGATTTTGAAATTTTCGTTTCTCAGTTCTTTTGGCCGGTGCAAAATAGGTATCCATAACCCATTCCTTAAATTCAGGTTGTGTTGGACGTTTGATTATCCAAAGATTTTTTTTGTTTATACCTGATAACTTAAGAAATTTGGTCGGGATGAGAGGATTTGAACCTCCGACCCCAGCGTCCCGAATGCCGCGGCGTGGGTATAACTCTCTCATTTCGTTCAGGTTTCTTTGTGTCTTTCTGGTATATGTTTTTTATGTACCAACCTCGTTTTTATAGTTCATTTTGTTTGCTGGCTATTATTAGCTTTTTCCCTGAACAAAATCAATAATTTCGTTTTCCCTTGTTCCTTTGGGGGAGAATTTTTCAATGCGAAGAGGATGGTGGTAGGAATAAAAAACCCAGAGAGACTACTCTCCGGGTTTTTTTATTTCCATATTTTATTGGATGAAAAAAGGTAATGTTAGGGGGGGGACCCCAACTCTAAGGGTTGCATCTTGTACAAATTCTCTTAGATATGGCCAAGTATTATGATTTAAATTTACATTCATATAGATATCCATAAACTCTTCAGTTATGGGTTTATCTGAATGTAATACAACCTCCATGACACAATTAATTTGAAGCGCATATTCTGATTTTTTCTCTTTATACGCTTTGAATTTATACTCTTGTAACATGATTGCCTTATTCCCATCATTAGATACAAGTCTGTATGAATTGTCAGTCTTTATGTCAATTTTCATGTCAGGCTCGATCCTGCTTTTATCACTTTTTATGTTATAACTTTTAAAAAGTATGGAGTCCAAGTTTACTGACTCCAATTGTTTTCGATACTCCTGTGGTGATATTTTTTGTTTCTTGTCAACCATGAAGCCTCCTAAATTTTACGCCGCTTGGTTGTATGCATCTGCTGGATACAGATTATTTGAATTTCGTTTGCCATGTTTATTTTTTCTCTCAATAGAAATATTATTTTCGTATTGTCTTGTTTTGTAGTAGTCAGAATGTAGAACAGTAAATACTTGATTTAATGCTACATTAACTTTTTTTAGAAGTTCCTCAATATTTGTTGATTGAATATTTCCCATCGCTTTCGTTAGGAGAAGGTTTGCAAATTGATTTTGGCTCACGCCATTTTTAATAGCTCCCATAGCAATATCTTTGTGGAGTTCTCTTGGCGTTCGTAACAAAATCCTTCCACTATAATTATCAAGCTGTTTCTCTTGAGTTGCGTCGGGAATCTCTTTGTTCTCTTTGATGAATTTTTTAAACTGGATTTCCTTAAATGCCATTAACATCGCTACTGCTTCTTCTATTGTGTCACCATCACCAGTGATGCCCATAGTACCAAATTGAGGTAGGCTTGCAAAAAATCCTCCGCCTTCTTCTTCGGATATCGTGTCAATTTTGATAGTATACGGTTGTTTAAGGTAGTATTGCAGTTTAGTTTCGTTTGTTTCCATAGTTTATTCCTCCTCGTGCCACAAGTCTAAAATTTCAAGGACTTTGACGAGCTCTTTAAGATACACTCCTTTAAATCTCTGTCCACCTGAACAGGGTATCGATACTTGTCCAAAAGGCTTGTATTGTTGTTCGTTTAATAATTCGTCATGTTGAATGACAATATGGGATCCGCCCTCCCAAGAATTGTTTTCTGGAAGATAATATTCCAAGATTGCCTCAACTTCATGTTTTGGAGCAGTCTTGGGGGTGTTATTCTTCCAAATTGTCAGTCTCTTGTTTCGTTTGCTCATGTGTTATATTGATATCGTATGTGATATCATCCTATGATCAATAAATATACTATAAAAATTCAGATTGCAAATACAATTTTATAAGACAATTCAAATATCTTCATCCTGTTTCCCTGTATTGCCCGGTGGGGATACTTCCAATGATGGTATCCGATTGATTTGTAGGCGCAACAATTCAGGGTTGGTATGCTGGTATATTTTTGTGGTGGTGTCCGTCCTGGAGTGCCCGGCAATTTGCGAAACGGATTTTAAATCTGCCCCATCTGCCAGCATGTTTGTTATGGCTGCATGCCTGAAATCATACATCCGGATTCGTCGGGTGATACCCGCCCGGCGCTTTGCGGCTGTGTATGCAGATTTTATAGATTTTATGGGTTGGCCTTTAAATGTTATCAAATGTTTGGTTTTGTTGATTTGGTCTTCTTTTGCCCATATTTTCATATTCCTTAACAGTTCCGGGTGGACAGGAACAGTCCTAAAGGGAAGTCCATTTTTTTTTGCTGATACGATAAAAACTGTCGCGGCTTTAAAATCCACGTCATTCCAGGTCAGGCGGAATAATTCTTCTGCACCTGGGCGCAACCCTGTGAAAAAAGATATTTGGAGCGCCCGGATTAAATGGGGAGCAGATTCCTTTAAAATCGTTTGGGTTTCCTGGACAGTGGGCGGTTTTAGAATTGCATTATCTTTTTTAGGTTTTTTGTGTCCCCTGACCGGGTTTGAAAGGAGATATCTCCGGGTGACCGCCCAGTTTAAAATGGCCTGGATGTCACACAATTCCCGATGGACAGTGGACCGGCTGACATATTTAATGGATCCGTCCTGTTTTTTTAAGGTCTTATGAATTGGCTTTTTAACAGTTCCCTTGGTTACCGTTCTGGGGGTGGATAATCGATTTTCAACATAGGTATCTAATCGTTTGTGAGTGATGCCAGCTGCCTGCAGGTGGCCAAGTTCCGGCAAGATAATTGATATTAATTTATAGGTCATGGCATTTATGGTGGAGGTGGCCAGATCCCCGGCAGCTTTAACTTTAAGGTATTCCATGGCCAGGGTTTCAAATGTGATGCCGGACATCTCAGAAGTGTGGTGGGTATAGTTTCGGATTTCCCCCTGGGTTTTTAATTCGGCATCCCGTTCCTTGGCCCCTTTTTCGCCTTCAAGGCCCCTGCCAAAATATTCCCGCTTTGGTTTGCCGTCAATATAGTAATTGCAAATCCAGCGGCCATCTTTAAGACATCCAACACTCATATTTTTTTATCTATGAAAGACCAGATAAGGCATGCAAACCAGCCGATACCTGTCCATCCAAGTAAAATATTTAAGGTGATAATTGTTTTTTTGTTTTTATGCTTTCGACTATTGGCAATTATTGCCGGTAAAAAATATAGGGCAAAAATAGAAAGAGCTACAAATAATTCAGGAAATCCAAGGCCGCCCATCATTTAATTTCTCCTATTCAAAAAAGAGGTTTGTTTGGATTCGGTATAATATCAGCGCCCCGGATCCAAACAGACAAAGTCATATTCATTTAAAAATAAATTGATTAAGTGTTCCCCCACAAGATACACAATGAGTCAAACCTTTGATGTTCTCTTTGCCGCAACCACCACATTTTATAAGGTTTTGTGGGCTTGGGTTGTTTTCAATCCCTGCAGGATTTTTGAGAGAGGAATCTATGCTTTTTAACAACCCAACAATTTCATTTTGCTTTAAATACCAGCAGGTCAATTCCCGACAAATCAATATTAACACCAAGATTACCACTAGGGCTGTGAGAAAATTTTCATTCATAATTCCACCTTATAATCTTTCAATTGTCTTGTATTTTTCTGAAATTATTAAGGGCTTGTGTCAATTTCAACATGATGTCATGTATACATCCTTCATATGGTGCCTCATGCGCGACAAATGATTCTTTTCCTGGTATCCGCTCGACCAAAACAACAAAAGTTTCCCCCATAACTGTGTAGTCACACCATTGCGGCTCGTTCTGGACCAGAGCCTTGGAAAGGACATTCATGTATTTCATAGCCTCCGCCTGGGGCAGAATATCATGGACTGAAAGTCCATTTAAATGTGTGCCGGATAGTGGCTTTATGACGGTCGATTCAATGATTACCCCGTCTATGTTTATTATGTGTCGGTGATATCCTTTTAAAGGGAGGATTATCCCACCTTGTTTCCCTGATCCTTATCCTGTGCTTTTATTTCTTCGATAAACTCATCTATCTTATTCAACAACTTTAAAAATTTCCATTGATCGTATTCTTCAAAGTCTGCCAGGCGCTCATTCATTTCAAGGGCTATTCCTTTATTTTTAAACCTTTTTATAACCTTAAAATGTTGCCACGTCTCCTGGTCGTCAATTTCTATTGTGTATTTTTCTTTTTGTGGTGACTCTGTTTTTTGCCAAGTCGCTTTTTTGAATTCATCTTTTGTCATTACTATCGAATCTTGGAGCAATGGTTGATACTCTTGGCGTTCTTTCGTAATGATGTCATTATAATCAACGTTCAGTATTTTACATATTTGTATACTCAACTCTCTATCAGGGCCTTGTGATTTTTCTCCAAACCATCCAGATATAGTGGACGGGTGGACACCTATTTTTTTTGCAAGAACATTCCCCTTGATAGCCCCTTCAAGTTTGATCTTTTTTTTTAACCATTTTGAAAATATTTTTTTATCTGCATCCATATTTCCAATATATGGGAGTGCAATAGCTGTTGTCAATTCCTATTCCCTCCAATAAAATCAAATACTTAAAACAAATATCCAATTAATTTGCCATTTTGGCAAATTATCATTGACATGTCCATTTTATTGGAATAAATTGGAGCATTGATGAAGAACAAAGACATATCAAATACATTAAACGTAAGTGAAACCCTTGTTAGTAGGCTGCTTACCGGTCAAAGAAAAGTTTCCTGGCCCATGGCTGAAAAGCTTTCAGACCTGTTCCCAGGTAAAAGCATCAAAGAGTGGAAGAAGGCTGAGCCCGAAGATCTGAAAAACGCCTTTGCCCAACTCAAGGACCCAGAGAAAGAGGTAGCAGCATGAATATTAATACCATTGTATTTTTTCCTAAAAGAGGCCTTTATTTTTTTCTGCAACGCAAAACCAATGCCGTGAACTTCTCCACGGTAACCATATTAAATCAATTCTGCAAAAACCATCATAATTTAAAGGAGTGTTTCTAATGGATACAGTAATGATTAAAGACAAAGACCTTGAGAACAAAATACTTTATGCGATTGGACAAAGTCCAGATGGGTCTGTTGAATTGACGGTATTTCAGGAGGGGTCATCTTCAACTATTGAATTGTCTCAACCGCTTATAAAAAACATGATAAGCCACCTGAATGATGCTGTTTTACCGGATGCATCTATTCATGTACCAATGCCGCCAAAATTTGAAGCGTATTTAAGATCAGTCGTAAATACGGATGATGAATTCACCAGTTTGTGCAGTAAAATAAGGCATGCTTTTTGTGATGTTCAGGATAAAAAACGTGTTGCCTTAATCAGCGGGCCACCTTGCTCCGGCAAGACTCTTTTCTCCAATATTTTTAATAAAATAATATGCTCTGATATTCCCGGCATCAACAAGGATATCGCTCTCGTTGATATAATCACTGTGCTGCCCGTGTCCTCAATCGCAAATGATAACGTTGTGAATATCCATTTTACAAAACAAATCAGAGAGAATGACATAGACCCTTACCTTCTTCAAAAAATAATGGAAGAGATCCCGGCTATTATATGTTGGATAAAAGGCAGGAACGATATTGAGAGTCTTGTCGACCCGGATGTTCAAAAAGGCACAACTGTTTTTATGGACACAGATGTCTTCACGAAGGTTATTAATGGAATCCAGCGGATAGAATCAGGGTTTTATGGGTCCATTTATGCCTTGGCAAATTCTGGTAATACCCAAACAGAAGTCTTTAAAAAATTATGTAAAGGCCGTGATGATATTGAGGATCTTAAAAAAGATTTAAAGCCATCCGTGTTCCTCTAATACGAACTTTCTGTGTTCACCTGGAGTGGCCTCATGACAATAGACAACCGGAGTTAGACCTTGCTTAGAGACATTATAAATAACATCATGGACAAGATGACTTCTGTCATTATCCAAAACGTCCATTTTAAAGAAGATGGTTTCTCCTATGCGTGGAACGATATCTGTTTCCAGTTCGATTGTTTTTTGCAGTGCCATGTTTTTGGTGAAGACTTCGATTCTAATCATAATATCTCCAATTTTTTAGAATGTTTACAGCAGATTTTTATAAAATCAAACCAAACCATAATTGTCAACGAAGGAATTTCTAATGGATGATCTGCAATTTAAATTATTGAACCGTGTCCTGGTGGATGCCTTTACAAAATATCAAGGCGCGATCATGGAACACGGGGTCAAGGACCTGGCGGACAAACTGAAAAAATCAAAGTCCACCATTTATGCGGAAATCAGTTTGGAAAACCTGGCCACCTACATGGATACCATCCAGAATTATGACGAAAAAAAGCCGGCGTATTTGCCCAAACTGGGTCTGGTCGATTTTTTGATCGGGGTGTTTGTGTCCGGAGAGAAACAGGCGTTTGTGGCCCTTGCTTCTTTTTTAAATATGGCTTGTTTTGAGTTGCCGGCGGGGAATTTTGAAAAAGGTAGTGCCACCAAGGCCCTTGTGAAAAACAGCCAGGAAGCCAGCCGGGAATGCACGGAAAGTTTTAATGTCCTGGTGGAGGCCCTGGCAGGTGATGGGATCGTGGACAAAAAAGAGGCCCGGCGGACCAGTATGGAGTGTGGTGAGGCCATAAATGCCATCGCTAAAATGAAAGCGGCTGCCGACTGGATCGCCCAGGGGCAATGATAGCATGGCAGGGATTCCAGAAATAACACCGATCCACCAGTCTCTTGAGACGGTGAGAGAGGCTATCCGGATGTTGAAATTAACAGAGGCGGCCTTGATTTCACAACTGCCTGTGGTTCCGAAGGTGGCCCCGTTGACCCACCTGATCCATCCGATCACGGGGAAAAAAATGGCTATAAAAGGGAGACGCAAATCATGAAGATTGGAAAAATTTTTGCGGGTTTTTTTATGATGCTGGCCATGCTCATGGTGGCCATGTTGGGTGGTGAGCCCATAAACGGCGGCGGGGATGCGGTCCATGTATGGATTGTCTTGGGCCTGGGGTCGGTTTTGGTCCTTTCTCTGTGGATAGTTGTATGGTTATCCCCTGAAAAAAAATTCTATGCAAGGAGCGAGGGCAAATGATCATTTCATTTACCGGCACCCATGGCATTGGCAAGACCGATGCCGCATTAAACCAGGGGGCAGAATTAAAACGGGCCTGTCCTGGAAAATCCGTCCATGTGTTGCATGACCTGGAAGCCTTTTGTCCGTTCAAGATCAACGGCGATACGACAGAGGCTGCACAGACCTGGCTGTTTGCCCAGCAGATCCGGGCAGAGTTATCCACCCTGGCCGTGTTTGATATCGTGGTGTCGGATCGGACCCTGGTGGATGTTATCGCCTATACCTATGTGGCCGGGTTTATTGACCTGGCGGACGGGATGCTGGCCTATGCCCGGCAGCATGTCAAAAATTATCACCGAATTTATTTCAAAAAAATAATCAATAATGACCATTGCCATGCAGACGGCATCCGGGATGCTGAAAACAAGCTGTTTCGCCAGGATGTCGAGGATGTCCTGGGGCAGTTGTATGTAGACCTGGTGATTGGTGGGCAGATATTGGGCAAACTATATTTTCTTTAAAGGTGACACATGATCACGGCCTGGCAGACAGTTAAAAAAAATATTCAAAAACAGATTCCGGACCATCGGTTTTATCTTTGGGTGGATCCCCTGCAGGTGGCAGCAGGGGACGGCAATGTTTTAAAAATGATTTGTCCCAATGATTTCACGGCCAAACGGTTGGCGGACAATTACCAGGACCTTTTTGTCAAGGAGTTTGAAAATCTTGGTTTTAGCAGAATCAAGATTTTGTTTGTGGTGGATAAAAATGTCCCTGGTGAGACACGCCGGGCGGCGGATCACGGCGGGACTCCTTCCGGATCACGCAGGAGCAACCGGATACATCAGGTAAACCAGATGCCGCTGCCGGGTCTGGATATCCGGGTCAAGACCGGCCGGTGGTTTAAAACGGGTTATTCTTTTGATGATTTTGTGGTGGGGGATAATTCGGATTTTGCTTTTTCGGCATCCCGGTCCCTGGCCCGGGGCCATTTTACCGGCCATGGGATTTTGTATCTGTTTGCAGATACCGGCCTGGGGAAAAGTCATCTGGCCAAGGCCGTTGGGCAGTATATCCATTCCAATGGCCCGGCCAAAAGGGTTTGGTATATCACGGCGGAAGATTTCACAAATGATATGATCAATGCCATCCGGAGCAAGACCATTGAGCAATTCAAGGCAAAATACCGGCAGCAGTGTGATTTTCTGATCCTGGAGGATGTCCAGTTCTTATCCGGCAAACCGGCCACCCAGCTGGAACTGGTCCGGACCTTTGATCACCTCCTGGAGGCAGATAAAAAAATCATTT
>Ga0180007_10007756_pt1 | contig 10060 bp, 9 predicted proteins | sample MM_PC_MetaG_FD_121122 | JGI IMG/M metagenome (GOLD analysis project Ga0180007, IMG submission 121122) | Groundwater microbial communities from the Aspo Hard Rock Laboratory (HRL) deep subsurface site, Sweden - MM_PC_MetaG | ecosystem: Environmental > Aquatic > Deep subsurface > Groundwater... | reverse complement strand
TTTTATCTCTGGGTGCTCCCTTTTTGATGATTCCCGCCAGATGAATAAAAATGCTGAACAATTGGCTGCAGAAGGGGCCGCTGCATTCATGGACAAGGACTACAAAGAGGCTGTCAAGGCTTATACAGACCTCAAAGACTGGTATCCCTTCAGCAAGTACGCTATTTTAGCCGAACTTAAGATCGCAGATGCCCAGTTTCATTTAAAGCTTTATGCGGAAGCCATCATGGCCTATGAGTCTTTTGAAAAAATGCATCCGAGAAACGAAGCCGTTCCCTATGTGATCAACCAGATAGGTCTGTGCTGGTTCAACCAGATAGATACCATTGACAGGGATCCAACCCCGGCCAAAAATGCCCTGGCTCAGTTCCAGAGACTTCTGGATCAATACCCCGACAGCCTCCATGTCAAGGAAGCCGGTGAAAACATTGCCAAGTGCATCGACAATATTGCCGGCCATGAGCTCTATGTGGCTGATTTTTATCTGAAAACAAAAAAGTACAAAGGGGCCCTAAAACGGTATGAGTATATTGTCGAATACTTTCCCGGAACCGAGCAAAGCAAGACGGCTCTGGGCAAAATCCCGGAATGCACTGCCCTGGCAAATAAACAAAAGCCCGATAAAAAATAATTGACCTTTACTTTTATTTCGGACTGGTGTATTAATTCCGGGTTATTATTTTGTTATAAGAGTTTTTCTTTGAGGAGTTAAGATATGTCAAGAGAATGCGCTATTTGCGGTAAAAAACCAATGGTCGGCAATAATGTCAGCCACGCACACAATTTAAACAAAAGAGTCTTCAACCCGAACCTTCAGAGAGTCCGTGCCGTTATTAAAGAAGGGTGTGTTCGAAAGATTGATGTCTGCACCAAATGCATTAAGGCCGGTAAGGTCACAAAATCCGCTTGATTGTGCTTGTGTGCCAGCTCTGCCCCTTGATGGGCGGCTGATTCCAGCATCCATGAAATATTACAGGTTCGGGCATTTTATTTTGGATTGAATGTCCGGGCCTGTTTATTTTTAGGGCCTACAATATTTTTGCGGCAAGCTCTGCAAGCTCCGAGCGCTCCCCTTTTTCCAGATTGATATGGGCATATAATCTCTGGCCTTTCATCTTCTCGATAATATACGCCAGGCCGTTTGTCTGGCTGTCCAGGTAGGGGTGATCGATCTGAAAAATATCCCCGGTAAATACAACTTTTGTTCCTTCTCCTGCCCTTGTAATAATGGTTTTTACCTCGTGGGGGGTCAGGTTCTGGGCCTCATCCACAATAAAAAAAATTTTGACCAGGCTGCGCCCCCGGATATAGGAAAGGGGAGTGATCACAATTTTTTCTTCTTCAATAAGCTCTTTTATCGGCTTGGTCTGGGAAGTGTTATCATTATATTGGTTTTGAATAACGGAAAGGTTATCGTAGAGGGGCTGCATATAGGGGTCTAATTTTGAAGCCACGTCCCCGGGCAGAAAGCCCAGGTCTTTGTTGCTTAGGGGAACCACGGGCCGGGCGATAAAAATCTGACGATAGAATTGTTTTTTGGCAAGGGCGGCGGCAAGGGCAAGAAGGGTCTTGCCGGTTCCTGCCTTTCCGGAGACGGTGACCAGCGAGATCTCCGGATTGAGCATGGCATTCAGGGCAAATGTCTGCTCTGAATTTCTGGGCTGGATCCCATAGCAAATCCTTGGCTGGATCAATCGAATGGTCTGACTAGTGCCGTCATAAAAGGCCAGGGCCGACTTGGACCCGTTTTTCAAAATCAAATTCTCATTGGAAAAAAATTCAATTGTTTTCCCCAGGCGAGATTTTTTTGTTTCATAGGGTTTTTTATACAGGTCGTCAAACACATCCGTATTTATGTTTTCAAGTAATTTCATTCCGGTATATATCTCAGAGAGGTCTTCAACAAATCTGGAATTGTAATTTTCCGTTCTCAAACCAATGGACCTGGCCTTCAACCGCAGATTGACGTCCTTGGTTACAAAAATTACATTTTTAAACCGTTTTTTCCTGGCAATGGAAAAGGCGATGTTTAAAATTTTAATATCCGGTGTAATCTCTATAAAGTTCTCCTTGATCTTGTCCTCCAGGGGGGAATCAAGGCAGATGGCAATACGCCCCTTTCCTTTATCAATGGAAACGCCTCCGTTGAGCATCTGGTCACCGGACAGCGCATCCAGGGAGCGTAAAAAATCCCGGGCATTGCAATTGATGACATTGTTCCCCTTCTTAAACTTGTCCAGCTCTTCAATGACGGTTATGGGAATACAAATATCATTGTCATCAAACTGGTGGATACAGCTGCTGTCATGGAGGATAACATTGGTGTCCAGAACAAAAATTTTTTTCATACCCATCTCCGCTATTCGTTTCTCACGATCCGTTTGACATCCGTGACCTTTTTGACCCGCCTGATTTCAGACATTATTTTACGCAACTGGGCCGAGCTTTCCACCATAATGGTAAAATAAAACAACCCGATTCCTGCTTCGGATGTTTCACTCCGGGCACTTAAAATATTGGATTTTGATTTGCTGATCGCTGCTGCAATGTCTGCCAAAAGCCCATGCCGGTCATCGGTCCTAACCCGAATGCTGGCAGGGTAGGATTCTGTGAAATCTTCACTCCACTGCACCTCAATCTTTCGTTCACTGCTCATTTTCATGACATTGATGCAGTTTTTGCTGTGAATGGTCACCCCCTGGCCCTGGGTAATAAATCCTGTAATGGGATCTCCCGGCAAGGGATTGCAGCATTTGGAAAACTTGACCAGGATATCGTGGAGGCCCTTGACAATGATACCGGTGTCTGTCTTCCTTTTCCCCCGGCTGGCAAGCTTTTGAAAAAAGCTTACTTTTTCATCCCTGGGGTCCCGTTCAAGATCCGGCACTACCTTTTTTAAAACCTGCAAAGGGGTCAGTTTGCCAAATCCCACATGGGCGATCAAATCATCCACGGTTTTAAACCCGTAAAATTCCGATACCGCCTTTATTTCCCCGGTTTTGACCAGGGCATTGAAATTCTGGTTCTTTTTCCTGAAAATTTTTTCACACATTTCCCGACCCAGAGAATAGCTGCGCTCCTTTTCCCGGGCATTGATATAGGCGCGAATCTTTGTCTTGGCCTTTACGGTTTTGACAAAATTGAGCCAATCCGCACTGGGGTGGTGCCCTTTGGTGGTAATAATCTCAACCGTATCCCCGGTTTTGAGCCGGTGGGTCAGGGGCACCAGCTTGCCGCTGACTTTGGCGCCCGTGCACGTGGCCCCAACCTCTGTATGGATCATATAGGCAAAATCCACAGGTGTTGCCTTTTTGGGGAGGGTCTTTATTTCTCCCTGGGGGGTGAACACATAGATTTCTCCCGGGTATAGATCAATACGAACATTTTCCAGGAACTCATCCGGATCATTATAATTTTCCTGGTTCTCCACCAGATTCCGGATCCAGGCAAACAATTCTCCGGTATTCTCATCAATCTTGGTGCCTTCTTTATAGCTCCAGTGGGCGGCAATGCCGGATTCGGCAATCCGGTCCATGTCATGGGTCCGGATCTGAATTTCCACCCGATCTCCCTTGGGGCCAACCACAGTGGTGTGAATGGACTGGTACATATTGGGTTTGGGGTTGCCGATATAATCCTTTATCTTGTAGTAGATGGGTTTCCACATGGAGTGGATGGCCCCCATGGCAGCATAGCACTGGGGCACGGTATCCAGAATAATCCTGAAGGCAATGATGTCATAGACCTCTTCAAATTCCAGGCTCTGGGATATCATTTTCTGGTAGATGCTGTAATGCTGTTTATACCGACCCTTTATTTCACAGGGCAAATTCATTTCCTCCATTTTATAATGAAGGCTGGTATTGACCTCTTTGATGTAATCCTCTTTCTCTTCCTTGGCCCGGTTCACCAGGGCATCAATCCGTTCGTGTTCATCCCTTAGGGTATAATAAAAGGCAATTTCTTCCAGCTCATGCTTGATCCAGAAGATCCCGAGCCGGGAGGCAATGGGAGCATAGATATCCAGGGTTTCCTGGGCAATTGCCGCCTGTTTTTCAGGGTTTCTATGGTATTTCAGGGTACGCATATTATGGATACGGTCTGCCAGTTTGATGAGCACGACACGGATATCATCGGCCATGGCAAGGATCATCTTGCGCAAAGACTCGGCCTGCTGGGCCACTTTGGTTGCGGAGGACTGGGCAAGGGGAAGGCTGGAGAGCTTGGTGACCCCTTCAACAATATGGGCCACCCCGGATCCGAACATATTTTCAATATCCTCTTTGGTGGCCGGCGTATCCTCTATCACATCATGAAGCAGGGCTGCGGCAATGCTCTCCACATCCAATTTCATATTGGCCAGGATATCGGCCACTTCCAGGGGGTGGGACAGGTAAGGCTCCCCGGAAAGCCGTACCTGTCCTTCATGGACCCGTGCCGAATAGATATAGGCCCGCTCGATGATGTCCAGGTCGGCACCGGGATTGTACTCATAAATTTTATCCAATATGTCGGTAATTCGAATCATCTAGGCTATCTTATCTCTCAATCGGCTTAATACGCTTTGGCAAACAAAACCCTTCTTTTGCTTCCATTGTCGCAGCAGATACAAGCCCCCTCTTCTGCAGGACTGTCAAAGGGAATGCAGCGGATGGTCACGGAGAGGTCTTTTTTAATGGTTTCCTCGCACACTTTGGACCCACACCAGTGGGAGTATACAAACGCGCCGTTCTCATACCCGGAGGCCCCTTTAAAAAGCGTGTAAAACTTTTCTTTGGAATCAATGGAAAGCGTGTGGGCCTTGCGAAAGTCCAACGCCCTTTGAAACAAGGTTCCCTGGATATCATCCAGAAGATCGATGATTCCGTTAATAAACGCGTCTCTGTTCATGGACTTTTTCTCATTGGTGTCCCGACGGGCCATGAACACGGCATTGTTGGCAATATCCTTTGGTCCCAGCTCAATACGGACGGGAATTCCTTTTTTCACCCAGTCCCAGCCACGGGCACCCCCGATATCCCTGGCATCGACTTCCACTTCCACGGGCCGGCCGTGATACCGCTTTGCATTTAAGGCCTGTTTCAGGGCGTTGGTGCTTTCCATCACCTCAGCATTGTCCCCGCCTTTTTTAATGATGGGCAGGATCACCACATGGGCCGGTGCAACCCGCGGGGGCATGATCAGACCATCATCATCGGAATGGACCATGATCATGCCGCCGATCATCCGGGTTGAAGTGCCCCATGAGGTGGTCCAGGCATAGGCTTCCTGCCCCTCTTCATTCTGAAATTTGATATTGGACCCCTTGGCAAAGTTTTGACCCAAAAAATGGGAGGTACCGGCCTGGAGGGCTCTTTTGTCCTGCATCATGGCTTCAATACAGGTGGTATCATCCGCCCCCGGGAACCGTTCCGATTCGGTTTTACGCCCGCAAATCACGGGCATGGCCAAATAATCTTCCACAAAGCGTGTATAAACAGACAGCATCTGGAGGGTTCTTTCCTGGGCTTCAGCTTTTGTGGCATGGGCCGTATGGCCCTCCTGCCATAAAAACTCGCTGGTTCTCAAAAACATCCGGGTCCGCATCTCCCACCTGACCACATTGGCCCATTGGTTGAGCAAAATGGGCAGATCCCGGTAGGAAGTGGTCCATTTTGACATGGATTCACCGATAATGGTTTCTGAAGTGGGACGGACAATCAGGGGTTCTGCCAGCTCTCCTGCCGGCACAAGACGTCCGTCTGCCCCTTTTTCCAGTTTGTGGTGGGTCACCACTGCGCATTCCTTTGCAAACCCGTCCACATGCTCGGCCTCCCGTTCAAGATAGCTCAATGGAATAAACAAAGGGAAATAGGCATTTCGGACACCGGTCTCCTTGAACATTGCATTCATTTCGTACATGATATTTTCCCACAGCGCAAACCCCCAGGGCTTGATCACCATACAGCCCCTGACAGGAGAATTTTCCGCCATGTCAGATGCTTTTATAACCTCCTGATACCACTGGGAATAGTCTTCTTCCCGGGTCGGGGTGATTGCTGTCTTAATCTTCTTTGCCATTCAGTTCCTCCGAATTTTGAGTCATCTTGTCTATTTCATCTAACAATTGAGCAACCAGCTGATCCTGGGCCACCCGTTTGAATACCTTTCCGTGTTTAAACAAAATACCGATCCCATCCCCGCCGGCTATCCCGATATCTGCTTCCTTTGCCTCTCCCGGGCCATTGACCACACACCCCATAATCGCAACTTTAATCTTACTGGAACGTTCAAGTAAAGCTTTTTCTGTCTGTTCGGCAATTTTAAACAAATCGATTTTGCACCGGCCGCAGGTGGGGCATGAAATCAGCTCCGGTCCCCTGCTTCGGATGCCCAGGGCGCGCAAAATTTCAAAGCCTGTCCGGATCTCTTCCACCGGGTCCCGGGTCAATGAGACCCGTATGGTATCGCCAAGGCCCTCGGACAGGAGCATGCCGATGCCGATGGCCGACTTGGTAATCCCGGCGTAGAGCCCACCGGCCTCGGTCACCCCCACATGGAAGGGCACATCGGTGAGTGGGGCCAGCAGGCGATAGGCTTCCACCGTCCGGGTCACGTCCGAGGCCTTAAGGGACACCTTGATATCATAAAACCCCAATTTTTCCAAAATACGGATATTGGACAGGGCGCTTTCCACCATGGCTGCAGCAGTGGTGCCCAAGGTTTTTTCAATCTCTTTTTCCAGGGACCCTCCATTGACTCCCACCCGGATGGGAATTCCATGGGCCTTTGCAGAATCCACCACAGCCCTTATCTTTCGGTGTTCCCCGATATTGCCCGGATTGATCCGCAGACCGTCGGCACCGGCCTCTGCAGCAGCCAGGGCCAGCCTGAAATCAAAATGAATGTCAGCTATCAAAGGAATATGAATCTTATCCTTGATCTGCTGAATGGCAAGGGCGGCTTTCATATCCGGAACCGCCACCCGCACCATCTCGCACCCGGCCTTTTCAAGGGACAAAATCTGCCCCACCGTGGCATCCACATCCTGGGTATCGGTATTGGTCATGGACTGGACCGACACCTGGGTATCGGACCCCACCCCAACCTTGCCCACCCAGATTTGCCTGGTTTTTCTTCTCTCTTGAACCAGTGACATTGCTTTGCTTATCCTGTTTTAAACATTAAACGCCCGCAGCAAACAAAATCGGCAGGCCGGCCACACACCCTAAAAAGTTTCGTTTAAGAATACCATATTGCCACAGGTTTATTCAAGACAACGGTGTCGAATTCACCAACCCGCACTACAAGAGCCGTGAATCAACTTTCGGACTTCGGATTTGAAAAAACGGGTCAGGCGTTTCAGGCGGTGAAAATCATCCGGAAACAGTCTGTCACAAAAGCTCAAACAGGATATCGATCTGAAGGGTAACAGGGGTTTTAATGAGAAACCCGGGCGGCCTCGGGAAAGGCGATGCCCGTTTAATGGCATCCATTGCTGCCTCATCCAGGTTTCCATGGTGTGAACTCTTTAAGAGTTTTATCTGGGTGAGGCTGCCGTCGTCTGTCAAAATAAACTGAATTTTAACCCGTCCTTGAATATGATTTGTTTTTGCAGCATCCGGATATTGTTTAAACCGATGAATCCGCATTTGAAGCATTTCAAAATACTCCTGGGCGCTGGCAAACTCCATGGACGTATCCTGGTTCCCGACAGAGCCGGGCAGATGAAGTCCCGGCACCAAGAATCCGGATACAGTCATGGGAGCCGGCAAATGCGGGAGATCAATTTTCACGTGGGCCCGGTCAATTTTCTGATCCAAAATTTTCTCCATCCGGATGGGAGGAATCTGAATTTTTGGGGCCTGAATTGTTTTTACCTGGGAAACAGCGGACGGCTTTAGCCGGATTCTCGGCAAAGGAATTTTTCTGGCATCGGGAGCAGACAACTGCAGCATGGACAATTCAATATAGGAAATTGCCCGGCTCTCATAAATCCCTGCAATATGCAGGAAGACAAAAACATGGATCACAAGGGATAGGACAATAAACCCGTACAGCAGAAAATTGGGTCTGGGGAATGCTGCTGCCATGACCGGGGTTAAAGCCCTTTTTCCGTTGCCAGGCAAAGCCTTGAGGCGCCTGCGGCCTTGGCAATGTCCATCACTTTTACCGCTTTGTTCAGGATCACGGTTTTATCGGCCTTTACCACCACCAGCCGGTCGGTCTCATTGCCGATCATCCGCCGTATCTGTGTATACAGATTATCAATTGAAATTTTTTCATTTGCAATATAGGTGGCGCCTTCTTTGTCGACAATAATAGTAATTTCCTGTTTTACCTGGGGAGCTGCCGCTTTGGCATTGGGAAGCTTCACCGTGATCCCCTCTTCCACGATAAAATTGGTGGTCAGCATAAAATAGATCAACAGCAAAAAAACAATGTCAATCAGGGAGGTTAATGGCGCCTGGATCTGGTATGTGTTTTTTTTGATTTAAATGCCTTCATGTCTATAAGGACCTTTTGGAAATGACCTTTAAAAAGGCGACGTCCCCATCCTGAAGCCTGGCCTCATAGGTGTCCACCCTGGCAATCAGATAACTATGGGCCACCATAGTGGGCAATGCCACGGCAAGCCCCAGGACCGTTGTCAGCATGGCTTCCCAGATCCCGCCGGCAAGGACGGCTGCATTGACCTTGCCCCCCATCTGCTGAATCACCATAAAGGCCTTTATCTTTCCGAGAATGGTCCCCAGAAGCCCCAGAAAGGGAGCAATATTGCCAATGGTGGCCAGGGTTTGAAGATAGGCGGACAACGCCCGGACTTCATTTTCAACGGCGTTTACAATAACCGACTCCAGCATACGGGTTTTCAGGTCTTTGGCTCCGGTGGATGGCAAACTGAATGATCCGTTCACAGAAAATTGCCAGCACCAATACCGAGCAAAATAATATCGGAATAACCAGTATCCCGCCCTTTGATAAAAATTCGACCATAACGCCTCCGGCGGATCAGCTGCCTGCCGCAACCTGTTCCTTTGCATCCACAAAATCAGGTATGCCGTCAAAATCAAGATCTTTTTCCCGTTTCACGACTGCCTGGGTTTCATCAGATTCTTCCCACAAATCCGGTTTTCCATCCTTGTTGTTATCTTCCTGCACGCACTTCAGGATCCCCTTTTCATAAAGGTACCGGATCTCCACCATCCCGTCCCGGTTTCTGTCTTCTTCCCCCCGGACCAAAAGTTCCTGTTCATCGTAAAACCAGGTTAAAATGGTTATACCCTGATTTTTTTCCTCCAGGCGCTCAAGGGTTCCGGTTTGCGTGTAGTGTTCCACGCACTCCACAAGGCCGTCGGAATTTTCATCAAAGAACACTTCGGCATCCGGTCTGCCGTCCTGGTTTTTGTCTATGATGTTCTTAAAAACTTTATCCTTTTTGATCAAAGAAACGGTTTCAAAAATCTGGTTTCCGTCCGTGTCCGTCTCAACTTTAAAAAGCCTGCCTGCCCGATAATGCCGGACCCGGTCAATGTATCCTTTTTTCTGGGTGTCTTCCCGGATCGTTAAAAACAGACCGGCCTCATCATAGGCGGCATAATAATCGGGTTTTCCGTCTTCATTCGTGTCCTGGTGCTGCTGTTTGAGTTCACCCTTTTCATAAAACCCGGTGATTCGAAATTTCCCCTCTGCATGGGGATCTTTAAAGCTTTGCTTGAGTTCACCTTCTGTATCAAAGATCAGGAGACTGTCCATGATATTGTCTTCATTTTCATCCTGCTTTTGCTCCACAGGCAGGTTGTTTTCATAGAGCGTCCAGATATTGATCCGTCCGTTATCGTTCGTATCCCTTGTGGAAGAGGCCAGATTGCCGTTGGTAAAGTGATAAAGGGTGTCAAAGCGTTGGTTGCCCGTGGTGTCTTTTTTATCAGACAAAGCTGCTCTTTTTCATCAAAAAAAGAGACCTGCACCAGATGATTGTGAGGGTCCAGCCTTTCCTGGCGAATCCTTTTCCATCTGTTTGCCGGCCTGCACTTGAATTTTCATGGTGCTCCCCCTATTCTTACACAAAATAACCAAA
>Ga0180007_10007755_pt1 | contig 10061 bp, 17 predicted proteins | sample MM_PC_MetaG_FD_121122 | JGI IMG/M metagenome (GOLD analysis project Ga0180007, IMG submission 121122) | Groundwater microbial communities from the Aspo Hard Rock Laboratory (HRL) deep subsurface site, Sweden - MM_PC_MetaG | ecosystem: Environmental > Aquatic > Deep subsurface > Groundwater... | reverse complement strand
TATAACATCTCTCATTGGGGGCATACAGGGTGCTTTCTGCCATGAGCGGGTGAGTGGTGGGGGTATTATACCGGTGAGGGTGAGACAAGGGCTCAGATCGTTTTATTTGAGGTCGGTTTCCCGGGGGGTGTTAATAACTTTATGAAAATATATTTGCATATATCGGTGCTAAAGGTTACATTTGGGACATAATTAGTACAAATTAAAACCTTATCAGCTATGAAAGTAACAGATTTTAAGAAAGTTAAGGATGACATTGATAAAATGTTATCAGATGTTCTGGATCTTGCCCAGAGAGATGCTTATGATATTGATGTCAATGACAATGAGATCCAGGTCAGGTCTCCTGTATATATCAACATACCTTACACGGGTGAGTTTGAGGTTTTTATAGAGGAGGGTGACCTGATTTTCAGGTTGAAGCACTTTACTATTCACCTCACCATTCATGAGACGTGTGTTCATGTCACTAACTTTACACAGTAGCCGCTCATGAGATCTCACTTTGACATTAAGGAGGTAGTGTGTCCGCATGTCTTCGAGAAGCTCGGAGAGGGGGCATGGAGGCTGTTTGACCCGAGGCTCATACAGGTGATGACCTGGCTGAGGCTCTCGTTTGACAGGCCTATCTGGATCAATGATTGGGAGAATCATCTCACTCAGCGGGGTTTGAGGTGTAACCGTTGTACGTTGAGCCGTGACAATGCCATTGCTAATGTCACATATCTGAGCGCCCATGTTTTTGGTGCGGCGTTCGACTTTGATGTGGAGGGCATGGAGGCTGACCAGGTGAGGGATTGGATCTGGGCTCATAACGGGGAGGTCCCTCACCCGATACGTCTTGAGCTGTATGTCAGCTGGGTACATCTTGACGTATTGACTGAGGGTAAGATGAAGATAACTAATTTTAACCCTTAATAAAGAACGTTATGGCAAAGGATGTTAACATGAGAATTATCGTGCCGGGGGGGCTCGTTGAGATGCTCTCGAGGTATCTGTTTGCTCTTCAGGACCGGGGTGTTCATAAGACACGTAAACAGGCTATCATTGACCTGGCGACACTGGGTGTCAGTCATGAGCTTGCTCTTATGGATGATTTAACTGATGTCACTCATGACGGGGAGTAAGCGGAGCTGGGTCATGGCCTTACTGGATAAGGCGGGCTTTTTTGCTGCTCACATTATACAAGGCACTGATCGTATTGAGGTGTACCGTCATGGTGAGCATATTGACACTATCGAAATTGACTACCGGGAGGGTTTCACCGTCGGGGATGTCATGAGAATTGCGGACCGTATCGAGGCTTACGGCAGGGATGGTCTTACTATTAAAATTGACTGAAAGGAGGTGAGTTATGCTAACCAGGGTATTAATTAACGGGGAGCCTCAGAACTATGATCTTACCAGGATCCGTTCTCTAAAGGGGCTTCATAAAGATGATTATATTATCACTCGTTCACCCTTCTCGGGTGAGATAGTCAAGGCTGTTGTCAACCGCAGCGATGAGGCTGGCGTATGGGTTGAGGTAGTTAACAAGCTCCGCAGTGGAGTCATATTCAAGATAACCCGGGGAGCCATTGACCGGGGTGTGTATAAAATCAATGGTTAACTTAATTTATTTAGCTATGGCAAAGAAATTTGCAAAGATGTATCAGGACGCCTCCAAAAAAGGGGCAGTTATTAACCTCACTCCCAAGTATTTACGTTGGGAGCATGAGGGTGATCAGATCATAGGCGCCTATGTGGGGCACAGCGCCGTCACCTCCCGCCTGGGTGGTGAGCCTTACAATCAATATCTGTTTGAGACAGATGAGGGCCGGGTGAAGTTCTCTATGGGGCGTTCAGCGGACAATGAGCTGGCCGACACTTTTGCCCGTGGCAATATCTATGCCATCACATACCAGGGTAAAGAGAAGATCCAAGGCGGGCGCAGCGTCAACCGTTTTCAGGTCGAGGAGCTGGGAGTGGTGGATGACAACCCCGATGAGGATGACCCGGACCGTGAGGAGGGTGAGGAGCTGAGGACAAACAAGGCTCCCAGGTCAGTCAAATCGGAGGTTAAAGCAGAGTAACATGGCATCACGCAGCACTCGTAACAAGGTGCGGTTTCAGGCTGTCTCGGCTCTTGCTGATCTGCGAAGGGCCGAGATACACCTGACTCAGCTGGCATCTTTGGCAGATGAGCGAAGTGATTATATTAACTCCTCTCTGCCAGAGCTCATTGCTTCGCTCTCGTTCGTTATCGGGGCGTTGGACAAATTCCAGGAGGGTTTATGACCCTCCTTTTCCATTAAAGGATCTTTATTTTCACACCTTAAACAGTTAAAAAATGCCAATTGCAAGATCTATCGGACAGGCAATATTAAAGACGCTGGCACCGGAAGGGTACTCGGCAGTTCAGATGATTAATATTCTTCAGGGCTCCGGTTTCACGTACCGACGTCAGGACATGCTATCCGACATCCGTGAATATACCGGGAGGGTCAAATATGAGACCCAGATCCGTGGGCTCCATGCTAATGATGTGGTGCCCCGAGGCTGGATGAACGAGGTGGAGATGAACTACCCTTACAAATACAAGGTATGGGCTGATGTAAACTATTATGACCCGGCCACAGGGCAGTACATTACTGATGTCCGCTCCGTATATACCGATGACCTTCTCAAAAAAGAGGACTACCGGGGATTTATCGAGGGTGTGGAGACTGCCCAGAACTACCGGGAGGGCATGGATCTCACCAGCGTCGATATCAGGGGGCTGGATGTCAACACTCGTATACGTTAATAAATCAAATACCCGGCTATGAAAACACATAAGTTTAAACAGAGGGCGCTGAGCGTTCTCACTGGTGAGACCATGCCGTCAGCATGGTTATTTACCGACACTGAGACAAAAGTCATCCGTGAGGGTGAGCGTGACAAACATATATTTACCCTGGGCTGGGTTATCCGGGGGCAGTACTTTCAGGGCAGGGACTCATGGAAGTACGTAAAGGAATATTTCAGCAGGGCGGAGAGCTGGCTGAGCTATATAAACCAGGATGCCCTGGGCCGTGACTCCACGATCCTTTGTGGTCATAACATATTCTTTGACATCCAGGCGGCGGGTTTTTTCCCGTATTTTCACCAGAGGGGCTGGAAGCTGGAGTATGTTTATGACAAGGGGCTGGTGTATATCCTCAAGATAGTTAATAACCAGAGCTCTCTGACGGTGCTGAGCACGACCAACTGGTTCGACTGTTCGCTTCGCGATCTGGGTGATATGCTCGACATTTCAAAGGGGGAAGTTGAGTTTGACAATGTCTCCCGGCGGGAGCTCAAAGCATATTGCCTGAGAGATACCGAGATCGTTGCGGCAGCTGTGGCCCATTACCTGGAGTTTATTACCACCAATGACCTGGGCCGTTTTTCATTTACGGGATCCTCACAGGCTCTCAAGGCTTACCGTAAGCGTTTTATGACCAGCAGGATCTTTATACATACTGATGACGCTGTGCATGAGCTGGAGCGGAGCGCTTACATCGGTGGGCGTAATGAGGCTTTTTTCATAGGCACTCCACGGGGGCGGGGTTTTGTGACTCTGGACATTAACGGGATGTATCCTTATGTCATGAAAAAATACCGTTATCCTTCCAAGCTGCTTGCATACATGGAGGGTGAGCCCCTTCAGAGGTACCTGGAGCTTCTGGGTGAGTATATGATGATAGCAGAGGTAACCCTCGATACCCAGGACCCGGTTTATGCAACCCGGTACAGGGGCAAGACAGTGTTTCCCACCGGGAGGTTTGATACCTGGCTATGCACCGGGGGGCTCAATTATGCCAGGGAGCATGGTCATATAAAAAAGATCCGTCGGGCAGCTGTTTACCAGGGTGTGGATCTGTTCACCGGGTACGTGGATTATTTCTCAGCCCTTCGCAGCCTCTATGCTGAGAGGGGTCAGGGTGTCATGGTGAAACTATGCAAAGATATGCACAACAAGCTATATGGCAAGTTCGGGGAGCGGGGCATGGTCAGCGAGCTGTATGAGAGCAAAGGCGATGAGGAGTACTGGCGGGACGAGGTCTATGACATGATGAGTGGCGGCACATGGATCGAGACGTATCTGATGGGCATGTATCTGCTCCAGCACCAGGAGGGTGAGACGCCTCACTCGGCTCCGGCCATAGCTGCCCATATCACCGAGAATGCCCGCCTGACCCTCTGGGATCTTATCTGTTGCATCGGAAGGGACAGGGTAATATATTGTGACACGGACAGCGTGATCGTGCCTGAAGACGTCTTAAAAGAGATCAAATGGCACCTGGATCCTTTGGAGCTCGGAGCATTGAAAGTGCAGGATCGGTATAAACACCTGGAGATAGGGGGTGCAAAGAATTACCGGACAGACGACACCCGTCACATAAAAGGCATACCCGCCCAGGCTAAAGAGGTCGCTCCGGGGGTGTTTGAGTATATGCACTTCAAACGTCAGTGCATGTGTCTGAGAGAGAGGATCACTCAGGGGGTGCCCGCTGAGACTAACGTCAGGCGCCTTGTCTCTAAGTATGACAAAGGTGTGGTCACTTCTTCGGGGGTTGTTGTGCCGCTGGAGTTTCCGGTTTTCGCACAGCCTGACGAGCAGCTTCTGCCGTTCTGACCTGGTTCTCGGCCCGTCGTTTTGCCTCGTCGACCCGTTTACGGTAGTCGCTTGTCAGCCTGAATAACAGTTCTTTAGGTGTTGCCATTGTGTCAGCTTGATTTATAAAGTTTAATATAACGGTCACTAAAGCCCAGGGCCCTCATCTCCTCGTTAAATGTGGGTTCGTCAATGAGCTTCTTTTTATACCAGCTTACAAGATCCGTGCGGGAAGGCAGGGCAGCTGATATTGTTATCTGTCTCTCGAGCAGTTTCAGGTACCAGCTTTGCACCTGGTATGAGTAGCCGTGCCGTGACATTATCTCACGCCACTGACCCTCGGATATAACCCTGGTAATCAATAGCTCCGATAGCTCGGCTTTTGAGGGCAGCGCCTCATACTTGTACTGGTCCACCTTCCAGTTATCCACCAGGGCATCAATCTTTGAGCCGCGAAGCCCCAGCTTGTTAAGTGAACTCCGTGTGGTGGCTTCACCATCCACTCCGAGCAAAAACCTGTCTTTTAGTGTGTCGGTATGGAGGCGGATGTTTTCAGTCGCAATTTTATAGTCTTCCATTGTGAGGTAGAAGTCAGCGGCGTCACGGGACAGGTTCTGGACTTCCAGCAGATCCAAGGCGTCACCCCGACTTATCAGATCCTCGCGGTAGCTTGTCAGCACTGCGGAGCGTGTCAGCGAGTTATCACCCTGGGCGTTATAACGGATCGTAAACTCGGCCAGCTTGACAGCTTTCTCTCCGTCATAACCAATGTCCTGGTATGCTTGTACCAGCTCCTCGGTGGTGAGCACCCCCAGCTCGTGCATACGTCTCACGTCAACACGGGTGAAAGGCACAAAGGTCATTGCCGTGAGCTTCTCTCTCCAGAACTTTGGTATCTCCACGGCCCTGAATAACAGATCCAGCTCGTCGCGTGTGATGATGCCACGGTGCAGCATCTCAAATCCCTGTCCTATGGAGGGCTGGTCCCAATGAGCTATCCAGTACTTCTCCGCCCACTCGCGGCTTATACCCTGGGCCTCGAGCCAGGGCAGCTGCTCTGAGGGAAACTCGAGGTCAAGGCCAAGGATCTTGTAAATATCCGGCTCGAATGCCTCTTTAGCGACCATTGTGAACAGGTCCTGTGGCCCGGGATACAGCTGCCAGGTCTTAATGATCTCCGCGGTGCGGGTGTCGGTATATCCCAGCTCGCGCATACGCTCATACATCTTTGCATCATCATAATGGCCGCGGAGCCACAGTGTTCTTATGCTTTGCTCCTCTACCAGTCTGTAGGTTGCCAGTATCATGTTATCTATCTGGGTGTCGTTATACCCGAGGCGCTTCATCTGGGCGCGGTTCTCTCCGCTTCGTGCGGGATCCACCTTCATGGATCCTATCAGAGCATCGGGAGGGGCAGGGTTGGGGGTGGCCCTTGCCATAAGGTTGTAAAGGCGGTCCGTCTCGTAAACATCCAGGTGGGTGGTGAGGTTCTTTGTGGCAATGAGCAGCTTGACAGCTATCAGTAGTATCCACCGTATGGGTCCGGGATCTTTGTTGAAATCCTTGAGGGTCTCTGCCGTGTCCTGGTCGATGAAACCCTTTGCCACCAGGTCGGCCACATACTCGTCCCACTGGACCACTCCCGGCACCTTGAGCTTACCCTCGAACACCCCGAAGATCTTTGCCCAGTTTGCCTCTATCTTGGCAGCGTGCTCCGCTGACAGCTTGCTCGCTATCTGGTCATACACCAGGGCGCTCCTTATCTCTGTTTCCTTGTCAAGTGCCATGTTAATAACTTGTTAATGATATGTTAATAATCCCCGACAAACCATGTCTCCCGGGGCTCCGCCACAATTCCCGGGACTGCCCCCCGCTCTCCCTGTTCCAGCGTTAAAAACGGGAGAGGAGGCGTCGGTGCATTAAGGGCGCTGGAGATCTTGCCCCACTGGTCTAGAACGGGAGCTATCTCGTTATATTCAGCCTGGTTGCTCAAGCCCAGCCCTTCACTCACAACCCCGTCAATCTTGACCAGCTGCTCGGTACGTACAAAACCCTCCAGGGAGTCGATCTCAGCGAGCAGGTCGCCGGGGCGCTTCAGACGCTCTGCCAGCTCGCCCTGACGCGCCGAGAGCTTATCCATGAAGGAGTCCACCTCGTCCAGCCGCGTCTGAATGTCATCCAGGGCGGGCAGCAGGCGGTCATTGATAAACGTATCGGTGCCCTCCAGAAAGTCCCATATCCCCTGCGGTATGTTCTTTGCAACAAACTCCGGCATACCCTCGCGGATCTCCAGCAGGTCATCGGTGACGCCCCCCACCACTTTACCCACATCCTCAATTTTTGTCAATGCTCCGTCTACCTTACCGGAAAAGAGTTTAAATTGTGTCGCCCCGTCGCTCCAGGCATGGCCGCTCCAGATCTGGAGGTAGTTCTCCAGCTGGGCCCCGGGGTTATCCTTCCATTTATCAGCGTTGGCTTGTATCTGGCGGGCAAAGAACCGGGTGTTATTGATCTTCTGTTCATCAAACCAGGCATCCGATTTGCCTCCGAACATGCCGCGGGTGGTGTTAAGGCTCTGGCCCACATTCATAAGGTTACCCAGTCCCCCCGCCGCCCATCCCAGTGCCCCCGATACTTCGGAGATAGCGTTCATCACATTCTCCCAGGCTTCTTTAAAGCCCGGTATTATCTTGTCGACCCAGTAAGCCAGGTTCTCACCCGTGATTATCTTTGCAATCTCATTGATGGTGTTGATAGCTGCGATGACAGCAGTGGCAAACTCGATGATACCCTTGATGATCGCTATTATTCCCGGGGAGCTGTGGTAGTAGGCCCTGAGAAGGTGAAACTCGGCATCAATATACACCAGGCTGACTGACCTGACCAGTTTCAACTCGATAACTGACAGCTGCATACGAGTGAGATCTCTTGCCTGGTACACCATACCACGCACCTCACCCCTCACCACCAGCGTCTGACGGGAGCTCTCGGCGGCAAACAGGTTAACAGTCGCCTCCAGATCGTTCAGCCTGGCTGAGATCTCCTGCTCGGTCATAACATCATCGTGTTACCTGTTATTAAATCTCTCCATGATAACCTCACGGGCCTTGCGACCCCATGAGAGACGTTCCTTGAGGCGCGAGACATCCAGGCCCAGGCTCTCCAGCGCTGCCAGGTCGCCCTCGGCCTTGTCTAATTCCGTACCAATCGCTTCAAGGTTAACAACAGTCTCACGACGTAAATCAGTAAGCGGAGAGGTTTCATCCGCTTTTTTATTTTGAGCCTGTGCCATAATCAAATAGTTTATCAAGTACTTTCAGAATAAAGTCGTCGATCTTACTCTCGGAGTCCGCTACCGACTTCTCTACCAGCGGACGGAGAATACTTGCATACGCTGTTTTAATCAGCTTGAAAATAGGTGAGTCCATGATTTGCTTTTTTAATTGATTAATACTAAAATGGTTATATATTGAGGTGACGGCTCGTGATCCACTGGGTCCCATCATAATAGAGCCAGAATGACCCCCTGGTGGAACCCGGCACTGAATCGTCACTCGAGTTGTACGTAAATATCTTATCCCCGGCGGCTGCATCACCGGAGTTGTGGATGACCGACAGGATGTTCTGATCATCATACTTCACCACATGTATAAGCTGGCCCGTCACTCCCCCGTCCAGCCCTTTGAGCGTTATGTCGCCCAGCGAGGTATCGCAGAGTATCATACCCTTGCCGCTGACGCTCTGAATGGTATAGATCCCTGTGGTGAGCGTCACCTTATTGTTGTACCTGGCATTCATAGCCTCGGCGTCGGTGTATTTCGTATGGTGTGCCGAGGCATTGTTTAAATGGTCATAGGCCCAGTCCGAGTTGGGCCCCTTTGCAAGCTGCCCGTTGGTGGGGCTCGCCTCAAAAATATCCTTAGGGTTGGTGAATATAAAGCCTGTCACCACCCAGGCCGTGGCGCTGTGGTATAAAACAAACGCCCCGTTGATATTGGCCTTGATGTCGTTTGTCGCATTATTGCTCGTATATATCCGGTCACCTGCAGGCACCCCTGAATACCCGGACAGGACATTGACTTCGTTTGACCAGGAAGTTTTTAAACAGTATATAAATTGTCCCGCCACTCCTCCCGAGAGGCCCCTGAGGTTGATAGTGCCCGCCGCGGTGTTGAGATACAACACGCTTACGGCGCTCACATCGTAGTCGTCATAGGTGCCCGCCGTGATTGTCGCCGTGCGGTTACCAAATGACGCCACGGCCTCCCCGTCGGTATATCTGGCGTGGTGGGCGCTCGCGTTGGCGGCGTGCTCGTAGGCCCAGTCACTGTCCGGGGCCTTGCCGTGCTCGTCATTCGTAGGATCATTCTCAAAGATCTCACTCGGGTCGATAATGAGCTTGCCGTCCTCGTTGGCAAGTAACTTGACCCATTTCTTATTTGTAGCATCCCATCCGTATAGATCCGCTTCACTCATAACACTTTAAACTAACTCCTCAAGTATTCCAAACATCTCAACGTACCATGACACAGTCACCGTATCATAATTTTGTACCAACACCTCCAGCAGCTCCCCCTCGTCAAACCCGTAAGCGCCCCACACCCCGGGGTTAAATGAGTAATTGAGCTCAAAGTTGGCATTAAAAAAGGGTACTGTCTCCTTTCTTATTGCCATGTGAACAAACTGAGGAGTGTTGACACTCACAAACACTCCCGTTAAAAAGAACTTATAACCAGCGGGTACCGTGTAACTTATTGCCGTCCCCTCCGCCAGTGACGCCGTTGTTACCAGGGCCCTCTTATAATAGTTTGAGTTATTCTGCCCCGGCTGTATGACATCCTGGAGCGCCCCCCAAGTATAATCACGTCTCCCGCTGCTCATCACTTTCCGGTATAAGATCCTTTAGCGCCGCCTCCAGCTGGAGCTGCCTTACATTCTCCTGTTTAGCCAGGAGATCCGCCAGCAGCGCCTCAAAATTCTCGAAACTCACGGCTGGCATGTACCTACTCATCTCGGCCTCGCTCTGAGCCTGCCCCACGCGTACCGTCAGCTGGTGGTCATAGGTGTCATCCGTGTTCCATGTCTTAACGACCAGCTCCCAGGGCGCCGCGTCCTTCATGTAAAGGTCGTCAAGCGAAAGGGTCACCGCGTCACCATGTAGGCTCTCGCCCGGAGTGGCAGGTACCACCTGATAGCTCCCGTCAAATATCTGGAGGTGAGCCAGCCCGCAGCACCCCGGGGGAAACTCGACCTCTATCAACCAGATAAGACCCTGGGTGACAGTAAGGACCGTTACCTCCTTACTGCCCGCAGAGCCCCCCTTAGTAGTAGCTATGGTCGACTGGTAAATCATCTCAATGACTTGTCAATGGCTCCCACTGAACAAGACACTCGTCGACATGGCTTCCCAGGTCAACATACAGACCCCTTCGGCAAAGAAGCG
>Ga0180007_10007753_pt1 | contig 10062 bp, 7 predicted proteins | sample MM_PC_MetaG_FD_121122 | JGI IMG/M metagenome (GOLD analysis project Ga0180007, IMG submission 121122) | Groundwater microbial communities from the Aspo Hard Rock Laboratory (HRL) deep subsurface site, Sweden - MM_PC_MetaG | ecosystem: Environmental > Aquatic > Deep subsurface > Groundwater... | reverse complement strand
GTTGCTTAATCACACCGATGAATATATTGATGAATTCAAAACATTGATGGTCGAGAAATTTGAAATCATAAAGACACTAGCATAATTTGTGCCGTAGCAAACCAAAGTTGGAGTAGTATAGTTTTTTTATATAAAATTTCATAATTTTTAATGGCTCTGAAACGACGAGAATATTTTTATAAAAGTAGTAAAATCATTTATGGTTACTATTTCATCCAAAAAATTAGTTTTATCTTTCTCTGACTGCTTGCCCACAAAATTTACCCCTGTATTCTGCGCCGCCGTATAGTCGGAAATTTTATCACCTATAAATAGCATTGATCTACCAAACACATTCTCCCTGGTCATGATCTCTTTAAGCCGATCTTTTTTTGCAGGGGGGGTCCCGAATAATTCAACAAAATATCGGGAAAAATCCCGAGCTTTTGCCACAGACCTGATCTCGTCCTGTGGCGCAGCTGAAATAACATAACAGGGAATCTTTGTATAAATTTGCTCCAGAAATCGTCTAACGCCCGACACTTCCGGGCAGGTCATGAGCCCGTCCCAGACAAGGTCGCCAAACCGCTCAAGCAGTCTCTCGATCTCTTCTGGTGTTGAATCCCTACCCAACCCTCTGGTCAACAGCAACACCATCCTTTCCCGCCTGTTGATTCCTGGTGTCTGGCGGTGGACTTCGAGAACACGTTTGCGCTCTTCCAGGGTGACTTCTTCGAAAAGGTCAAAAATAGCCTGATCCTTGACCGCCACACTCTCCAGAATGACTCCATCAAAGTCAAAAACCAGAACTTTTATCAAACAGCCTCCTCAATGGCCTTGAGTTCATGGAGGACCTCTTGTGCCTGGGCGGGTTCCATCCTGAGCCAAGGAGAACGGCATGTTCCCGCATCAATTCCTTTATTCTGTAAAATATCATAACACGCCACGGCTCTGCCAACATACTTGCCCATAATTACCCTGGCTTGCAGAACTAAATTCTGAAGACGTTTTGCTTCATCGATATTATTCGTCTCCAAAGCATTTTGGAGTCCAACCACCAATCTGGGAACCGCAAGAGCAACACCACTTGTTACCCCATCAGCCCCTAACAAATGGCCTTGAAGATGTAAGCTTGTGGAACCCGACAGATAAATAGCTTTTTTCCTGCCGGTTTTCACACTTCTTATCTGACGATCCATTTCTATGTAGTCACCTTTACTTTTGAAGCCTTGCACCCCTATTTCAAGCAGCTTTTCAAAAAAACTTACATCTGGTTTGAATCCAGTGGCCTTTTCATTGTTATAAAAAAAGAGCGGTATATTGATAGATTGAATAATTTTTTGAAAATAATGCAGAAGATTACGATTTCGGTAATGCGATGCTGCATAATAAAAAGGGACCACTGATGCCACAGCATCTGCGCCATTTTCCTGGGCATGCTTTGCCAACCGGATTGCCATATCTGTAGATAGGCTTCCTACGTTGACAATAACAGTCATGCCAAGTTCTTTTGCTCTTTTCAAACCGATGTTTGCCACTTGGATCCGTTCTTCTTCGGAAAGAAGGGGGAACCCTCCGTAAGAACCTAAAAGCCAGATTCCTGAAATTCCATTTTCATACAGATAGGTGAGTATATTTATTATGCCTTTTTCATATATTTGATTATCTTTGGTAAATGGAGTTATGATTGGAACGAATATGCCTTTAAAAATTTTTTCTTTCATCGTAACCTCGAAAGCTTTAAGTTTATTACATAAAAAGACATGGGGCTATTTTCTCAGCTATACAAAAATCTTCTTCATAGTCAATATCAAAGCCGCTCAACCCTTTTAATTCAAAAAAATAAGGATTATTTCCGATCCTATCTTTTTTAAGCTGCATTAAGGACCGATCTATTATGTAGATTGCGCCATTTATTAGCATTATCTTTTCAACATCTTGTTTTCTAGGCCATTTTTTTATAGAGGTATCATGACTTATCCATTTCCCACCCTGAATTGCAAATGTATGAACTGATGAAACAGAAACTAAACTGTCATACTGTTCAGTTTCCAACATATTCAAATATATATCGATCGCTTCATTATAATTTTCACTAGTAAAAAATGGCGATGTAACGTGTGTCCATATCAGTATATCCGTCGGTACTATTTGAGATAAATGAATGATAAGATCACCGAGACAATCATCAATTGCAAGATGATCTGGCCTTTTTTCAAAAATTATTTCCTTCTTAAAAGAGGGATATTTTTTTTTGATGAAATTTATTATTTTATCATCATCAGTAGAAACAAAAATACTATCTATCTTTTCTACATTCAAAAGTTGCTTTAACTTCAATTCAAATAAACCCATTTCATATTCATAAAATTTTTTAATATTTTTATTTTTTACCCTTTTACTTCCTTTCCTGCACGGCAATACTACTGATATCTTTTTGGACATTTTTACCACCTCCTTTGTTAATCATAATAATGGGTTAAATATTGATTCTTGGTGGACATTATACCTTGAAGGGGTAACAGCAAACAGATCGATAGCATGTGCATTTTTGTAATACAATGAAAAAATTTTTCCCATTTCAAGCATTCGTGTATCTCCTGGCGGGTACCCTTCGAAGCCTGCAAGTAAAATTTTTTTAGCTTTTCCACGAATACCTACTGCAAGGACATAGGCTATTACAAGTGAATATGGTAACACGCAGTGATCATTATGTATTTCAAATGTATTTTCCTCAATAACTATTCCATAATCGTAAATTTCCTTATTGACAAAAATTTTTGATATTTCAAGGGGCAACATCGAAGCAGGGCATATCAGTGGTTGCTCAAAATTATTATGATCCTCCGCATCCGCAAGTAATCTCAAGGGGCGGCAGGCGGCTCTAGCATCAATCAAGTTTTGATTCACAGGAGATTGTTTGTTTAAGGCTATAACCACAGGTTTTTTGTTTTCAATATAATTTTTAAGAGCTAAAGAATATTTATTAATATTTGGTCCACTTCCAATAATTAAGAGCGTTTTATCTCTAATCAATTCTTCAGGGTTCCACAAACCTCGTGGAGTTTTAATGAAAAATTTTCTTGCAAGCTCGAGACTATCAGGGGAATAATTTTTCCCACCCACTTTTTTGATTTCATCTAATACTGTTAGTATTTCATCGTTTTCATATCGGCTGTCAGATAGCATGGTCTGAACATAAGTCGGATGTATCCCATATTTCCCAGCCATATAATAATAAGGATTCGGACCCCAGCCATATTCCTGTTGCATGGGTTTAAAGTATTTGCTTATCAAATCCAGCAGCGGAGTATGATGCATTTTTTTACCCCACCGGGTTTCCATTTCAATTGCCAGGTATTCAGTAGGCGCATTCCCAGGGCCACGTCCCATACCCATTACCGTCCCGTCAATCCATGTAACCCCTTGCTCAACCGCTCGGATACAATTGGCCACTCCTCCCTGCATATTGTTATGTGCATGAAAGCCAAGATCACCCTGCCAGTACGTACGCAGGGCCTCAACCGTCTGATTGATATCATCCGGGACCATACTGCCCAGGCTATCAGCAAAATATAAGACATCGAGTGGAAATTCAGAGCAGGCTTTGGCCAAGAGCAGTACCTCATCTCTTGATAGCCCTGCAATCTGCATTAACTGAAATGTGGTCTTGTATCCCAGTTCTTTCAGCCGGGTAATCGCCGGCAAAGTCTCTTCAACTTTATGCACGTGGACGGCAATGCGCACCAGTTCCACCGGGGATGCTTCAGCAGGTCCGAAAAGCCGATCTACTGCCTGTACAATACCATCCGGATAACTGGTTAAATCCGCGCCATTGACCATAACCGCAATGCGTAATCTATCCGGAATGTCAAGTGTCCGAATGAAGGCATCCGTGCAATATGCACACCCGCCCCTGAATTTACCGCTGTTTCCTGGCATGGACCGAAAACCGATTTCCACCACGTCCACTGGCAGGGCAGAAATAGCCTTGAGATAGTCGGCTATCAAATCCGGCTCAAAATCCCAGGCATTGTAATACCCTCCGTCACGAAGGGTGCAGTCGAGAAAAGAAATCATGGCATTTTTCCTAAGTTAAAAAAAATGATTACATTAATAGTGGGAAATACCCTATTGTTTTTCCAAATTTAATTTTAATATAACACAACGTGAATATATTCCAACTCATAATACTAATCATACCTGCAATAGCCGCCCCATAAAATCCATATGTTGGGATAAGCAGAATATTCAAGCCGACATTGAGCACCGCTGCAATAAGTACAAAATTTCTAAACATATTCTGATTCCCCGTCATGTTCATAAACAGACCTGTCGATCCAGATATTGAATTTACAAACTGTCCCATAACCAGCAACACCATTGCCCAGTAAACAACAGTAAAGTCAGCCCCATAAAGCAACAAGAGAATCTGCTTGCCCAAAAGGATTAGTGCTGCAAGAATTGGCACCGTCGTCCAAAAAATGAGTTTGGCCGACTTTCTGGCCACATAAAATAGTTCTTCCATTTTGCCCAAATGATACAGCTCTGAAAACTTGGGGCCAGCCATGGAACCGATTGCATGTAAAATAAAGGCAGTTAGCGTGGACAGTCTCACAGCTATAGAGTAATAACCCACTTCAGTCTCCGGTCTGAATATCCCTAGTAGGATCACACCGGTTTGTCCGATCACAAAGGTCATGGTAGCGGTCATGAGCATGGGGGTGGAAATTTTCAGAATATCCTTCATGGACATTGTGTGTTGTATATCGCCGGGAGCGGACCTTTGTTTGAAAACTCGATCCATGATCCAGGCCCCTGTCAGAGCGGTAATAGCGATTGATGCGAACATCGCATAGATCGGATTGTCCTGATTATAAAAAAAAATGGTAATGGGTATCAAAATGATCAGCTTTGACAGAGCGGGCAGAAGCTGCATGAATGCGAAAACTTTTATCAAACGAAGCCCTCTTACGGCTTGAGTGTTGAGATCCATAATCGATTTGAACACGATAAACAAAGCTCCAAGGGCAAAATAGAATTTAAGATGGGTTTTGGAAAAAATAGTCTCAGATATAAAGCCGGAGCTGAAAAAGAGCAGGACACTAGTGATCAATGATACCCCGCCCACGAAATATTGGGTTTTGCGGTAAACTCTGAAAGCCGAAGTTGGGGAATATTTGGTCAAGTACTCAGGAATCAGACGTAGAATGGAGGTGTTGGTTCCCAGAACAGTAAAGATTGTGGTTAGGGTGAGAAAGGAATTGAGCATGGCAATGGTACCCATCACCCCTGCACCATAGGACCGGGCAACGATGATACTTGTGATCATGGCAAGGCCGGTGGAAATCACCCGCGCGCCCAGCGCCCAGGATGAACCGGTTAATATTTCAGAAAATTTCTTGTCGGATACCAGATTATGTAGCTTGCGCAGAATAAAACTAATCATTGTTTTGGCCTATATATTGGGCTTTATGAGCCCTTTGCACGACTACCCCGTTTTTTTAAACCAAGTTCGGTATAGACTGCAATTTCTTTGTTGAATCCTATCCTTTTTTGTAAAAAAAAGGTGGAGTATGAATCAACCTTTCCGATTCTTTCAATAAATTAAGTATGAATGATGAATACAGGCAGTTGGGCTTCCATAGGGTGTGGAATACAATAATACGCATTGGATAAAAGATAATCCTGAAGAATATTTGTATGTTGCATCTTGCAAAGGTTTCGCTTATTCGGCCTGACCTGTTAACGAAAAACTATAATTAAAAGACGGCAAGGAAAAGTAATCGGCTTTATTTAAAGGGAATCTGTCCAATTTTATTTCTGTATCTTTAAATTCACTTACCGGATATCCGGTTTGATACCCACCATCAAGAACCAATACATGATTCTGACAGCCGCTTGGAATCGTATCCCAGTTTTCCGGTTTCTTTGATACTGTTTTAATGCAATCCGATGTATAATTACTTACGGCTCCTGACCATACAGGCGACTGGTTTGAAAAGCCCATGGAACCGCATTTTAATAATTCTGCCTCACTGGATAGAAACCAATCTGCCCCTTTTGCTGTTTTATAAACAATTGCCAGTTTTCCCTTAAACCGAATATCCTGCACTTCCGTCTCCTGCTCAAAATTATTAAGGATGAAAAAGCTTCCCAGCTTAGTCTGTATGCGCAAGGCCAAGGCAGGATCTCCAATATTATTATCAGGCGATTTCAAGGTCTCTACAGCCTCAATCATGGATGAATCCGGCCCCTGTAAAGGTTCGTGAATCGCAATAAAAGTGCTTTCAAGTTCTTTTCCCCTTCGGATAGCATCCAGATATCTTACCCTGCGGCCTATCTGGAGTTTATTCTCCTGGCCCGGGCCGTTGGAAACGACCACTTCGTCAACCGAACTGAGAAACCAGAGCTTATAGGAACGGAAACCGCCTTGCCAGATCGCCTGCCAGGTGTCAGGGGGCGTCTTGTCAGATAAAGAATCCCTTAGACGGAAAATTTTATCTTCAGACAAATCAGCCCCTACTTTGTGAAGTGGACCAACCGAAGGAACACCCAGGCCAAAAAAAGTCATGCCACCCTTTTCATCATCACTGGATGCAATTTCACTGAATATACGGTAATCGTGGGTTTTTCCGCCCTTCACCCGGAAAAAATCCACAACAAAGGAAGCACCATTCGGTCCTTTGAAGAACATTATCAACCTTTTATACATACTGCACTGGTCATAAACCTTGGACGATGCTTCAACCACTGAAACATTGGGAGAGGTCAACATACGATGAAGGATTGGCTTCCGATCGGCAAACTTTTGTTCTTGGTTGTCCACAATAACCAGATTGTGGCTGAAACTACTTTTGATCCAGCGGTTCACAGGTGAATCGCCAAAATAGCCATGATCACCCAGAACAATCGCTCCTCCGTCTTCATAAAAAAGGGACAGGTTGTCTCGATGACGGTGTGGTCCATGGGGCGAAAAAGTAAATGCTAATGCACCATTTTTGCCCTTTCCCTGATGGCGCAAAATGGATGTCATCCAGAAAGGGAAATAAATATCATTTTTTTGTGCCCCGGTATTTTCTCCGGAAGAATGGAATGGAGTTTGTTCCAAAAGGATATCGTTCCCTAACAGCAATTGAAGTGTTTTATTTATATTTTCCCCTTTAAAAGCTGCTGGTTTTTTACCGATTTGTGTATCCGCCAACGGGAAAAAAGACCCATCAGGGCGAAGTTGGTCACGGATACATCTGAAGGCTAACTGCAGGCTCTCATTGGCAATGTTAAGCTCTGGATTTTTACCTTCGACCAGAAACCGTGCCTTTTCGAGGATGACCGCAACACGCGATAAATTTACAAGATACATTTGGGTATATCCGGGACTCTGACGACTAAAGCCATCTGGCAGAAAGGCATGCCTTAACGTCTTGACGTAACCGTCTAAAGCAGTTTGTACGAATTCAGGGATATGAAGGGCACCCCCTACCACTGCCATGGCATAGTAGACTCTGGGCGCCTTGTTGCTCCAGTTGTCTGCCTTGCCGGGGCCACCAAGAAAAGGCTCAGAACTGATGAGATATTCTATAATAAGGTTACTTTCTACTTGGAACCTGCTTGATTTATCCCATATGGGCGTTCCATTGCCATTTATACAATCCCGAATTAATTCATAGGCCATGGTGATTTGCGCCAACCGGGGAATCGCATCGGTGCTTGGCCAAATTCGGCCAGCGCCCCAATAAGTCTGGAGCATTGCAGCACTTTCAAACGAATCTTTGCTATAGGCAACAGTACAAAGATGTCGTTTGAATACAAGGGGCAGCTTCTTATCGTACCATGCGGCAAAGATCGGATCACAATCCGCAAAGGTGTCTCGATAATCGTGGTAAAGCCAATTAGGATAGCAATGGGCCAGACGAATCAAGATCTCTCCTGCCATGACTGCATATCTATCATCCGACGTGATTCGATAAATGAGCGCCAGGTCCTTTGCTGCAGTGATCATGAAGGCAATCTTGCAGTGTCTTATCAGTCCTGAAAAACTGATGTGAATTGGCCTATTGTGTGCCCATTTATATGCGAACTTTCCACTCCGATCCAGTGGGTTGAGGCGTTCGGCTTGGTTCAGATAAAACGTGAACGCCTGATTGCGACGGGGACAAACCAACAATGCTGTTTCCGGATACCGGTCAGACGGATATATTTGACCACAGGTTCTACATGAAAGGATATCAGGGTTTTTAAAATTCCAATCATATCTGCCATGACCTTCTTGAGACAATTTTCCAACGCAGTTCGGGCAAGTCCAGCCATATCCGTTTGTTGGCGTAAGTTCTGGAATCATCTTCACCACATAACCTGACGGCCGACTTATAAGGTAATCAGCCTTTTTTTTCAACTCTGAAAACCATTTTTCCCCCATAGGAGATGATGCGATTATTCTTTTTAATTGATCAAAATCATTACCAGTAAAAAAACTGGATGACCGATTTTTTGTAGCTTTATCAATTATGCGGGCTTTTCTTGTTTCGATATGTTCTCTGAATACAGATTCCGCCTCTGAAATTCCGCGTTCTTGCCAAGGCAGATAACCTTTACCGGATGTGACTGCTTCAACATACTCATCAAACCGATTGCTATTTTTGCTGTATGCGGTGATAGATTTAGAACATGGAAGCCCTATGCCGATGGCAGAGATGAACAATAAAAAATTGCGTCTAGTTAGGCTCGTCATTTGGTTAACTTAGGTTAATCCTGCAAATTATAGATTAAATTACACATTTTTCAACTCTCTTTTGCGCAAACTCTAAAGCGGCGGCAGGTCTGATCGGGCCTTTTTCCGAGGACTGATTTGAGACCTGTCCCTTCAGTTCGTGATGATGGGGTCTGACCCCGATAAGCACCGATAAGCACTTGTTATTAAAGTAGAATCGCTCCAAAAAACTGCATCACACCCCCTTAAAACTCACTTTTCAGGGGTCAAAACCGCATTGTAAGCATTTTGTGATTCATGGATTGCATAATCCTCAAGGCGATCTTCGCCCTGGGTAATATTGTCCATGAAATTGGGGTCAGAAACAGCAGAATGCCTTTGCCTTCCCATCGGATGGCAAGGCCAAGTTCATGACCTTGATAAGTCTGTTGTTCAGCATCTTTTTACAGGAGCTGTATTCTTATCCGGCCGGCGCCTTCCAGCATCTTTTGAATTTCTGTTGGCAGGTAGAGCTGATGGTTTCCTGTGACGGCAAGTCTTGCTGTGTAGATCTCTCCTGTGTTCAGGTTTTGTATCCGGGCAGCGACTTTCTGTTTGTTTTCAGTGCTGATTCCCTCGGTTGCAGCAAGCTTTCTCTGGGCCTCGGGAATGAGGATTTGTTCCTGGTAGTTGTCTTCGTTTACTTCCCATTCTATTAATTTCATTACTCCTCCTTTGACTCAGATGGTTTATTTGATTTTTGCAATCAGCAGTGTTCTTCCGATGGTTCCGAGAATGCGTTTATCCTGCATTTTCTGTACCTGGTTCCCGGTCAGGCGTTCAGAAGACAGGGGGCATTCTATGCGAAAGATTGTTTTCCATCCAGTTTCTGATAAAAGGCTGTGGTAGTCAAATATGGTGATGGCTTTATCGGATTTTTCTTCTGCGGCGGGTGTGGATTCAAAATCACGCCAGTCAGCATTGAGGAAAGCCAGGGTTGTCGCTGGTTTTGCGTTTTTATGGGCCAGGGTGAAAAAATCTTTAAAAAATTGTTTATAGTCCTTTTTTGTGTAGGAGGATATGGAAAGGGTATCCTTATTTGTTTTTTGTTCGTATTCTTTTTTTTTCTTGGTGTAATACGGGGGATCAAAAAAGATCAGGTCTGGTTTTTTTGTAACGGGCCATGTTTCTGTTTTGGGGTCCCAGTGGTGGTATTCTATTTCCGGGCGTTTGCCTTGCTTGTCTTGGGCCGCCAGATCAAAGGCCTGGCATTTCCGCTCAAAGAGGAGGCATGTGTCAGGGACTACGCCTCCGCCGGCCATTGGGTCAAGGACAAGGTCGTTGGGTTTTGTGAAATAGTACAAGGTGTGGGCAATGAGCTGGGCCGGGATACG
>Ga0180007_10007752_pt1 | contig 10067 bp, 12 predicted proteins | sample MM_PC_MetaG_FD_121122 | JGI IMG/M metagenome (GOLD analysis project Ga0180007, IMG submission 121122) | Groundwater microbial communities from the Aspo Hard Rock Laboratory (HRL) deep subsurface site, Sweden - MM_PC_MetaG | ecosystem: Environmental > Aquatic > Deep subsurface > Groundwater... | reverse complement strand
TAATTCCGATTCTTGAGGATTCATTAATTATTAACAAATCTATTTCTAATGGCTATGGAGTACGAGATTGCATAACAAAAGCACAGTGAATTTTTCGGAATTATTAACTAAAAGCAGTATATAGTGCGGATCTCTTACATACTTTGAAAGTGTTTCATGTTTTTCTGTAATAAGTGCAATATTTCTACCTCTATGAGCTACTGCAAGTATAATCCGCATGTTCACCGTGCTCTCATTTTTGTATTGCATGGTCAATAACTATTACTTGCACAATCTATATATTTTCTATAGAATACCTATGGTTTACCAATTATCAATATGCCTACACCTCAGACTTCAATTTCCATAGATAAAGATACTAAAGATCGCGCCACAAGGCGTGCAAAGAAGGATAATATGCCTCTTGCAGTTGTAGTAAGAATTCTTTTAGTGGACTATGCCAATGGCAACATAAGTGTTGGAGCACGTACCGGGATAGGTGTTTTAGCAGAAGAAATTCCTGTGGATAAAGAAACACAAAAGAAAATGGATGAAGTTGTTAAGAAATGGCGTGGTAAAGTGTAAGATAAAAACATGAAGATTGTTATTGTTGATAGTATCCGTAAAAAAGAATTTAAGCATGGATATATAGCATCAGAAGATCTTGATACGATTATTAGTAGTTTTACAAAAGGGATTTTTACTCCAATTAAAGGTGCTTCACTGCCGAAGGAATCACAATTGATAAAGTTGTACGCTACAAGCGTTGGTGGTGCAAAGCGCATTGTATTTCTTGTAGATATGAAGACTAAGGATGGTTATATTCTCTTTTATCGTGGGAAGAACGATGCAATTGGTAAAAACATAAGCATTAAGAATCCTGCATTCAAGAAAAAGCTTATACGTTATCTTGAACTTCTTGATAGTGATATGGAAAAAGGAAGCTACACTATATATTCGGATCAACGTAAATCTTGATGTTGGTCACCTGCTGTCTCCTTGATGGTGCCCAGGAGAAGACTTGAACTTCCACGGGATTGCTCCCACACGCCCCTCAAGCGTGCGCGTCTACCAGTTCCGCCACCTGGGCACAGGTTAAACAGATTGTAGCAAGGAAGTGGGTCAGAGCAAGGAAAACGATCAACGAAAAACGAATTAACGAATAAACCACGGCAATCGCGATTGCCGTGGTAAACGAAACAACAAATAACTCAGTATAACATCAGCTTCACATCCCCAACGCCTCCATTATATCCCTCTCATGTTCTTCCTCATCTGCAAGGATTTGTTTGAGTGCAGTTTCGAGAGCATAAAGCTCCAGTTCTTGTGCCTGCTTAACACGTTCTCTGTATCTTCTTATTGCCAGTCTCTCGCCTTCCAGATCCTGCTCCAACATCTTTCGTGAATCCTTATCTGTAAATCTTTCGGCAACATCCATTGTTGGAATTCCTCCAAGGTAATCAATTTGTTCTGCAAGAATATTGGCATGGCCAATTTCCTCATTAACATGAACTATAAGTTCAGCATTAATTGATTGAAATTCTCCACCGGTCAAAGTTGCCACATGTTGTACGTACTGTATGGCGGCTGCGAATTCGTATGCAAGGTCGCCGTTGAGTTCTCTTATAAGTTCTTCTTTTGTAATCATATATTGGTGGGGAAAAGGATATTGAGTGTATGAGATATCAGTAATTGATGCAATACAGAATATCGAAGAATTAATACCTTTTCCGAGCAAATTTCTAGAGTCAAATTCGAAATACGAAATCCGAAACAAGCTCGAAATCAGAAATAAGAAATACAAAAGGCTTTTTATTGAAATATGTGCATGAAACAAGTAATGCTTACATTTTTTGAATTTTGTGCTTCGTATTTAGAATTTGTTTCGGATTTCGTATTTCGAATTTGGTTTCGTCATATCTATACTCATTTCAAAATAAAATTACTATAATACCCCGAAGCTTTTACCCAATTTATCCCTTACATAAGCCAATGCCCAATTCAAGCAATTCGGAATTTTAAAAGCGAAGGAGTATAAATGTGAAAACTATATTGTTTTATTTTGATTTAGCTATATATGCGCATATACTTATATAGTTTTGAGATCCGTGATTACTTGAGCATGTTATTAAACTTCTCCTCATCAACAATCTCAACATCCAACTCTTTAGCCTTATCATACTTACTCCCCGGATCTTCTCCTGCCAAAACGTAGCTTGTTTTTTTGCTTACAGATGAACTCACTTTGCCTCCTCGTTCTTTGATCATCTTTTTGGCATCTTCACGGCTTAGGTTGGGGAGTGTACCTGTTATAACAAACGTCTTTTCTTTGAATATCTGAGGTGCATGGCTTCCTTCAGAGAGAATTGCAAGCACACCTGCGCTCTCCATTTTATTAATCACTGATCTGTTATCTTCATCTTTTATCCACTCGATTACAGACTCTGCGACTACCGGTCCTATTCCGTCAATTGATGCCAGCTCCTCCATTTCAATATTATCAAGAGTATTTAATATCTTTGAGAGTTTGATGCCATTAACTTTTATTTCCTTCTTTTCTGTTTCAAAAAGCGATGTTTGCGGTCCAAGACTGTCTGACTGTTCCACACTTAATTCTTTCAGAGGCCATGCAATACGTTGCGCAAGAATTTCTGCAGTTTCTCGTCCTATGTGTCTGATTCCTAGGGCGAATATAAAACGATCAAGATCAATAAGCCTACTGTTTTCGATTGCACTTAGAACATTATCAGTTTTCTTCTCTTTAAATAATGGGAGAGCAATCAGGTCTTCTTGTTTAAGGAAGAAAATATCAGCAGGATCCGAAACTAATCCTTTATCAATAAATACTTCAATTGATTCTTGCCCAAGTCCTTCTATGTTAAATGCATAACGTGAAACCAGATGCTCAATCTTTTCTTGTCTTACAGCTGCGCATTTAGAGTTGGAACACCTGTGTACAGCTTCGCCTTCGGGACGAACCAGATCACTTGAACAACTTGGACAGTGCTTGGGGAATTTAAATTTAACAGTTTTATTTGGTCTTAGATTTATCAAAACCTCCACAACTTCCGGAATAATGTCACCTGCTTTCTGAAGTATTACAGTATCTCCGATTCGTACATCTTGCCTTTCGATCTCATCTTGATTATGAAGTGTTGCACGGGTCACAGTTGTTCCTGCCAGTTGTGTTGGGGTCAAAATCGCAACCGGAGTTATGGCACCTGTTCTACCTATCTGCAGTTGAATATCCAGAATTCGGGCAGTTTTTTGTTCCGCCGGAAACTTGTATGCTCTTGCCCAGCGAGGAGCTTTTGCTGTGGATCCAAGGTCATGTTGAGTCCTGCGGTCATTAACTTTAAGTACCAGACCATCTATATCAAATGCCAAACTGTCACGTTTTTTCTGGTAGTCTAAATATAGTTTATTGGCATCGGCTAGGGTTGTAACCAGTACAAAATTTTTATTCACAGGCATACCGTGTTCACTTAAAAATTCCATCACTTCGATCTGTTTTTTTAAGCCCAATTCATCTGATGACTGAGTGTTCAGACCATAACAAAACATTTGTAAATCTCTTCCTGCGGTAACTTGTGGATCCAGTTGTCGTACAGATCCTGCTGCTGCGTTTCTTGGATTTGCAAACTGCTGCGTATCAGGTAACTTCTTGTTTAATTTATTGAGTGAACTTTTGGAAATATATACTTCTCCGGAAATCTCTAAATATTTTGGTACATTTTTACAGTTATTAATTTCAAATGAAAGAGGAATAGATTCAATTGTTCTGATTGTATGAGTCACATCTTCACCTTCAATTCCGTTGCCACGAGTTAGTGCACGTTGGAGGCTATACTTACCATCCTTATTTTCATAAACCAGAGAAATATTTAATCCATCAATTTTCAGTTCACAAAGATATTCAAAGTCCACATTCTCTTTTCCAAGAGCTCTTTCCATTTGATCTTTCCAGTCTTCCAGTTCTGCAAAAGCAAACACATCCGATAATGATTCTTTTTGTGTTAAATGTTTTACTTTAGGTAGCCTACCATCCAGTGGTGCTCCTACTCGTTGTGTGGGTGAGTCGGGGGTAATTAAATCCGGGAACTCTTCTTCCAATTCAATCAGCTCCCTTTTAAGTGCATCACGAACGTCTTCCGACACGTCGGATCTGTCATCAATAAAATATGCTTTATTCAATCGCCATATTTCGGCTTTTAGTTGCTCAATTCGTTTTTTGGCTTCTGCTTTGCTCATGGGTATAGGATACCGTAGAAAGTATTGGCTTAGCTATTCTATTGACTTGAAAGTTGAGCCCCTCTCCCCGTCCCTCTCCCCGCGGGAGAGGGGACTCCGCCGCACAGATTTTATATCGTTGCAATACTATTCCTCAGAAGCTCTTAGATTATCTCGCCTTGTGTCTTTCTTCATGGGATGTGACTCCACTGTTGGGAACTAAGCCGTGTGGAAGTTTTTCTAAAGAAGTAGCAACATACATGTTAATAATTTTGCAACTTCTAATATTTGCAATCTTTCTATCTTTTAGGAAGATACGCTCTATTGATATTCTAACCCGAAAGTTATGACAACTATTACCGACTCAAGATTACAGCTTGAACAAATAGACCAACAGATTATTGGTCTTATTGCAGATAGAATTCAGTTCTGTAGCGAAGCTCGCGAAAGGGAAGAAGGTTTGGATTCCAGAGATGTCGAATCCGAATTTATTTCACAATGGATAGAGGAAGCAGCCGATCATGGAATTGATGAAGTGTATATGGAGAAAGTGGCTGGTGTAATTGTTAGGATGTGTAGGGCGGAGGAGGAGTAAGATTAATGGTAGATACGGGTGGTCACTGGTCGCTTGTCACTGGTCAATAGCATCATGACTAGTGACTAGCGACCCCTAGCACATGTGTATCTTTATAAACATCATTTACTCCAATTCCTTCAAATCCCTCATCCCATCGTGTATCAAAAGTATAAGAATTCCAAGCAATGCAGAAAATGCAAAGCTTGCAGTTTCGTTGTTTGGGAACAAATATAGATCCAAAAGCCCCCAAATACCTCTCCAGAATAGGACAATAGCAGTTCCAATTAGTATTGAATTAAATACAGGGTGCTTTCTTTCGATTACAGAAAGATAGATATTCCGGCATTTATCGAGCATTGGTTTATGTTTTGTCATTAATCTTATTATAACATATATCTGAGAATTGAGCAATTGTCTGCAAATGAGCTTTTATACCCTCTCTTCCCCGGCCCCTCTCCAACCGACCTCGCCCCTGGCCACCTCTTTCCTTGTCTTCCCTCTCCCCTTGGCCCCTCGAAGATGCTCCAGAAGGGTACTCTCCCGAGGGGAGAGGGGGAACCTAGGAATTGAAGAGAACAAACTTTGATTTCAGCAATATTTAAGATAACAAACCTTGATTTCTCCAATAACAGAGCTCCCCTCTCCCCTCGGGAGAGGGGGAGAGGGAGACACTAGGAGGAGAGGGGAACGCAGCAATTGGAGATAACAAACTTTGATTTCTTTAATATTTGAGAGAACAAGCCTTGAATTCTCCAATGGCGGAGTTCCCCTCCTCCTTGTTTCCCATGAGTTCATCGAATGGTGGAGGAGGGGCTATGGGTGGGGGGAGGCCAAGAGGCCAGGGAGAGAGGTAATAGCAATATCCCCCAAAATCAGCTATAATAATACGAAATGCCTATTTCTCCAGAAACCACTTTTACAGATGCGGCAGCTGCAGGAGCTTCCGATGTACACGTTGTTGTTGGGAGTCCTTTGATATTCAGAAAGGATGGAGAGCTGATTCCTCAGGGAGATAGCAAGTTGACAAAAGAAGACGCGGAGGAATTTGTTAAAGGTGTTTTGGGTGCAGAGCAGTTCAAGCGCTTGCAGGAAGATCTGGAAATTGATTCATCCTATGAACTTAAAGATGGCGTTAGGTTGCGCGTTAATTGCCATCACGAGAAAGGAAATATTAGTCTTGTTGCTCGTATCATTCCTACAAGCATACCAACTTTGGACGACATTGGCTTTACAGATCACATGAAAAGTCTTTGCGGACTCAAGTCCGGCTTGATCCTGTTTACCGGACCCACAGGATCGGGTAAGTCCACAACCATGGCTTCTATGATTCAGCATATAAATAATGAGCGAGCTGAAAACATTGTTACTCTGGAAGATCCGATTGAGTTCATCTTTCCGGAAGGCAAAGGGATAATCAGACAAAGACAGTTTCGGGAAGACTTCCATTCTTTTGCGGAAGCCCTAAGACGAGTTCTAAGACAAGATCCAAATATAGTAATGGTTGGTGAGATGCGTGATCATGAAACTATTGCAGCAGCTCTTACTCTGGCGGAAACAGGTCATCTGATTTTGGCAACGCTTCATACTCCAAATGCAATTCAATCCGTTGATCGCATCATTGACGTATTCCCCGCACATCAACAGCAGCAGGTTCGCACACAGCTATCACTCTCGCTTAAGGCTATCCTCGCACAACGATTATTGCCAAAGGAAGGTGGAGGACGTGTTGCGCAACGTGAATGCATGATAAATACTCCGGCAGTTGCGAACATCATTCGTGATAATCGGGTACAGGAACTTACTTCCGTACTACAGTCCGGCAAAGATGAAGGGATGTGTCCGTTTGAACGTGATGCTAAGAGGCTTTTGGATGAGGGGTTGATTAGTGAGGAGGTGGCGGAGGGGATGGGGAGTTAAATAGTTTACTAGTTTCTAGTTTCTGGTTTGGCGGGGTGTTGATTGTTGAAAGTCCGCCGCAGCGGACGTGTAGATTGCGTAAAGCAACGTGGTTGCCACGCAACTTTACGTTGTCGATTGTTTCTGGATCAGGAGATAATTCATTGGAGAAAATATATAAATGAAACACTAATAACCGTATTTGTAAGTCAAATCCTTATCCAACCTCACCCCCGGCCATCTCCTTACAGCACCCTCAAGCAATTGAATGTATCAATATATTGATATGTTAAGATTGTATCTTAGACCCCCCCAAGGAGAGGGGAGCTCCGTTATTGGTGTACAAAGGCTGTATATGATAATAACGAAGCTCCCCTCTCCACAGTGGGCAGGTGGAGCGGAGTGGAGAGGGGCCGGGGGTGAGGTCGGATAGAAAGCTAAAAATTTACTCCAGCAAATTATCTTTTGATCCTTGTTTCTAAAACCATTTTTCTATCTGAATTACCTTGTGCTTGGATGACTTGAGCATAGAATCAAGCCTTGATCGTTCGTTCACAATTCGTCAATCTAAGAAATAGAGAGGAGGCGAAAGCCATGTTAACAATCGTCGCTGCGGGGTTTATTGGGTGTCTGTTTGCGCTTGCATTTGGTTCCTTTACATCGAAAGGAGGTGGATTCATTATCCTATACGGCATTTTACTGATTATAGGAGCTGTGGGTCTGCTTCTGGAAGACGGAGCGTTCTTGCTAACGCCTGTCATCCTAGTAGGTGTTGGTACACCAATTGCTGTGGCAGTTGAATGTCTGTTCACCGGTTGGTGCGGCAAGGCCGGGTCATAAACAAGTCAACAAGAAAAGAGGAGGACTGAATGATGCAAGAGATTGTTTTCGCGTTTGGATGTCTGTTTGTGTTGGGCTATGTGGGAGCTGTTTTGCGTAATGCGCTCTCAGTGATACCTGACGACGACTTCTACGGTTGGGTTTTTTTGTATCTTCTGCTCCTGATTGGAGTCACTGTCGGTGTTGTGACACTTCTTCAGGACACTAGGATGGTTATTGTATACACCTCTGCAATCGGGTTGATGGCGATCGGATCTGTCATCGTGACCGTGATCATGGATGGTGTTTACTCAAAGAAGCCCAAGTCCGAACCACATCCGTGCGGTGTTGGAGCTGCAGAAGTTGGTTCTACTGAGCGTAGAACCAGCCCGACTCCGACAATCAGTTCAAGTTCGAGCGAAGAGACGGAGCCCGAAGAATCTCGTTGTACGGACGAGTATCCCGAAGATATTTCGACAATCAGTTCAAGTTCGAGCGGGGAGCGGGAGCCAGAAGAGCCTCGTATTATGGACGATGGGTATCCCGAAGGTTATCCGAATCCCCACACATGGAAGTAGAAGTGAAATCAAGGACGATCAAGTCCGCAGCCTGTTCCCAACGGGGGATGGGCTGCTTAAAGTTAAAAATCTTATTTCCTGTGCAGTCTCTCTTTTTTACGCGCTGCTACTTTCTTTTTAATCTTTTCAGCATTGGGGTTTATTTTTGGGATTTTGTATTTGTCGTCGAAGAACATCATATCCACTTCTTTGGTAATCCCGCCTATCTCCGCAATCGGCCGCTCTCGGTAGAGGAGTACATAGCGGGTTCCTTTTGTTAGTCCGGATCGGACGGTGGGGAGGTTATCTCTTAGATTTTCTGTGGTGATTGCTATGGTTTTTGGTTGGGGCATGGGGGAATATTAGCAAATTTGAACTTGGAAGTATAGTTGGAAGTTCGGGGGTTGTGGGTGCTGTTCTTACAGATCTGCACCTAAAGGGTTTGGAGTTGATTGATATAGGAGGTAGACATACGTTCGAATTTCCCACTCTCGATCGAATATGGTGTGTATCCATCATGCAACAAGGTATTAAGTACTGCTTTTTTGTAGGCGGGTGGAAACTGACCTTCCTGTCTTGGTTCTGCATAGAATTGCACACCAAAATATAGTAGTAGTTGTACGGGTAATTGCAGTTGTTGTGGTATGTTTAAGCACTTTAGTACGCTTGCCACATCCATCATTTTTCCTTGCTGTGCATTTTTTTGAATCTGTCCGCCAAGCAATAAATTGAAAGCCTCCAATTGTACACCATACGCCCATAATTCATCTTCCAGGACATTGCGTTGCTCAGGTGCAGAACTATTGTCACAGATGTAGAAGCTCAGATATTCCTTTATGTCCATTTGTGAACGAAAACGTGCGGCATTTAAAATATGAATAAGTTCATGGTATTTAATAAATTCGTGAAATATATTTGGACCATAAATCATGTTTTCCGGTAGCATTATTGTTCTATGTAGTGGTGCGAAAGCTAATACACCCATATGCTGCAGATGTTCTGGAAAATTCCCGTATCCAAATGCACAATGACCACCTTGTGATTGCATCAAATTGACGAACTTCGGATATGAGTCTCCGGATATTCTACGAACTACTTCCGCATTTCTACACGGGTTATTCAGGTTTTGCTCCATCATTTGAAAAGGTCTCGACATAACATCTTTCATTGCTTGATTTTGTGGGCTGGTTTTATCTATTTGTGCAATACGTGGCAGTAACATTTCTCCAAATGCAAGAAATGATGCTTCTTCTTCCTCAATTCTTTTCTGCAAAGATATTTCTTGTTCTGTTTGAGGGAGCAGATCTTCCGGATTGGCATTCGTAAGAATATTTGTCACCAATGGTTCATCACCTTTTGATGGTTCTTTCTGTTCTGAAATGAGTTCATTTTGAAGTTTAATATCTTGAACAACCCAAGCCCCATCATACTGCTCAGCTCCTTCATGTTCAGGAAATAAAGAATCAATTTCTTCCGGTGTAAGGTCTACACCTGCTTCCTTTGCCCAGACCAGTAGGGCATCTCTTGGTCTTTCGGTTCTCTTAACTGAGACATTGGAACCATTTTCACCAATTGGTGCATCTATAGCATCAGGATCAACTCTTCTAAGCGCTTTCTGTAGTAAGTTTCTTTTTACTTCTCTATATCTTTCTATTCGTAAAGCCATTGCTTTCGCTTTTTCCAGATCAATTTCTTCTGTGTTTGCTTTTATACTTAAACGATTCCAATGTTCATCTTCGGCTGTATCAGGAACCCGGATATGTTCTTTACCAACCATGTCGATTTCACGGGCTGATTGCTCGTGTAATTGTAGATTGGTAGGGAAGTGTGCTTCTGACATTGGTTGGTGATGCTACATTATTTTGTATAATTGTCAAGTTGCATAATACTAAAACCACGACCACCCAAACCAATCCACAATAAATAAGTCTCCAAATATTTCTTTGAGTGGGCTCTTATTCGTAGACACATAAAATGTATCTCTTGTTATTCTGTCGTATCCTTCTGTC
>Ga0180007_10007751_pt1 | contig 10069 bp, 7 predicted proteins | sample MM_PC_MetaG_FD_121122 | JGI IMG/M metagenome (GOLD analysis project Ga0180007, IMG submission 121122) | Groundwater microbial communities from the Aspo Hard Rock Laboratory (HRL) deep subsurface site, Sweden - MM_PC_MetaG | ecosystem: Environmental > Aquatic > Deep subsurface > Groundwater... | reverse complement strand
TGTTGTGTGTCGGGAGTAAGGTCGTAGTTGCCCATTTTGTTTTTTGGAATCCATTCGAGTATCCCCTCCGAATTGTCTTTAATCTCTACATCTTGTTTTTTAACGTTTCCATAAAAAATATAGATCTGCCAAAAACCGAATTTATCCTTAACAGAAAGATTGGCTTTTAACTGTAAATTTTTAATATTCTTAACTCCCGCCTCTTCTTTTGCTTCACGCAATACTGCCTGCAGAGGAGTCTCACCAGCTTCAAATTTTCCACCAAGACCATTATAAACATTTGGTAGAATTTCTTTGCTCTCGTCCCGTTTTATCATTAGGATTTCTCCTAACTCGTTTTCCAGGAAAACATCTGTGACGCAAAAGTATTGTGATTCCTTCATTGGCCTTGAAAATTAAAAAACCCAAACTATTATTGTGTCTGGGACCCTGCAGATTGGCGGGGCGGTTCCACCCGTATTCCTAGTCTTAGACAAAGTAAGAATTAGGCGCTTATTATTAAATTGACTTGCCTAGTTTAGTGGTTTTACCCATCCCTTCTTGCTGAGAAGAGGGAAGAAAGTTGGTAGCTTTCTCAATCGCTGGAAAGTGGTTTAAAGATAGATTAAATAAGACTAATTGTCAAATCCAAAACTATTTTGCAATAACAATTTCTATATGGTCCTTAAGGGAAGGGGATCTAAAGACCCAAAACGGTGAAAACTTCACATCTACGTTCTGAATTTCCGAAAAGTTCAAGAAATATGTTTTAATCTCTTGCTTATCTCTGTTGGTAAGATTATCACGTTTAAAAATCGGACTGGTTAATTTTACGTAAGTGGTTCCATTGAGTGTCACTTTCAGGACAGCAGATTGCTCTTCAAGATCATAGGATTTTATTTCGTACTGCAAGAGAGCTAATTCAGTTCCGGCAAGCTCGTTATTGTCTGGTACCTGCTCCGCGAGAAGCTGCTTTGCATGTTCAAATAATTCGTCTTCATCAAAAACAGCTGCAATTATATTTATACTACTTGTTACTTCAAATGAATTTACCTCGGTATCTGGCTCTATGTCCGCTTCCTCATCCAGGATTTGGTAAGTCACTGCTTGATTCAGAATTTTTTCTTCTGAATGCTCTTTGACTATTTCTCTTGACAGTTCCCCAATAGCTTTTTCTTTTAGTTCCGAGGCCAGATCTTCCTTGGCATCGTTTATGTTCTGCAAGGTAGCTACTGTGACATCCCGGAGTCCGCTGTTCATACTTGTGCTGCTTTCTGCATAAATCTTATCCTGCAGCCCTTTCCATAGGGCAACAATTGTAAAACGGGTTGGCCCTATGTTTCCCTGTTCACCCGGTTGGTCAGCTTCGACTTCTACATTCACCTGACCGCCAGCTGGCACCGTAACAGTTTCTTTAGTTCTGAAAAGAACATCGTCTTCGGAAAGCAGACGGGTGGTAGCAACTAAAGGCTGAGTGCTGGAATAGTTGTTATGAATTGTAACTGTTCCCTCAGCTTTTCCCTCTACTTGATGCTGGCTGGTTACATTAGTAAAATTTTTTGTTTCTTCAATAGACTTTTCCGCTAATCTTCCACTCAAAGCAATTTCAGACATCTGATTTTGAACTTCATCGGAAACAACTTGTATCTCAAAAGAGGTGCTAACAGCTTCCGGACTTGGTTTTATTGTAATTACAGTTTTTGCAAGTGAAACATAAACTATGGCAACAACAGCAATTAGTGCTACACCAAGAAATATGAAAGCTACTTTAGAGTAATATTTTTCAATTTTTGCCTTTTTTATTCGGGACATAATATTAAAAAGAATGGTTTTATTCCATTCTTATCATACCAAAATTAGTTCATTATCGAAAGGGGGGGGGTAGCTAGCCTGTAATTTCTACAGTTCCCTTGCCCACAATATTCTCGATTTTATTTACCACCTCAGCATTAGGATCAATTGAAGTTTTGGTAACAATAGTTTTTTGATTGCCACCATTTTTCCACATCAAAAAAACTTTATGCGATCCCACGTGCTGCTCAAAAACTTCTTTCAAAGTATCTAGCATTTCTTTTTCTAAATTTGCTATTTGGATTACAATTTTCTTTCCCGATTGTTCTGTGGATTCTGATGCATCCTGACTATTGAATTCTTTCACTTTTTCACAGATCAGTTTTAGTGCTCCTTCTTTTGTACTGACCTTGCCGGCAATTACAAGCATTTTATCTTCCTGCCATATATCTTGATTCTCTTTCAGAGTAGACGGGAATACAAGCACCTCCATGGATCCGGTCAAATCTTCTATGGTAACAAATAGCATTTGTTCTTTCGTCTTGGTCACTATTTTCTTTACAACATTTACAATACCTCCTACCGTCGCTTTCTTTTTTGGGTGATTGCTTAGTTCTCGAATAGAATCTGTTTGCAATTCAAGTTGTTCACGAAATTCCTCTAATGGATGTTCAGAAATATACATTCCTAATAACTGCTTCTCCCAGGTAAGCCGTGTTTTTTTATCAGCCGGATCTGATTCATTAAGCCTCAACTTAGGACTATGCTCGGCAGGCAGCATGCCAAATAGGTTGGTTTGTCCATTTATTCTTTCTCTTTGACTGTTCTTTGCATAAATTAGAATTGATTCCAGGTTATCCAGCAACGTTTGACGATCACCAAACGCATCCATGGCTCCGCATTTGATCAAACTTTCCAGGGACTTTTTATTCAAATCTTTTGTTTGGACTCTGCTTAAAAAATCCTCCAAATTTTTATAATGGCCATCTTTCTTGCGCTCATCAATGATCGTGCGGACAATATTTGTGCCAATATTCTTAATTGCCATAAGCCCAAAACGGATCCTGGGCTGATCAGTTTGCAAGCTTTCTTTTACTACAGTAAAGGTAGAAAAACTTTCGTTAACGTCTGGTGGAACTACCTCAATCCCGTGATTTTTAGTTTCGGCTATCTCTACGGCAATTCTATCAGTATTACCATAGTCTGCAGTCAGAAGAGCGGCCAGAAACTGAGCTGGCCAGTTAGCTTTAAGATAGGCAGTTTGATAGGCTATTAACGCATAACATGCTGCGTGTGACCGATTGAAACCATATTCGGCAAATGGTTCTACAAAGTCGAACAGTCTCTCGGCAATGCGCTTTTTGATTCCATTGGTAATTGCTCCCTGGACAAACTTTTCTCTCTGTTCCATTAGAAGCTTTCTTATCTTTTTACCAATAGCCTTGCGCAAGATATCTGCTTCGCCCAGCGTAAATCCACACAAATCACGGGCAATTTGCAAAATCTGCTCTTGATAGACAGCTATTCCGTAGGTTTTTTTCAAAATAGGTTCAAGCTTTGGGTGGAGGTATGAGATTTTTTTCTTTCCGCGTTTACCAGCAATATATTCAGGTATTAATTCCATAGGACCAGGACGATATAGTGAGACCATGGCAATAATGTCTTCCAGATCCGTCGGCCTTAGCTCTTTTAAATAGCGAGTCATACCCGAGCTTTCTAATTGGAATACGCCGATAGTATCGCCTTTTTGGAACAGCTTGTATGTTTTTTTATCGTCAAGCGGAATATTATCTATATCAATTTCTTCTCCGGTAGTTTTATAAATAATATCAATCGCATTTTCTAAAATCGTAAGGTTTTTTAATCCAAGAAAATCCATTTTTAAAAGCCCCAAATCCTCAATAGGATAAAGAGAATACTGGGTGACTATAGTTTTATCATCCTGACTGGCATATTGAGTAGGAACATATTTTTCCAAAGGATCAGGGGCAATTACAATTCCACAGGCATGTGTAGAAGAATGACGTGCAACTCCCTCTAGTTTTTTTGCAGTATCGACCAGTTTTTTTGCGTCAGAATCTGAATTGTATAATTCTTTCAGTTCAGGAACATTTATAAGAGCATCATCAAGTGTCATGAACATAGGAATCATTTTTGCTACGTGATCGCAATAGTTATATGGAAGAGCTTGAACTCGACCCACATCTCTAATAGCGGCCCTGGCAGCCATAGTTCCAAAGGTGATTATTTGAGCAACATGATCTTTACCATATTTTTCTTCAACATATCTTATAACTTCATCTCGGCGAGAATCGGCAAAATCTATATCAATATCAGGCATTGATATTCTTTCGGGATTCAAAAACCTCTCAAACATCAGTTCATAGTGTAGTGGGTCAATATTTGTAATGTTCAAGGCGAAGGAGACCAGGCTACCAGCTGCTGAACCTCTGCCCGGACCAACAACTATTTTGTTATCTTTAGCCCAGTTAACAAAATCTTGTACAATCAAAAAATAAGAGGCAAATCCGGTTTTGTGTATCACTGCTAATTCGTATTCAAGCCGCTCAACTATTGTTTTCGTTTTTTCGTTTTCAATATTCTGTTGAGTAGGATCGGAGGGTATATCAATACCAAATCTCGTTTTAATCCCCTGATAGCATAATTCTCTCAAATAGTCATCGGCCGTTTTTTCCTCCGGTGTTTCAAAATGGGGAAGCAGGATCTTGCCGAATTCTATTTCCAAATTGCATTTTTCGGCAATCTTAACAGAATTTTCGATAGCCTCTGGTACATAATCAAAGTCTTTTGTCATTTGCTCAGACGTCTTCAAAGAAAAATCCTCACCAACATAAGAAATCCTATCAGGTTCTTCCTGCTTTTTCTTCATTTGAATACACAAAAGCACATCCTGTGGATCTGCGTCCCCAGGTTCTAAATAATGCACGTCATTAGTTGCAACAAGAGGAACATTTAGTTTCTTTCCTAGATTAATCAATTCTTCGTTAACCTTATGTTGTTGTTCGAGGCTAGGGTGATGTTGTAGCTCTAAATAGAAATTTTCTTCACCAAAAAGGTTGGAATAGTTTTTAATCAGTTCTTCGGCGTGTTTCAGATCACTATTTCTGATGGCGGCTGGTATTTCACCTTGCAAGCATGCTGTTAAAGCAATTAATCCTTTAGAGTGTTTTTGCAGTAATTCCCAGTCAATACGGGGTTTGTAATAAAAACCTTCTAAATGAGCTTTGGTAGTTAAGGTAATTAAATTTTGATACCCAGTCAAATTTTTAGCAAGCAGTATCAAATGATAGGGCCTACCATCAACCCTAGACCTTTTGTTATACATTCCATTGCCTGCCACATAAGCTTCAACACCAATAATGGGTTTAATGCCAGCTTCAGTTGCCTTTTGAAAAAATTCAATTGCACCATATAAAACACCGTGGTCCGTCAAGGCCAAGGCATCCATTTTAAGTTCTTTTGCTTTGCCGACTAAATCGCTAATCTTAGGCAGACCGTCGAGCAAGCTATAGTGGCTGTGGGTATGGAGATGAACAAAGCTCATACTCAATAAGTTGTGTTAATACAGTTGTCCATTATAACACTTTTTAGCCGACCTAATCAATGCGACCAAAAAGCCCTCAATGCATGTGAGGGCTATGGATGATAATTGTATCTATATTACTATTTTCTTTTTTTGCGCTTAGATTTTTTTACTGCTTCTTCCTCTTCGTATTCTTCTTCATATTCATCTTTTCTTCTGGATCTTTTTTCCTTAAACATGCTTAGTAAATCGGTAACACCTTTTGCAACTGTTGAAAGCATAGTGGTTGAGTGTGTAACCTTCTCTCTCAGTGTAGTCAGCAAATTTCCGAATTCTTCTACTTTGTTTTTTACCTCTTCAACCATCTCTTTTGAAGATTTTAGTATCTGTGCGATATAGTACATAATCCAGACAAAAAACACTGTAACAATAAATACGCACAGAGCTATTACGAGAAAAAGAACATCTTTGCTTGTTTCTACCATTGTAATATGTTAAAGGATTAGATCACTTTTTATAAGTATATCATATCTTTTGAATGGCTTGTAGAATACTTCTTTTTTTTGCTCATTTATGGTACTTTTAAACAAAGGAACTCAACATGGCAGACTATAGTGATAAACAACTTAAGATAGGTATTTGGTGGGTAACCCATCGTTATCAACTAAAAAAATGGTGGGTCATAATGCTTGCATTGGCTGATTTGGCCGTTTTTTTGTATATTCTATTCAATGTTGTTGTCATTCTATTCACATGGGGAAGATTCATTGCCCTACCAAGTCAAATAAGTCAGCCCATAGTTGATTTCACTGCATATCAACAAGCAAATGCTCCGCAAAATATCCAAATAGTTGATACAGAACTTATTCCGGTTGTCGGGCAGCCACAAACATATCACCTGATAACGGAGCTAAAAAATCCCAATGAAAAATGGATGGCTTCGTCAGTGAATTTCCATTTCAAGGTAGATGAAACCGATCTTGATACTGAAACAACTTTTCTTCTCCCTCAAGAGCAACGTTTTATTTTTCACTATACCGTTAAAAGTGCCGAGCAAAAGCCTAAAGTTCAGTTTGTAATTGATTCTATAGGATGGCAAAGGATTGAATCTCCAGCGGAGGAACCTAAACTAGATTTTGAAATAAGCGATAATAAGGTGGAGCTTATCCCGATTGTGGGTGACCAAGGTACGTACACTTCCTATTCAACTCGTGTCACAGCGAACATAAAGAATAATACTGTTTATAATTTCTGGAAGGTAAAATTTCTGGTAGTGCTTTATAGGGGAAATACCCCGGTCGCCTTAAACGAGGCTATAATTAATAGATTTGGAGCTTTGGAAACAGAACAGCTAGGCATTTCTTGGGGAGAGGAGTATAGGTCGGTAACAAATATTAAAATTGTTCCAGAGGTTAATGCTCTTGATCCAGACATGCTGTACTCAGATGTTGAATTCTAGAGTTTGATTTACTTTCCCAGATCTGTATGATATTTGATAAATATTTTTCTCAATTTAAAAAGTTTGACTGGATCTTATTCAGTACCGTGGTTATTCTTGTAGTATTTGGTCTGTTAGCAATCTACAGTATTTCAGTCAATACAGAAGAGGGGGCGTTCAGCCTGCTGATCACGCAGGGAATAGCTTTTGGTCTAGGGTTAATACTTCTGTTTACCCTGGCTTTTTTTGATTATCGGATCCTAAGAGGATATGCCAATATTATATATTGGGTAGGAGTCGCACTTTTACTGGGCGTGCTTTTTTTTGGGATTACTGTACGCGGAACTAGAGGATGGTATTCAATATTCGGTCAAGTTTTTCAGCCGGTCGAGATTGTAAAAATTTTGGTGATTATATTCTTGGCTCGCTATCTCGCTCATAAAGCGTCTGAGCCTTTTTCTTTTAAAAGTGTTTTAATCAGCGGACTTTTTATTGCTTTGCCGGTGGTACTGGTGTTATTGCAGCCTGATTTAGGATCAGCATTAATCTTCATAGCTATATGGATTGGAATGACGTGGCTTACCAGAATCAAAAAATCTCATATATTTATGATTTTAGGTGTAATGTTGGTTACTATCTTTGTTAGCTGGTTTTTTCTTGCTGATTATCAAAAAGATAGAGTCCTGACATTTATTCAGCCAACGCGTGATCCTTTAGAACAAGGGTACAATGTTAGTCAGTCGATTATTTCTGTTGGGTCTGGCCAAATTTGGGGAAGAGGACTCTCATTAGGACCGCAAAGTCGCCTGAATTTTTTACCAGCGAAAGAGACTGACTTTGTTTTTGCTGTGATCGCAGAAGAATTAGGATTTATTGGATCATTGTTTGTAATTTCTGCGTTTGGTTTTTTATTCTGGAGAATTATAAAAATTATTCGCGCTGCTCAGGATGATTTTGGGATATATGTTGCTTGGGGAATTTTGGTAATGATAACAGTGCAAATGTTTATTAATATCGGGATGAATTTAGGCTTGGCGCCCGTAGCAGGATTGCCTCTGCCGTTTATCAGTGCCGGAGGAAGTTCTCTAATGATGAGTTTATTGTCCATTGGTATTATTGAAAGCATTTACTCGCGTAGGAAATCCCTTAAACTGTAATCATGACTATCCGACTAAATTCCTGGATCTTGAGCCCACTGTATTTAATCGTACGTATTCTTTCTAGGCAGCCGGTGGGCTGCGAAAATCTTCCTAAGGATGGAGCATTTATTATTGCCTGTAATCATGTGGGTTATTTTGATCAGTATATAATGATCACTCCGATAGTCAAAACAATTTCTCGTCACTTTTATTTTCTTTCTAAAACGGGCAACTATAAAATATTTGAAGCTATTCCGATTGACACAGAAAATCCTTCGCGAAGTTTAGAAAACTTGGGAGAAGTATTGAAAAAGGGTGAGGTGGTTGCTATATTTCCAGAGGGAAAAGCCAATCCAAAAAAAGAATTAGCAAAAGGGAAAACCGGTGTAGCAAGACTTGCACTTATAAATAAAGTTCCGGTTGTGCCAGTTGGGCTTGATGGCCCGCATGGTTCAACTGTGAAAGAATCATTTAAGGACTTTTTTAAGGGGGTCAGCAGAGCACAAATAAAAGTAGGTAAGCCAATTTTATTTGAGAAATATTATAATCAAGAAATTACCAAAGAACTGCTAGAAATAGTTACAGGTGATATAATGAAAGAAATATCCAGACTATCTGGTAAACAGTACCCATACTAAACTATGAAAAAAAGAAAGAAAATCTTATTTCTTCCGCATTCCGACGGGCTGGCGCATATTACCCGATGCTTAGCAATTGCGGATTTGTTGCCAAAATCACAATACCACATGCGATTTGCTGTAAGCTTGGATAAACGCGCATTTGTAAGAAAAGCCGGATACGGAACATATACTCTTTCACCTTCGACCAGTTTTGATGTGGCGGAAGAATATAAATTCACACGCAAAAACGAATATTTAGACTTGCTTTCTAATTACGTTCAGGAAGATTTAAATATTATAGATAAATATAAGCCGGATGCTGTAATCTCTGATAAAAGGACCACTGCCTGTATTTCTACACGCATTAAGAAAGTTCCCTGGATCACAATTGCCAATTCCATTTATCTAAAAGAATTCTGGAAAGGGAACGGACTGGACCTTTCAGAAAGAAAATTTCTAAACCAAGTGTATCACTTTATTGGCTGGGTTTTTGTAAATTTCATTTCTAGGCAAGCAATGAAGGTGCCATTTCATAAGGTTTCTGATCAATTTGCCAAGGCGTCAGTTTATGCCCAATATGATGCAGATTTGAAACTGGTAGCAGATGTTCCGGAATATAACTCATTGTCGCCACTTCCGGAAGATGCCTATTTTGTTGGTCCGCTATTTTGGCAGGGATTTGAGAAAAAAGAGCCGGCTTGGTTTAAAAAACTGGATAAAAAACGGCCAATTATTTACCTCTCTCTTGGTGGCACGATCTATAATCAGGAGATGCTTAACAGTACCATAGAAGCGGTTGCCAATACTCCTTATCAGTTGATTGTAAGCCTCGGTCCTAATTTTAAAAAGAGCAAAATCGGAAAATTACCAGAAAACGTTTGGGCAGAGACTTATCTACCCGGTCAAAAAGCATGCAAGATAAGTGATGTTGTGGTTCATCATGGCGGGCATGGAACAGTAATGCAAGCTCTGAAATACGGCAAACCTTGCGTAGTGATTCCTCATAATTATGGTCAGTGGTACAATGCCAAACGGATTGAACGACTAAAGTGCGGGATAAATTTAAATCCCCTAAAACCGTCATTTGTTAGCCCGAATTCTTTGCTAAAAGATGCACTGGATGTAAAACCGGCTGAGATAAGAGTGGCAGTTGAAAAGGTTCTGACCGATGTTAAATACAAACGGAATGCAGAAAAATTCAAAAAAACGGTCCGATTATATCGAAATGGCCATCGGGCGGTAGATATTGTAGAACATTTTTTGGAGATGCAACAAAAATCAGCGAAAAAAAGCGAAAGAAGAAAATAGAAAACAGCTTTGATAGATAGGCTGTTTTTTTGCATCCTTGACAGAAAAAGTAGGGGAGATATAATGAAGTATGGAAAATCATACTTATCATACTTATCCACAATACTATGACAAAAGAACATATTCACAAAGATAAAGACCACAAAGTATGTGGTACAACAACTGTAGGTGAAAGAGGTCAAGTGGTAATTCCAGCCGAAGTACGCAAAAGAATGAATCTAGAAACTGGAGACAAACTCCTGGTGTTCTG
>Ga0180007_10007750_pt1 | contig 10070 bp, 15 predicted proteins | sample MM_PC_MetaG_FD_121122 | JGI IMG/M metagenome (GOLD analysis project Ga0180007, IMG submission 121122) | Groundwater microbial communities from the Aspo Hard Rock Laboratory (HRL) deep subsurface site, Sweden - MM_PC_MetaG | ecosystem: Environmental > Aquatic > Deep subsurface > Groundwater... | reverse complement strand
TTTAGAGGTAGGTCCTAGACATAAAATTTACAAATAAAATATAATCTACCAATGATATTTCTTAGAAATATAATCTAAATCCTGCTCAATAAAAGGCCTCATTGCCTGCCCAATTCCCACAACATCTCTGGCTTCAGCTTCTGATAAACCAGGCATAATTTCATTTTTAACTTTTATTAACACTTCTTGGGGCAGAGAAAAAGAAGACCTCATAACTTCATGGCAGATTCCAGTAAATCTTCTTCCTTTGAAGTGCAAGTATAAATCAACATCATCATAAGGTTTATTTTCTGCATCCCACCGACCTTCAACTTTTAAAAGCTGATCAACAGCTCTGGCAATTCTTTGACTTAATTTTTCTTTTTTATCAAGAGTAACCTCTTTATCAAAATATTCTCTTATTGGTATTTCAAAATATCTATCTGATGCTATCCGATCAAATTGAGGATAAATAACTTCTCCCGCATTACCCCCAACAAAATTAATAACCCCATTAACAAACTCACTTAAAATATATTCATCTATTGTGGGGAATTTATATGTTTTATCATTTACAGAAGAAACAAGTGTTGCTTGAAAAACTCCTCTTCTGAAATCACTTTCTTCTCTTTGTTTTTTGAATTGTTCTGTGGGCATTATTTAATAATTTAAACTATCTTTTAAATCTTTATTGTTCTATGGACTATATATTCTTCTTCAAATCTAAAGATTTTTAAACAATTTTTTTCTATTTAAAATATGGGAAAGGGGTTGTCAATTACTGCTTTTATTTTCGCGTTTTTATTTCCTTTATTAGGGCTAATTTTAGGAATTATAGCAGTGTCAAAAGCCAAGAGTGATCCAGATGCTTTAAGAGGATTAGCAATAGCAGCAATTGTTATTGGTGCTCTTGGATCATTATATGTTTTGTCTTTGCTTTTGTAGTAAAATAACGAGTTTACAAATCTAATTTTGATAATTGAACAAAATCTTTAGTCATTGCAATTCCAAAGCTATGAACGTTGTAACCCCTATTTGTTATCGCATTATCAAAATCAAAAAGCCTGGCTTCACTAAAATCTGGAGAGATTAATATGTTTCTTGGTTCTATATCTAGGTTCGCTATTCCTCTCAAGTGTGCTTTTCTAACCACCGAAGTTAAGCCATTTTTTAAACCTCTATTTAAAATAAGCCTTCTGTCAATTTTATGTAATACCTCTCCAGGAACATATTCCTTAAGGAAAGCATAATCTCCTCCAACCCACTCGTAATCTTCTATTAAACGAGGGATTTCTTTTATTCCTCTAGCTCTCTTAAGGGCAGCTTTTTCTCTATTTATTGCCTGTGCGTGTTCCCCTACCTCATCACAACCTTTTAGAACATAATCTTCTCCATCTCTTTTAACTCTAAATACAAAACCCCTATTAAAAGGTAAAAGGGGTTCAACGTACTCCAATGTAGGATCTATTCTTCTAACTCTTTCTTCAAAATCAATATACATTTTTGTTAGTTTAAATCAGATGAATTATCTTTTAACGTTCCAGGTGTGCTCTAGCTTCAGCAATAGCAGAATTAACTATCTCTTCTCTGTTTATATCGGCTCTTGTTTTGGAGGACTCGTATACTGCTCTTATATCCTTCCCTTCTCTGCTCCATCTTTTGTACTGGTGGTCTGCTACCACAACAGCATATTTTGTGGATCTAATGAAAGGATGAGTTAAGATAAAACGTCCTCCTCCACAATCATAACCCATTGCAAAAGCTAATCTTCCGTAAGTTCCTTCTATTCCATTAAACCTTAGGGAATACTTCCAGTCCTGGACTCTTCTTGCTAAAGTAAGAGATTCATCGAGACTCAATCGTTTTTGCGTTCTTACCATTTTAATTTCGCCCTAGGCTCCCGCCAGAGTATAAAAAAATAAAAGTGTAAAAATAAAAATAAAAAAATTTAAGAAAAGTTAGTAATAACTTTCTCCGAATTCTCCGGATTTTTCAGGCTTCTTTCCGATCAATACAATCAAAACAACTAACAATACAATAAATACTATTGCAAGGATAACTGTTAAGATTACAATTGGATCAGTGCTATCTGAATCATTACCGTTGTCTGCATTGCCACTGAATGTAACAGTGTCAACAAGCTCTCCACTCATAGTAAGTACAGTAACATCGAAGCTGTATTCGCCTTCAGCATTAGGCATAACTTCAATAGATTGACTTGCACCCGCAGGCACAAAAATCATGCTTTCACTTACGCTAGCTGGAGACTCAACAATTACTCTGTAACCGGCAACACTATCAGTTGGGTTAACGATCCATAAACTGTTTCCTGACTTGAATACGCTTCTTGCGAAGTCATTGTCTACAACAACCTGCATAGCCTTAGTTGAGCTTGTATCATCATTCTCAACTGTAACTTCAAGTGTATAGATTCCTGAATCAACACCGAAAGGAACTTCTAAGTGAAGTGTTCCGTGAACAGTGTCATCGTAATCATCGTCTTCGTCAGCACTACTACCTTCTTCACCATAGTTCTTGTATCCATCAATAGCAAATACTTCATCGAAGTACTTAGTCTGGTGAACGTTAAGTTCTGGGATACTCACAGTAACAAATGTGTCATCAAGATCGTAGTAACCTGTGTTTTTCACAACAACATCAATTGGGAAAGTTTCCCCAGCTGTAAGCTGTTGGTTTGCAGTTATTGACTTAACTGTTAACTCATACTGCTGTCTTTCTACAGTAAATTCGTAAGTATCACTAATATCGTGATCCTTACCTTCAATTTCTACTTCAAGTTCAGCTGTATCGAAAAGCTCGTCATCAAGTTCGTAAGGAACTTTTAATGCAACAGCTTGTATATACTCTGAACCGTTTCTAACTCTAAATGAGTCAGTTGTAGCAGAAACTTTTTCTTTTCCTGTATCAAGAGTTACAGTCATTGTAACATCTCTATCATCTGCTGTAGCAGTGAAGTAAACTTTAACAACTACTTCATCACCAGCTTGAACTGTAGGGTTGCTCCATATATGGACTCCATCAACTTTAACCTTGTCAATAGTACCAATAACGCCAGCACTTACAGTAGCCATAACAGCGAAAACAGTAACGATTGCTAAGAAAGAAACCAAAATATTTTTGGCATTCATCTTATTTTCCATTTTAAATTTAGTTAGGTAAGAAACTTCGTTTCTCATTATCCTCATCTATTGAAAATCATTTATAAACTTTATGGTGGTGTCGTAATTACACAGTTACAATAGTACTTAGTGTTAGTTACATCACGTGAACAAGATTTTTATCGTCGATAAAGACTAAAAAACGTATTCTGGAGAAATGCCTCTTTTTGTTGCCTTAAAATGTTGGTTTTGTCCAGGCTCCCATTTCAATATTTCTGGCATTTTTCCATCTCTTATGTGGATATTAAATTGTGATGCAGTGATGTCAAAGTCTTGTTTTGTAGCAGGATCATGGTTCCAGTAGTGTGGCCATTCAAGAGTTGTTCCCATACCACAATAATTGTCTACATTAACCATCCCAGCAACTATTTCATAACCTCTTCTGTGGAGCTCAACAACCGCCAATTTACAACAATTTGTAGGAAAACCCCCATCCTTCCAATTCTTTACTTAACTTTTCAAAAACTTCCTGTGCATCTGTTTCAAGAGTCATAAATTTCAAGAATTATTCCAATTTTTAAATCTTTTTATATATCTCTAGTCCTTCTTTTGCATCCTCTACAGGTGTTGGTGCCTCATTAATTATTGTAATCTCTTTGTCTTTGGGCAGGGCTTTAAGCAGAGCTTTCCACTCTTTTTCTTCTGTTTTTTTATGGTGCTTTTCCCCTTTCTCACCATAAACTATTCCCGAGAAATGAATATGCAAATTATCACTTTTTAATTTACTTAGTGTGTCTTCAAATCGATACTCCTTTTCTCTTGCAAGGATGTGTGCAAAATCAATACAAAATGAGCACTCGGTGTCTCTAACAAGCCGTGCTATTTCTTCAACACTTCCAAACACATTTATTTTTCCAGTAGTTTCCGGTGCTAATTCAGGAGTGTATTTTTTCTCTTTTCTCTTTTCCTGTAAATCCAACATGGCTCTTTTGATGTTTTCATATGTTTCTTTTTTATCCATCTTCCCGTAATATCCAGGATGAAAGACAACAACACTTGCATCAAGCCACGTACCAATTTTCAAACACTCAAGTATTCTTTCCTTGCTTTTCTCAATTTTATCTTTATCCTCGGAATTAAGATTTATCCAGTAGTGAGCATGAATGCTTAGGCTTATTCCAAGCTCTTTTGCTTTTTTTCTTATCTTCTCTGCATCCTCTTGTTTCTTTATGTACGCTCCGTAAGTAAACTCTATTTCACAAGCTTTCAAACCTAACTTTGAATACTTTTCAAGATTAGGAATAGCTTCTTTCACTCCTCCAAGTCCCCCGGGTCCAAATTTTATCATAGTAATTTAAGAAAGAAGAGGTTTAAAGAAGTTTTGAAAAACTACAAAAAACATAGTTATAAATATAAGCGTTACCTCTATAAACGATGGGAAAACGCTCCTGTCACGTTGACGGGAGGGTAATTGAGTATACCTCGGATACTCTTGCCTGTGCATCTCCGAGATTTCGTTCAAGAACAATTGATTGGAAAACCCTCCTTAATAACGGCAGAACCTATGTTTTAGACGCTGGTCGTTTTAAAGGAGAAGATATAGCCCCGTATCTTGAGAAAATTGAAAATGGCATGAGGGAAATGGGCTATAGTAATGGCTCGGTAATTCTCTTACACACTGCCGCCTGGGAGGCGTTCCATAATGTCCAAAGACACACTTGCGGTTGCAAGGCTGGATGTCCTGTTGAAATGCATGTATGCCTCTCCCCAGAATTCTCTTTTGTAAGTATAAGGGGGGTTGGAAGAGATTTCAACATAGAAAGAGCTGTTGAGTCTGCAAGAAACGCAACAACTGAAAAAGGGCTTCTAAAAACAGGAGGAAGAGGAACCCACATAATGTCTAAATGTGATTTTCTATTTGGGATGAAATCAAGAACCAAAAAAGGATTTTTTACAGAAACAATGGTGGGGCAATTTCCCCAAGAAGATAAATTATAAAATAAAAAATAAAATTAAGCCCAATTAAAGGCTTAAAAGTTTGATCTTTGTATCGTTTGTTGCAAAATTTTTTGCAACTATAACCTGAACTTTTGCGTCTTCTGCAGCTCGAATTATAGGTGATGTAACAGTTCCATCAATAACAATAATTGAAGGATTAAGCTTCATTCTACTCATAGCGTTTCCAAGACCCCTAGACGAAAGAGTTTTCATTTCATTCAAATCCGAATCCAAAAGAATTGCTTTTCCACTGCCCTGGTTTTTATCAGAAAGTTCCGCAAGCTTTTCTTTTTCAGCATCACTTAGGGCAACAGTTGTTTCTTCAGTTTTTTCCTGTTTGTAGCTGTTGTCATTGTAGCTGTTTCTAGCATATCCGTTATTTCTTCCGTTTCCTCTTGATAAAAATTCTTCAGGTGTAAATCTCTTTCGTAGGTTCATTAAAATTTCTTTACCGTTAAGTTCCTCAACTTCTTTTCCCTCTGGAGCAACACAGATTGCTTTAACTCTTGCATTATCAACAACATTTTGAGCAATAAGCTTTCCTCCTCTATCTCCATCAAGGAAAAGTATCAGGTCTTTTTCCTTACCAAGCTCTTTTATGTCATCAGGAAGCTTTGTCCCATTCATAGCGATAACATTCTTCACACCATTTTTTAAAAGGTTCAGAACGTCTGCCCTTCCTTCAACAACAATTATCTCTCTGTCGCTAAGATCTCCGCAAGGAAGTTTAGATCTACCATACTCTCCTATGATTCCCATTTTTGCAGAATCTTTTATCTGATTTGAGATGTCTCTTGAATCCGTGGCTCCTTCAATACTACCCATTAATTTCTTAGCTCTTTCTATGATGTAGTCTCTCTTTGAACCCCTAACATCTTCAATTCTTTCGACTTCAAGCTGAGAATCACAAGGCCCTATTCTTTCTATTGTTTCAATAGCAGCAGCAATTAAAGTAGTTTCGGACTGGTCTAGAGCGGTGGGAACTTTTATTCTTCCAGTAGTTCTTTTATCTTGTCTCTCTATTTCAACTTCAATTCTTCCTATTTTCCCTTCTTTTTGAAGCTCTCTCATCTCTAAATCTGCGCCCAAGAGTCCTTCTGTTTGTCCAAATATGGCCCCGATTATGTCAGGTTTTTCTAACGCACCTTCGGCTGTAAAATTTGCATGTATCATATATTTTATTGATACCGGACTAATTTTTGCCATTTATACTTTCTCCGTATTTAATTTATTTGAAACCTAAAGGTTTCTAGAAAAATATCATATTAAACTTCTTACTCTTCCCACTTACTCTAAAACATAACGAGTTTATGTGAATGTGAATGTGAATGTGAATAATATACTAATAATTTAGTGATATTTTCCTAATACCTATCCATACTTTCTGGAGTTTTTAAACCTTTGTATCTAGGGCTGTTTGTTATTACTACAAGAAGGTTACAAAAGAGTAAGATTTATAAGGTTTAAAAGAGAGTGATTAAAATGAGCTCCCTAGAAGAAGGAGATGTAAATGAATGGAACAAAGCAACCGATACTATTGCTAGAAATTACTTTTTTCTTTATGATTATAGGCAAGAATTAGTTGCTAATAGCACTCTTATTCCAAAATACTGGGACTCATTCAAAGCTCAAATAGCAAGAGCAGATAGGTCTCTTAGAGCAATGGGAGAGTGTCTTGTTGCAGCAAGACAGATAGAGCTTGATATGATGAACCCAAATTTAACGCTCCCAGAATTACAAACAAGAACAAAAAAATTCATAGAAGATCTAGACACAAAATATGCTCCAAATATAGGGTAGAATTATCTTTTTGTATCTAATACTTCTCTGTCTATAACTCTAGGGGTCCCGTTTTGAAAACCAGCCCCAGATTTATCATTTATAACATATCCTAGTTTACCCTCAGTAATATTATATCTAACTCTTTTATCACTGCAATCTTCAGCCTCCTCGGTTACTCTCAACATCCTCATATATCTTGCCATCTCTCCTTGTATGGCCGACATTGTAGCACTATATTGCATTCCGGCTTCATCGGCGGCAGCTTCACAAGTAGCTAAAGATTCAATTATTGTAAGTCTAAAATCAGATCTAGAAGCATCGAATGGGAGCTCTTCCCTTTTTTCAGCAAGCCTAAATCCCCCGTTTCTCTTCTTTCGCGGGGGTGCTTTTTTTCTTCCTTTACTAGTTGGCATTTTATATACTCTTTTTTAATTTTAACACTTTTTAAAGTTTACTAAATAAAAATTACTCTTTTTTGAGGGCAAAATACTGTTTTAATTTCCCAAGTTTTTCATAAAGGGGCATTAACCTATTTTTTATTGCCTCCCTTTCGAAATCAGTTATATTCATCTCCAACAATTTTTCATAAATCTTTAGTGCGTGATTGCTTCTTCCCTCTTTTTCATAAATCTCTGCCTGGGTGTGATACATTTGTTTAACAATAATATGAACTTCTTCTCTCTCCCTACTATTTGCTTCACTTATGGCCTTTTTTATTGCTTCATCAACCTCCCCAAATCTTCCAGCCTTTATGTAAAGCTCCGCTTCCTTAATGTAGTGAGCTCTTTTTTGAGAAAGAGCTATTGAAGCAATTGCCAGGTTATTGTGTATTTTAGCAGATTCCGTATACATCCTTTTACTTTCATATATATCTGAAAGTATTTCAAGAATAAATTTTCGTTTGTCTAAGGGAGGTTTTTCTTTTAAAAACCTAGTAAGATGATCTATCTTTACAAAATCTCCTTTATTTGATAAAAATTCTTCAATCTCTTTTTTAGTCATATTGCTATTTAGCATACATTAAGAATAAGTAATGAATATATAAGCATTATTGAGATTCACTTATTACAAATTTATTATAGTCTGTCTTTTCTGGGTTTTGTTTTTGAAAAACCCTTAAGCTATCTCTCAAAATAACCTCTCTATTTGGAAATGCTTTCTTGTGTAAATAGATCTGCCAATCAAGCATCTCTGCCGGAATCATTAATCCAGAAGGAAGGCTCTCGTCTGGAGAATACCCTCTCAGCAAGGGATTTTCCAAAGGAAGGTAAAGCCAGTCATTGGGATCTCTATAAAGGTGATAAGCAAAACTTCTTAAATTGTCTGTCTCCCCAGTAGAATCACTAGCCATTGTTGGGATGTAAACTTTTGTTCCTCCAAGAAAAATTACTTTTTTCCCATCAAGGGGTTTGTGAGTTAGTAATGCTCACCCGGATTCATCTATTGATTCTATTCTAGATACTCTTTCTTCAAAAGAAAAATTCTCCCATGTGGTCTTCCCAATTTCTTGCCTTGACTCTAGCATAACTGGCTCTACAATTGGTATTTTGGAAGTTGTAGAACCACATCCAGCCCCAGCACCATAAATTATTGCGGCACTGGTTAGGCAGGTTAGCAAAGAGGTTCTTGGTTTCATAAAAGGAATAGAGAATAAACGATTTAAAAAATTATGCGTGCCAAAAAGAAACAAAAAATTACTTTTTCTTCCGTATGACCTCGCTAGGGCAGTCGTAGAAGGAGTTTACTTCTTCTTTGTTATTTCAATACAAACTCCTGCAGCAACAGTATTTCCAGCGTCTCTTACAGCAAACCTAGAAGTGTATGGATTGTCTTTTTGAGTCTCTAAAGCTAAATTTCCCTGTGGTTTTATTCTAACCTTAGCAACATCCCCATTCTTCAAAAAGTCTGGGTTCTCCTTCATGACCTCTCCTGTTTGAGGATTAATTTGAGCGATTAATTCTGTAAACTGGCAAGGAACTTGTGCTGTATGTATATGGAATACAGGAGTATATCCTTTGGCCAAAACGGTTGGGTGATTTATAACAGCAATTTGGGCTATAAACTCTTCAACTATTGATATTGGATGAGCAGCTTCACATATAACATCTCCTCTTGCAATATCTTTCTTGCCAATTCCTCTTATGTTTATTCCAACATTATCTCCAGCAAGACCTTCTGTCAATTGTTCGTGGTGAGCTTCTATTGTTTTAACCTCGCCCTGAATACCCTCTCCGGTTCTTCCAGGAAGAACTATAACTTTCTGGCCTATCTTCATTATTCCTGTTTCAATCTTCCCAACAGGCACTGTCCCAATACCGGTTATTTCATAAACATCTTGAACTGGCATTCTCATTGGAAGATTTGTAGGCAACTCTGGTTGAGGGAATTGGTCAAACTGCTCCATTATTGTAGGTCCAGCATACCAAGACATATTTTCTGACTTTTTAACAACATTATCTCCTTTTAATCCAGAACAGGCAATAAAAGCTGCAGGTTTAATTCCAACCTGTGTCAAAAGCTTTGTAACATCCTCTTTAACTTTGTTGAATTTATCTTCTTTATACTCAACAGCATCCATCTTGTTAACAGCAACAGCAATATTCTTTACACCCATAGTCCTTAACAACCATAAATGCTCTGTTGTTTGGGGCTGAACTCCAGAAGGAGCAGCAATAACCAAGAAAGCAGCATCAGCTTGTGAAGCACCTGTAATCATGTTCTTAACAAAATCTCTGTGTCCTGGTGCATCAATGATTGTGATCTGGAATTTCTGAGTCATTAATTTCTTATAAGATAAATCAATTGTAACTCCTCTTTCTCTCTCTTCTTTAATATTATCCATTACATAAGCAAACTCAAAACCAGCCTTCCCGTATTTTTCAGCCTCTTCTCTTAATTTCTTCATTTCTTGCTCAGAAACAATTCCACCGTCAAACATTGTTCTTCCAACTATTGTTGATTTCCCTGCATCAACGTGTCCGACGAACACGACGTTCATATTTGGTTTTTCTTTAGGCATTTGCTATGTTAAAAATTCTTATCAGAATTTTCTAGTAATTATGTATGAAAATTTAGGTTTATAAACTTTTTGATTCTTAGGGCTATGTGTAAAAATCAATTGTTTTTCTTATAGAAATCAAACACTTTAATTATATTAGCCACATTGCCAAGATAGAGTATCACCTTTTGTTT
>Ga0180007_10007749_pt1 | contig 10071 bp, 31 predicted proteins | sample MM_PC_MetaG_FD_121122 | JGI IMG/M metagenome (GOLD analysis project Ga0180007, IMG submission 121122) | Groundwater microbial communities from the Aspo Hard Rock Laboratory (HRL) deep subsurface site, Sweden - MM_PC_MetaG | ecosystem: Environmental > Aquatic > Deep subsurface > Groundwater... | reverse complement strand
CCCGTCAGATGGGATGCCTCAACAGGTAGGTTAAATGGCAGAACCAGTTTCACCATTACTTTTTTTTGGTGATGGTGTCCAAGCTAGAATGGTTGTAATGAGTCCGATTAAGATAAACGAGAACGGTGTTCCAATCAGAGAGATTGTTATGTTAGTCAGAGAAGAATTATTAGAATATATCGGAGTGGATATTTCAAAAGTTGGAGTGAATAAGTATGGTAAGAATAAAGGTCCTTACATTAAAAAAGAATACTCAGCAGAATTCATTATGCCACCTATCCCCTTTTTTGTTGCTAGACCAGACAGGTTGATAATTATATTGTGTGGGTTTGATGGTAGCGAAACAGATTTAACCAGATTACCTGAAACTCATTCTGATTTGATTAATAATTTACATCAGCGTATCACTATGTTAAAAGGTCAAATTGGAACTTTATTAGAAGAGAATGGAAGATTAAGAACACAATTTAAAGGATATTTGAAAGATATTGCTGAAATGAATGAAATTCAAAGCGGTGGATATTCTACTGAAAAAGATGAAGATAAACAACAAGAACAGGAGGAATAATTATGGATGAAGAACAAAAACCAAAGAAATATGTTAATGTAAATGAAATTGCTCTTGAATGTGATTTTTTAAAGAGAGAAAAAAACTCATCGTTTGAAATCCACTTTAATGAGATTGCTAGATTAAGGGTGTTTTTGTTTGGTGACCAAACAAAAGATTTTGGATATCATGGTAGAATCAAAAAAGTAGCATCATCTCCAGCTTATGAAGATATGATGATACTGAAAGAGATTAATCATTATATGAACTATACAACGTCTTTATGGCAAAGTTATGATGAACTTAAAAAAAGATATGATACATACTTAAAACGAGCACTTGACTTGATTGATAATGCTATTGAATTACTTAGAAAAAAAGAAAGTGAAGAAAAAAGTTATCAATTAAAAACACAACAGCCTAGATTAACTTTTAAAGAACTGGATGAATTATTAGAAAAGAAAAAGGAAGAGGGAAAAGACATAATCCAAGTTATTAATGGGTGGTTATCTGGTTTGTCAGTACAGTTGAAAAATGGAACGATTGATAAAGATACTTATAATCAAAAAACAATCACAATACAAAATTATGTAAAAGAAAGAAGTATTGATTTGCAACCAAAAAAGATTGACAAAGGTAATAAAGCCGAAAACCTCGCCCAAGATACAACCGAAGAAGAATATTAGCGGTTAATATTGATTATGCACAAAACTGGCAAAATTTAACATAGTATATATTGACATTGCGTGGTGGTAAATATGAAAAAAGTAATAATGATTTGTTTGATTTTATTGTTTTTAACTTCTTGCACTAACATAACTATTGATGGAGTTGTTGTGCCAAAAGAATGTGGGTTAGAAATATCTAACATTAACAATACCCAGAAGTTTACTTTAACTGATGATTGTAACATTAAATTCATAGTGCCTAACAAAAATGTTTAAAAGAATAAGATATAAGTATTCATTTAAATTTGGAAGGACTGAACATTTTTTTGCTAGATTATTGTTTGTATTATTAGTTATAAATCTAGTATTGTTTTATCATCAAGAATATGGTGCTTTAAAATTGTTTTTAGTTATGTCAATAGTATGTTGGATAATATACTGGTTAAGTCATCGCATGGAAAAGTTATTGCACCCAAATGCAAGGAGGTAGAGAATGAGAAAAACGTTATGCACTTATGGATTTATTTGTGTTGTGATTGGGACTTTATTTGCAGTGTTATCATTATTGAAAAACAATATTCCTTTTGGTATTGGCTTTGCCGTTATGGAAATATTTGGGTTGTTAGTTATGGCATATTATTGGTATTAAACAATTGGAGGTAAACAAAATGCAAGAACAAATGCAAGAAGAGATAAATAAACTGAAAGAAGAAATAAAAGAATTGTCTACGAGATTATTTCGACTAAGGTTAAGTTACAACCAGAAAGTTAAAGCACTTAATTTGTGGGTAGGTAAATATGTTAAAAAAACAAAGAAAGAGACAAAGAAACAAAATGGACCTAATCAAGAAAATAGTTAACATTAAATCAGAACTGGCATTTATTGACAACAAGATATTACAATTGTTAAGGAGAAAAAAAACATTAAAGAAAGAGTTATATAAGTATGTTAAGAAAATATGAACTCAGAAACAGTAGAGATAATTAAAGAACTCAACTTTGAAGAATATGGTAAAATAGTGTTAGATAAAGTTGGTTCTTTAAACTGGGTTGAATGCCCTAAATGTTTAGATTTATACAAAATCAATGTTATGGGTTATGACGCTCATTGCGATAAGTGTGGGTTTGAATTTAAAGCCAAACCTAATCCAGACATTTACGCAAGTTACGCTAAACGAATAAACAAGAAGTTGGCTACATACAAAAAAGGTGTTGTTGTTTTTATTGACGCAGATAGAGAAAGTGTATTAGCAGAAATCGCTTGGGATTTCAAAAGATTTAAGAACTGGATTGTAGAAGGTCCGTTTCAAGAAGTGAAAACCAGAACAAACAGGATAATATGTAAAGAGTGCGGATTTTGTAAAGTCTGTTTAAAGTGCAGAAAATGTGGAAAGATATATCAACCAAATCCAGAAAAGATTTGCTCTGAATGTAGTTCAGATAAATATTTCCCCATTCATATCAAGAACCAAACTCAATGCCCGTATTGTAATGGGACTGAAATCAAGAAATATTCTTTTTTAGATGAAAGAGAAAACATAACCGAATGTCCTAAATGTGGTACTAAACATATTACCCGAAAAGAGTTAACTGCATCAGCATTAATCATTAAACGGTTCAAGGGATTCATATGATAAGAGAAGGAGATTGTCCATACTGTAAAGTAAGGATAAGAATAGATACAGAAGATGAATATGTCCAATGTAATTATTGTGGTTATATAAGTAAAATCAAGATAAAATTTTAAAAATGGTAGAAGATGTAAAACAAAAAATAGAAGAGAGAGAACAAAAGAAAGAAAGTGCTTTTGCTAACATTCCACTTAAATGGAAAATCGTTGGATTAGTTATTGTGTTATGGTTCTTGTACAATTTTCAAACTAAAGGTACACTAAAACAGAACTGGATTTATTTGGTTGTAGTTGGGCTTGCATTATACTTATTGGGAAAAGAACGAGTGGAACGCCAATCAATATTAACAGAACCAGAAGCAATTAGAATAACTAAAGACTGGCTTGAAGAAAAGAAAAATGATAACCAATTATCAAACAATGCAAACATTCACATACTAAACAATTGGGATTTGAAGTATGTTAACTCTCAACCTAAATTCTGGCATGGCGGTGCAATCATAACTTACCCTGACAAAAACACTGAAATTAAAACAGTAAAAGTTTATGTTGATAATAGGTTAGTTTGTATGCAAGATGCACTGCGACCTGTAACTGGTAGAGAAGAACCGCCAGTAGTTTATCGTGAAGGAATAGTGTTGAAAAATTTAAGAAAATACGGAGGGGATGTTAAAAAATGGTGGTTCTAAAAGAGGTTATGATTAAACTAAAATATTTCGTTAAACACATTATTTTAGATTTGTATAACACAATAAAAGAGATATTAAGACCGAAAACTTTAGTGTGGGTTTTTTTCTTACTGTTAATAGTTTATTATTTCCAGCAGAAATGGTTAGAATTTAAAATAGTTTTAGTGTTGTTTGTTATAACCTATTTACTGGCTAAATATATTGAGATGAAATGGAAAGAAGATTATAAAAAAAGTAAGTTAAAAATAAGTTAATCACACCCAACTAAACATTTTCTAAAATGGTTATAAGTGTTATCTATTCCATCATCTTGAAGTTCTATTATTGGATAAGTTTTACCTAATCCTCTAATATAAATGTCCTGACTCCATTGGTCTTTATAATCTACATCTTTATAGAAATTGTATTCAACTTCAATTGGTATCTGTTTCTTTATTATGATTGTTGCCTCATACGTCAAAATTCCATTCCCAAATGCTTGAGTAACTCCATACTCATCCATATATAAATCTACCAACTCAAAGTTAGTAACTTCGTATACTACTTTAGAATTGTCATCAAAATAAATCTTACCGCTAAATTCGACACCGTCTGATACTGTATCCCACCTATCATCTGGAGTTATCCCTAAACTAAAAAATCCTCTAAATACATTAAACTCTTGTTTTACCATATCACTGTACAATAGATTGCTTATCAATCCATACTCGTCTTCAAATTCTGTTGTCATTAAATTCTTTCCATAAACTTTATCTTGCACATAGTAATCATATTCACTATAATCTGCCACAACAACTATGGGCAATATTAATCCAAACAAAATCAAACTAATCAATTTTGTGTTCATTTTTATCCTCCTCCTTTTTATTGTTATTATTCTTTTGAGGTTGAATTCCTTTCAACGCATTAATCTGAGTTGTGATTAATGAGTATTGATTTTTAAGTATCTTCTCTTGCATTTTGATTTGATTTAATTTTTTGTTAAGTTCGTCATACTCTTGTTTTAACTGGTATCCTTTATTGTGTATCTTAGTTTGCATACCATATAAGTTATCAACATAATCGTAACTTAATATGTCTTCTTGTTCTTTTGGTCTTTGTTTAGTTTGAGTTGCTCTTTTCTTTTGTAATATAGAATAAACAATTAATGTAACTAAAACTAATAATAAAACTATCTCTACTAAATGGTCTTGCCAATTATTGAAAAAACCGATTGTTAACGCCATCTTATTTTAACCATTTAAACAATTCTTCTTTTTCTGTTTTGTATTCTACAACTTTAACTATTTGCAGTTCAGATATTAAACTATGGAATACATAAACTGAACCTATCAATAACAAGAATAACAAATATTTATATTCAACACCACCAAAAGAACCATTAGGAAAATTACCAACTTCAAAATCAATTAAATATAAGCCTACTAATAAGAAAGTGCCAAAAACAACAAACCTTAAATTCTTGTTCATTTTGATATTCAACTACTATGTGTAGATTTATATGATTTTTTCAACGACCTGAACCAATAATAAGATTTACATTTCGGGCAAGTCTTTGGTTTTCTATCTAATAACGATTCCCATTCGTGACTGCAATGCAAACATTTAAGTTTATTCATTTTACTATTTCGCTTAATACACCAAAAGCCAGTCCTTGAATTTCAAAATCACAATCAACTCCCTTAGGTATAGGACAGTATTCAGTAGTAATATCAGCATACCAACAAGTATACGGAGTTACATTAACTAACTCAATACCATCAAATTTACAATGTACAGATAATCTTTTATTTTTTGTTTGGCTATCAACAAACACTAAGATGGAAGAAAAAATAAAGAGAATAATAAGAACAATCACAACAATATAAGTCCTTGTATCTTTTTTCATTTTATTCATCTTTAATAATGTACTCCTCTGATTCAACATATTCTATTGCTGGTTTTGTTATTCTACCTTTAAATCGTGCTAGTAATAGCAATGCAAACAATGCTACCAAGCTTACATCAAAATTATCTCTATTTATGAATACATACTGGTCAATGATTATATAGATTATTGCCACAACAACAAAACACAATAACATAAAATTTTTTTTCCACCAACTATCATAAACCCAAGTTCTTTCATATATTTTTAATGCCATCTTTACCTCCCTCCTGAATTAATTCACCTGTTAATTTTATAGCAATCCAATTATCTTTTTCGTATTGTTTCAATTTAAAATAAAAAAACGCACCACTTATAAACAACATACATATACCTATTACTTCTATGCGACGCACATCTTTATCACCAGAAAAATTCTTGTTATTTGATTTAAATAAATTTTCAATATTATTTGACAAGTTAATAAGGGATATTCCGATAAGTAAGAAAAGAATAGCAAAAACTAATTTGTTGTTGTATGTTTTTTTATATTTTTTAAGAGTGATTGTGTCTTTCATTTTTTCTTAATATAAGTGGGGTAATATGTAGTAGTATTTAAAGATTATTATGTTGTAGTATATGTTTCATCATTCAACCCAATAGTAGTAAGTATTATTATCATTATCAAATTTACATCTTATTTCATTATGATGCCTTAGCTTCATTAGGTTATGTCTTGCTGAGATTATACCAATACCTACTGTGGTTGCTAGTTGTATTGCGTCAAATGATTTACCTTTATTATTTTTTAAGAATGTATAGATTTCAGATTGTGCCATATAACATCACCTGTTTTCATTGAGCTTAATTCTGATGTTCATTGTTAGGAGTAGTGGAGTTTTCTACAATAAGATTAATGATATCTCGTCTAACATTTTCTACTATTTGAAAACAATGCTGATTAAACCTTCCTCTATCAAAATCTAATTTTTCATGGTTATCCCAACTGAATATATCTATTGGATATGGATTTTGATATTCTTTGATTAATTTTATTATTTCTTCATTATCCATCTTGAAAACCTCATTGACTTATAATAGTATTTGTAATGGTCTATGTTACCATCTCCTGCTTTCGCTATAACATATTGTATGTACCCTTGATTTCTTAATTTTCTGCATGATATCGAGGCACTATGAGTATTAACACCAACATTTTTTGCTAGTTCAGTAACAGTAAACATTTTATTTACACTACTATGCTTCTTCAAAAATTCTAGTATGTTATCTTGTCCCATTTTTACTATGTATTGATTTAAGGTTAAATACTGCATATCTAAGACCGCAATTTGTGATAAAACAATCGTTACATTCCTTATTTTTTTTGCACATAGGAATTGATTGTTCTGCAATCTCACTTTTTTTCCAACCATATTTGGATGGGTAATAAAAAGGTACAAACATGTAATTCACCTCAAAAATGCAGTCATTTTAATTTGCGAGTCATATTCCCTAATGAACTCGTTTAGTTCTAGTCTAATCTGGTTTGAGTATCCAGTATAATTGATTCCTTCTTTACGCCTATCAAATTGGATTGGCACACCTAACTGCTTGAATTTTAATGGTTCAATTATTGCCCAAAAGTTCTTATTCTCAAAATTGATTACTCTTATCCTAATTAAACTGACTCTGCGTTTAATTAAATCATCTATTAGTTCTGTGTCTATCGCTAGGCTATGCCTATACTTTGGGTGCAAAAACATCTGATGTTTTCTTGCATCTCTCTTTGTTATGTATTCATTTTTATCATTAACAAACCCTACTTCTTGGTTTCTCTCGTTTAAATAAACTATACAATCATTCCTATAAAATGTTTTCATTTTTTATGGTGGGATGTTGTTGGAAAAGAGGTGATAACCAATAGAAGTAGCTACCACAATATATAGAACCACTATGGAGTTACCTTGCATCACAGCACCCATTTCCATATTTATTATTAAAAAATACGAGTGGACAATATTTCGGTGTTATATCCATTTCTATCTTACTCTCTTTTTTAAAAAATCTGTTTTATTAGGTTAATGATTTTTTTGATTGCTTGTTTTTCTATGTAACATAACTCACAATTTGGGTCATTTCCAGCATGGACAATAAATCTATTCCCTTCTACTCCATAATAACTATCATTCCAAAAATCTCTTAATATCCTCCTTACCTTTCTGTCTATTTTTGGGTTATCTCTAACTGGTTTTATCATCTTTATATCCTAATCTATTTAATATTTGTTTACCTAACTGTGTGTTATGTTTTATGTTAAGATAACATACATTTAATGTCCTTGCAGTACCATAGGGGTCTAAAATTAATTCTTGTTGCGATTCATCTGGCAAACCACTAAACATCTCCATACACTTTGTTTTTGCTTTCATTTTATGCTAGTTGAATAATTCCTTAGAAATTCTAATCTTCTGTCTTTATCGTTATACCCGTTAATAATTTTGATTAGTTCAGATTTATTAAAACCTTTACTTTTTAAAAAATCTAATTCTGATTTTATCTTGTTATCTATTCCACAATTTTCAATTGTTTTAATTGCAGATTCAATAATCTCACAAGTAAGACATTTACCTACAACACATTTTATTTTCTTATTTTTATATTTCATGTGCAGTACAGTTTAAGATATGTTTACTTAACTCATCCTTTGTTTTATTGGCTTTATCGTTTACCGTCTTGATTATCTCTTCCAATAAATCTATTCTCCTGTCTAATCTTTTAATATGTTCTTCAATACTAATTTTATTCTGGCTCATTAGTCTCACTCTCTGATGGGTCATACAATCTTTTATCACTCACTCTATCTGTACCTTGTCTAAAGTTTTCTAAATACATAATTAACTGATTATAAAACTTTAATAATTGGTCTAATAAATATTCTTTTTCTTCTGGCGTTGTTTTGTTAGTCAAATACTTCTGGATTAATATGTCAATATGCATTCCCATGTTGGTTTAACCTCCTTAATTTAATTCTAATCAAATGTTCTCTTTGAAACTTATCATCAAACCATCTGATTTGCTCATCACTAAATGTAGACATATTTTCGTTAATATAATGAATGATTGAGTGTATCATTTAATCGCACACATCAAAAATATTAAATTCATATGGTTGCTCTTCACTATAATTACTTGATGGAATGGTAAAATCATAATTGTCTAATCTTCTCTCTTCACAGATACAGTTATACCGTTCCTCACCATAATACACATACCAAGTCTGACCGATATCATCTTGTAGGATATATCCAGTTTCGTTGGTAACATTACACACTCGGATATTATACGTTCTGTTATCACTTAATGACATAAAAGTATCACAACACGGAATTGGTTGGATTGGCTCTTCTTTATGACAACTAGCCAATAATAATAAAACCAATAATAATAATCGTTTCATTCTTATTATCCTCCATTAATAAAAGTATGCAAATAAAATCAAACCAAAAATTTCCATAACGGCAAAGCCAATTCCTGATGGGATATTGCCCTTAATAAGAGATAATACGCTAAACAATGTGCCAATAACGATACATATCACCCCATAAGTCAATATTTCTCTTCTCATTTTTTCACCCCAAAAATTAGTTTATGTTTAACAACTCTTCTCTTCTTAATTTCTGAAAAAAAAAGAAAGTCTAGAGTTACTAAGCTAAAAATAGCAACAAAGATTAAAACTGAAAAAAAAGTTCCAATATACTTTTGTAATGCATAACATGTAAGACTAACTACAACAAGTAGAGCAATATAGATTAAATAATCGCCTCTATCTTTTTGCTCTATTATTTGATGGATTACCTTCATTTTTCCAACACCCTTTTTGTTTTATCAATAATAACTCGTTTAGACAATTCAGTTAATTCTTCCCATTTAATGTCTGGAGAATTACATGCAAAAATAATTGACATTCTTCTGCCAAACCTTCTGCTTTTAACTATTTTTATTAATCCTTGTTCTAAAAAATAGGTTAAGTATTGGTTTAAGTTTGTTGGTGATATGCCTGTCATCTTGCTAAGTTCTCTCCTAGTATATCCTATCTCCTTACATTTCATTTGGTAGATAAATACAAAAACCCTAGCAAAATTAAGATGACATAATACTGAAGTTAATTCTTCTTTAGTGTCAGGCAATTCGGTAATCTGACTATGCTCTTCAATCCAATTTAATAACTCATCTTGTTTATTTGTTTGATTGATTTTCAATACCCTCTTTTAAAGTTCTGATATTAACCCACTTGATACAATCATAATTGTTAACAACATTCTTTATAGTATTATTAGTATCATTTAAATAGGTTTCAATAGCAAAAATAGATAAATAAGAAATGGTTTGATTGTTAGGTAATTGCCATTCAATACACTCCCACGATTCTGTATACTCAGATGACGGAAGGGGTGTACCAAGTACATATTTACCAAATAGGTATCCGAATAATACAAAAAAGATTACAAATAGGATAATGCATACAAAAAAGAGAAGTGTATTACTTTTTGTCTTTTTCATCTTTTCAAAAATGGTTTTTCTATTAACAGCCAAAACATTGATTTTGATATAAAATAAGTAATCATTACAATAACAAAACCAATTATCCATACTGGCATCATTATTTTTCT
>Ga0180007_10007748_pt1 | contig 10074 bp, 11 predicted proteins | sample MM_PC_MetaG_FD_121122 | JGI IMG/M metagenome (GOLD analysis project Ga0180007, IMG submission 121122) | Groundwater microbial communities from the Aspo Hard Rock Laboratory (HRL) deep subsurface site, Sweden - MM_PC_MetaG | ecosystem: Environmental > Aquatic > Deep subsurface > Groundwater... | reverse complement strand
CTACCTCAATTTCAAGAGTCTAAAGATGCTGGTTCGACAAGCTCACCACGAGTAGAATATCCTTATAACGCCTTGCCCACTGGGCACTTAACCCGACTGCACCGCAACGGCAATTTCAAATACCGTTTCAGCGGCATTTGCCACTAAAAAAATCCTTGGGATCGTGCTAAACTACAATAATATGAATTATTTACAAACAATTATTCAACAAATATCACCTTGGTTTTTTGTTCACGGCATAAAAATTATTGCTGTTGTTTTTATAGCTTATCTCATTCGTCGTTCGATAGACGTTTTGATTGAAAAATCTGTCAGAAAAATTGTTATCTTGGATCATTTTCTTAGTAAAGACGCGGAAAAAAAACGGGAGGATACGCTCATCAGAATTTTCTCTGTATCAGCAGGTATCCTCATATGGATTCTTGCTTTGCTTATGGTATTACAAGAGATTGGCATTGCTATCGGTCCGCTTCTTGCAGCCGCAGGAATTGCAGGACTGGCCTTTGGTTTTGGCGGACAGTATTTAATTCGCGACCTCATCAGTGGACTTTTCATTATCATGGAAAATCAATACCGCATTGGTGATGTCGTGTGTTTTGATAAAACGTGCGGGTTGGTTGAGGATATTAGTTTAAGAATGACAACGCTTCGAGATTTGGACGGGACAGTCCATCATGTACCGCATGGGGAGATTAAAACAGTTTCTAATCTCTCAAAAACTTTTGCCAGAGTAAACCTAAACATTGGAGTTTCTTACAGTTCCAACCTTGAGCACGTTATTTCAGTGGTAAACAAAGTTGGCCGGGAATTGGCAGAAGACGCAACATGGAGAGACCTTATTTTAAAACCACCACAGTTTTTAAGAGTTAATGATTTCGGTGATTCAGCCATCATCATTAAAATTCTCGGCGAAACTCAACCGCTAAAACAATGGGATGTAACCGGAGAATTAAGAAAAAGAATAAAAATCGCCTTTGATAAAGAAGGAATAGAAATCCCGTTTCCTCAAAGGGTTATTCACAAGGCGGAATCTTAAGGGGTTTACTTCTTTGTCTTAACTTGCAAGGGGATATGACTTATCTTATAATACCTACATATGGATGATTTAAAAAATGAAAGTTTTGTTCGCAGTAACGCTATTTGGCTCGTGGTTCTTGCTGCTTTGATAGTGTTTGGTTTCCTGTTGTTTAAAGGTTGGGACAAAGTGGTCAACAAAGAGATTGACGGTATGGTTACCATTGCCGGCAACTTCAGCTGTCTTCCACTAAAGATAGGAATTGAACCGCCTGAAACTGAAACATGTACTCTCGGAGTCAGAAGTCGCAACGATCTTTATTACGCTCTTGATATCAGCCGCATTCAAGACGCCAATACCGACCTTAAGGCGGAAGATACTATCGCTGTGACAGGTACTCTTAAGGCGGAAAACGAGATACCGATATCTGAATGGGCCGACTACGATATTATGGGCATTGTTCTAGTCAATACTCTTCTTAGAACAAGATAGCTTGTCTCGCCTCGCCCCGCCTAGCTCAGGCGGGGCGAGGCGGGGTTAGTGGGCGACAGCGACGCAAAAGATTTTTTTCGCGCCCGCTTCTCGTAGGGTGCGTTTCGCTTCTGCAAAAGTTGAGCCCGTGGTTGTGACATCATCTAGGATAACTACACACTTTCCTGCAACTGCCGATGCATCGAAAACTTTCATTGAGTTTATGAGATTCCCTAGACGCTCGCTTTTTGATGCCGTTTTGGTTTGACTTTCAGTATGGCGCAGTTTAGTGAGTTGTCTCGGCAAGTATTCTAACGTTTTTTCGCCATCACACGACTTAATTGCCTCGGCCAAAAGTTCAGACTGATTCCATCCTCGTTCAAATCTGCGTTTATCCGAGATAGGTATTGGCATCAATATTGGTTTGTTCATCTGCCAATCGGCAGACTCAAAGAGAGCAAAATCCGTAAGTTCGTGTCGGATGACATCATAGAGAATTTCTCCAAGCAAGGTAGCTATTCGCGTATTACCGCCGTATTTAAGTTCCCAGATGATTGTTTTAACTAAGGGATGGTTGTAATCAAAAAGTGCTATAGTGTGTTTATCTTTCAGGTGCTCGGCAGGTGGTAGGGCGTCAAGGAGTGTAGCGGCGGAGAACTTTTCAATCTCTAAAACTTTTTGGCTTTTAGGGAAGAGGAAGTCGGCGCACAAATCTCTGATACAGGACAGAAGATACATAGAAGAATTATGATATTATAAACGATATGGCTTTTTTTTCTAGATTCTTCAACCAAAAGGAACCCAGGGCCTTAGGTATTGATATAGGTTCTTCTGCTATCAAGATAGTGGAATTAAGAAAGAAAAACGGCCAAGCCGTGCTCGAAACGTACGGCGAACTTGCTTTGGGCCCTTATGCCGGTTTTGGTATTGGCCAGGCAGTAGTACTCCCGCCCGAGAAAATTGCCCAAGCGCTTGATGATTTGATGAAAGAAAAAGAGGTCAATATCACCACCAAGAAATGTGGTATTTCTATCCCATTCGCCTCATCCTTGATGTCAGTTATTGAAATGCCGGAGGTGAGCCCTAAACAACTTTCGGTCATGATACCTCTCGAGGCGCGCAAATATATTCCAGTGCCTATTTCGGAGGTAATGCTTGATTGGTCTATTATTCCGAAAAGTGAGGTGCGGATAGAGGATTCAGCCGAATCTCCATCTACTCTTGCCAAAATCGATGTTTTGACTGTAGCTATCCACAAAGAGACTATTGCTCGATATCAAGAGATTGTTGCTAAGGTCGGTTTAGAGGCCAGTTTTTTCGAAATTGAGATATTCAGCACTATGCGTGCCGTGCTTGATGAAACGCTTCGGCCGGTGATGATAATGGACATGGGAGCCGCCTCGACTAAACTCTATGTCGTTGAGCGTGGCATTATTCGCACATCTCACACCGTCAATCGCGGTTCGCAAGACATTACCGCTACCGTTTCCAAATCTCTAGGGCTCTCCAGAGAACAGGCAGAAGTAATTAAACGGCAGATGGGGGTGGTGGGGGAGAATAAAAATCTGACTGATGCGATCATCCTGACTCTTGATCACATCTTTGCCGAAATCAATAATACCCTCCTAGCTTTTGAGAAGAAATACAACAAGACTATCGCGAAAGTGATTCTGGTTGGCGGCGGCTCGGCACTGAAGGGTTTTTCGGAGCTCGCTAAAAATAATTTTAAAACGGAAGTAGTTTTGGCGGATCCTTTCAATAAAGTTTCCTCGCCCGCCTTTCTTGAAAAGATTCTCAAGGAAGCTGGCCCTGAATTTGCTGTTGCTATTGGTCTTGCTCTGCGTAAATTGGCGGAAGAGGAATAAACGGGAGGTAAGTGCTCGCACTGTCGTATGGCAGGCGAGCACTTTATCGTTAATGTTCCGATTAACTTCTTTTAAGCCATGTTTATGGCCTTAAATTAGGACTCAAAAAATCCTTATAGCTTTGAGCGTATAAGGTCTAACCTTGTATTTTCGGAGCTATGGCGACATCCCTGTCACTTAGCCCCCACAACCTCGGGAAGAGGGAAGTTCTCGGCTTTCAGCCGAAGGAGATTACAGTGGCGAAGCACAACTTCATCGGGGGTCGAGACGAAGTCGTCTTCGGAACGATTCTTATCCCCATCCGCACCGTATTGAGGCGCTCTTTTCGTTTATACTTTAAATAATCTATTGGCATTCCAGACCAAGGTTTAGTGAATCTGCTTTAATGAACCAATTCCAAGACTTCCAAAAAAACCGTGCAGTCTACACATTTACGCCATGGCTGATATGTGTAAAAAAGGGACTTCCTTTAAACAACCTAACATCTCAACTTCTGGTTAATATCTACATGAATGAATTGGCTTCGTATCTAAGGTTATTGAAATGGAGGAAATACTGATCGATTAAGGAGACAAATAGCCAAAGATAAGGATTAAAAAGTTATAAACACTTTTTTGTGGAGTCAAATTGCTTTTTGTTCTATAATTTAGAAGGTGGAACCGAAATTTCAATCATCTTTTATTCCTAAAGGCCCCATTACCTCCGTTGCCGCTAGCGCGTCAATACCAAGGGTCAAAAAGGAAAAGAACCTTTTGTCGTTCTTGGCTCTTATAATTTTTATCGTTTCTGTTTTCGCGGCGGTTGGGGTATTTGGATACAAATTTTATCTTGATTATCGCATCGATAAGATGGGGGTTGATTTAGAGCAAGCCAGGACAGCTTTACAGCCGGAGATTATCCGTGAGTTAACTCGCATTGACAATCGTATTATTTCCGTCAAAGACCTGATTTCAAAACACTATATTCTCACTCCTTTGTTTGAGTTTTTGGAAGTCTCTACTCCTAAGGTAGTACGCTTTAACGATTTTAGTTATACGATGACCGAACAAGGCCTTGAGCTCCAAATGAAAGGCGAAGCGCGAGGATACGCCGCGCTTGCCCAGCAGGCGGATATTTTCCAAAAGAGCCAGCATTTCATAAATTCTACCTTCTCTAATATTAATCTAAATGAAAAGGGAGACGTCAACTTTTCTTTCACGGCAACAATAGAACCGAAATTGGCGTCCTATATGAAAAAGATTGAGAGTGTTATTTCTTCTCAACCCGTGCCTGTTGCGACCAGCACTGCCACATCAACCCCAAACTAAAATGAAAAACAACACTGCTATTATTTTACTTCTCTTGTCTATCGGACTTTTCTATACCTTTACCAGTATCCAATACCAAGACGCGAAAGATCTGCACAATCTCGCGAACGAATATCAGAGCGTGCTTCAAAATGTTTCTGCCATAGGAGAGTTGAGAGATCGCTTACTTATCACTTATGAGAAATTGCCTAGGGCGGAGATTGATCGCTTAAACAAAATACTGCCGGACAATATTGATACGGTACGGTTGGCACTTGATCTTGATGGTATGGCTTCACGTTACAGTATTTCCATTAAAAATATCCAAGCAACCTCTGGTGCAAACGAGGCAACAGGTATTGTCGTTTTACCGGAATATGCCAGTGCTTACGAAAGGGTCACGATTTCTTTTGGTTTTGTTTCAAGTTATGAGAATTTTATGCTTCTGCTGGCCGATTTGGAAAAAAATCTGCGGATTATGGATATCAGATCTATATCATTTAAGGCCACTGATACAGGTTTTTATGACTACCAAGTATCCGTTGATACTTATTGGCTCAAATAATAGTTCGATGGACTCACTACAAATATGGAAACACTTATAAAAAACAAAGGAATACTCGCGACGGTTGCAATTTTCATCCTAGCGATGTTTTTGTACAATTTTTTCTTTAAGTCAGAAATGACACCAGTAGCAGACCAATTATCAACTTCAAGCGTTGGAAATGATCTTTTAAAGACATTTGAGGAACTTCAGGCGGTGACCTTGGATCCGAGTGTATTTGCTTCTCTAGGATATCTTGAACTAGCCGATTTCAGCAGTAGTATTCCGCAGCAACCGACCGGCAGGCCGAATCCTTTCAACATTATCGGTCGGGATTAAATAAAGCTATGACCAGTTCGAGCATTAAAAAGTTGGAGCCGAATGTTCCGACAAAAAGTCTCAAAGACGCGGAAATTTCCGGCAAAATACTCGAGTATATACCGCAAGAATCCGCTGAACATTATAAAATAGTGCCAGTAGGGATAAAAGACGGCGTGCTTGAAGTGGGCGCCATGGACCCAAATAACTTAGAGGTTCGCGATGCCCTCAATTTTATTTCCTCGCGCATCGGTATGCCTTACAAACTCTTTCTTATTAGCCAGAGTGATTTTGAGACGATGCTTAAAAAATACGAAGGACTTTCCGGAGAAGTGACTAAAGCGCTTTCTGAACTTGAATCAGAACTTTCAGAAAGCATTTCCCAAGAAGCGAAAAAAGAAACGAAAAAAGAATCAACAGAAGCTAAAATAGTGGAAGACGCGCCGGTTACCAAAATCGTCGCAACCATTTTAAGTTATGCTGCCGATGGCAAAGCTTCCGATATCCACATCGAGCCGACGCATGAAAATGTTCGCGTTCGTTTTCGCGTTGACGGTCAGCTTAACACTTCTATTATCCTACCTATTAAAGTGCATTCCGCGGTGGTAGCCCGCATCAAGATTCTTTCAAATATGCGCTTGGACGAAAAACGCAAGCCGCAAGACGGACGTTTCTCTGCCAAGATTGAAGACAGAAAGATTGATTTTCGCGTCTCCACTTTTCCGACTTATTACGGCGAGAAGGTAGTAATGCGTATTCTCGACCAGTCCCAAGGTTTGAAGTCCATTGATAAAATGGGTTTTTCAGAAATTAATCTGAAAGCGATAAGAAGAGCGCTTAAGCGCCCGTATGGTCTTATTCTTATTACCGGCCCAACCGGTTCCGGCAAGTCAACCACTCTCTATTCAATGCTTAACGAAGTGGATAAAGACCACAAAAACGTGCTCTCGCTTGAAGACCCGGTGGAATACAGTATTGATGGCGTTTCCCAATCTCAAATTCATCCGGAAATAGATTACACTTTTGCCACAGGCTTGCGCACCACCTTGCGCCAAGACCCCGACATTATTATGGTTGGGGAAATTCGAGATAAAGAAACGGCCCAACTATCTATCCAGGCAGCGCTTACAGGTCACTTGGTTTTCTCTACCCTCCACACCAACAATGCCATAGGCGCCATTCCTCGCCTGATAGATATGGGCGTTGACCCTTATTTAATAGCCCCAACGCTTATCCTTACAATGGCCCAACGGCTGGTGCGAACACTTTGCCCGAAGGGTGGCAAACCAATCGCCGTGGAAGATTCTATTAAATTAATGATTGAAAAGCAGTTTGAGGATTTGCCTCTGGAGTTTAGGAAACAAATTTCTTTCGGCAAAGAGGTTTATGAAATTGAACCGACGCCGGAATGCCCGAACGGCACCTCTGGGCGCACGGCCGTGTTAGAGGTTCTTGAGATGGATAAAAATATTGAGTCCGTCATTCTTAAGAATCCGACAGATATTGAGCTTTACAAAATAGCTCGCGCCAAAGGAATGCTTTCTATGAAAGAGGACGCCATTCTTAAGGCCTTTCAAAGGATTATTCCTTTTGAAGAGATTAATACGCTATAATAAGAAAATGTCCATCGCTCAAGAAAAACTTTTAGACGACCTTGTTGAGACAGTAGCCAAGGAAGGCGGATCTGACCTGCATCTCTCCGAAGGGCGGCCCCCGTTTATTCGGGTCTCAAATTTCTTAATCCCACTTGTGAAGATGCCTATACTTTCGCGGGATGACATGATTGGTTTCCTGTCCATTTTTCTTTCCCCGGAAGAAAGGCAGGAATTTGAAAGCCGCAAGGAAACTAATTTTGCCTATAGCCATAAGGATAAGAGGCGTTTTCGCTGTAATGTTTTCCATTCGCTTGGCAAACTAAGCATTGCCATGCGCCTTGTACCAATCAAGGCAAAAAGTTTCGAAGAACTTCACTTACCGCCAATTCTTGAAACTTTTGCCAGGCGTCAGCAAGGTTTCTTTCTGGTAGTGGGCCCAGTAGGAGTTGGCAAGTCGACAACCTTAACCACTATGATAGAGGCCATCAATCTCGAGCGGCTTGAGCACATCATTACCATTGAAGATCCTGTTGAATTTATTTTTGAGCCAAAGAAGGCTATTATCGACCAGCGCGAGGTAAAGATTGATACCCCCGATTTTCATACGGCGCTTCACAGTGTCTTCCGCCAGGATGCCAACATTATCATGATTGGCGAGATGCGCGACCCTGAAACGATGTCAACCGCAGTAACCGCCGCTGAAACTGGACACTTAGTACTCTCAACTTTACATACCAATACAGCTGGCCAGACAGTTGACCGTATCATCGATTCTTTTCCTGCCAACCAGCAATCGCAAATCCGTCTTCAACTCTCTGGATCTCTTTTGGGCATATTTTCCCAACGCCTTGTGCCACGTATTTCGGGAGGACTTATTCCCGCGTTTGAACTTCTGATCAATAATAACGCCACCGCCCATCTGATTCGTGAGCAACGCACTCATGAAATCAGATCGGTCATTGAGACCAGCTCGGAAGAAGGAATGATAGATCTCAATCGGTGTCTGGCTGGATTGGTGAGGGAAGGGGAGATAACAGTAGAAAATGCTTTCCAATTTTCCTTAAACCCCAAGATGCTTGAGCGCATGATATAAATAGCAATCAATGAATATATGCCAATCTACAAATATATAGCTCTTGAAAATTCAGGGAAACAGGTAGACGGTTCTATTGAAGCGATTTCCATGAACGTAGCCGTTGGCTCTCTACAGAAGAAAGGGCTTTTGATCGTTGAAATAAATCCGACGGAGAAAGAGTCGTGGTTGTCTAAAATGCATTTTGGGTCAGGTGTTTCAAATAAAGATATTGTGATGCTCTCGCGACAAATGGCCACGCTTTTTGAAGCGCAAGTTTCTGCTCTAAAGATATTTACCCTTCTCTCAACTGAAATTGATAATAAAGTTTTAAGAAAGAGTTTAAATCAGATTGTAGAGGACTTACAAGCCGGCAGCACTATTTCCAAAGCTCTTGCTAGACATCCGGCTATTTTCTCCGACTTTTACGTAAATATGGTTAGGTCTGGCGAGGAAACGGGTAAGCTAAACGAAACTTTCAACTATTTAGCTGATTATCTCAACCGTAATTATGAGGTGCTTTCTAAAGCCAAGAATGCCCTGATTTATCCGGCTTTCGTGATAACGGTCTTTATCGCGGTAATTGCGCTTATGTTCGCAGTTATTATTCCGAAGATAAGTCTCATTATTATCGAATCCGGACAAGCCATTCCGTTCTATACCCAAATTATTTTTTCCATCAGTGATTTTTTTGTTAACTACGGCTTTGTCTTGCCTGTTATTGCCATTGTGTTTGGGTTTTTTATCATACGATATTCGCGCACGACTGAAGGTAGATCGCAATTGGCTCATCTTAAACTCCGAATTCCTTATCTAGGCAATCTTTATAGAAAACTTTATCTTTCAATCATCGCGGATAATATGAATACTATGGTTCTTTCTGGTATTCCTATGGTTAAGGCCCTTGAAGTGACCTCTTCTGTAGTCGGAAATGAAGTTTACAAGCGAATTCTCGAAGAAAGTCTCGCGGCGGTAAAAGGAGGAAGTTCGCTTTCTCAGTCCCTTTCCCAATATGAGGAAATTCCGAGCATGCTTGTTCAGATGATACGAGTAGGCGAGGAAACGGGCGAGCTGGGCTCAATTTTAGGCACCATGGCCCATTTTTACCAACGAGAGGTGATAGATGCTGTTGATACTTTAGTGAGTCTAATTGAACCGATAATGATTGTGGCGCTCGGTCTTAGTGTTGGCGTCGTCATGGCCTCCGTGCTTATCCCCATATACGATGTTGCTAATTCCACGGGTTTGTAAGGTATAATAAGCATATTCACTGAAAATAAGTGATTTATAAATTATAGGCAAAGTTGTCAAAACATTATGAATGATAGAAAAAGAGGGTTTACCCTCATTGAGCTTCTGGTAGTTATTGCCATTATCGGCATTCTCTCATCGGTGGTTCTGGCATCTCTCAATACTGCCCGAGGTAAGGGTAATGATGCCAAGGTCAAGGCCCAGCTGTCAGGCTCGAGAGCAGCTGCGGAAATATATTATGATAACAACGGTAGCTATGGCGTAGCTGTTACATCCTGCGCATCCGGGATGTTTGCAGACCCTACTTCCGGAATGCAGCAATATACTATTGCCGCTAACTATCCCACCAACATGAATCCGTCTAACTGCAACTCAAATGGTACGGCTTATGCGATTGCCGCGCCTCTTACCGCTTCCAGCCAGTGGTGGTGTGTAGACAGCGTTGGTAAGTCGAAACTACTTACCTCTAGTCTTGGTACTGCAACTGCCTGTCCGTAAAAATCTTTCCTGTTTGCTATACCCCCACACCTATTTTTTCCAAAATAGGTGTGGGGGTATACTTAAAGGATGGTGTATGCCATCCTTTTTGTTTTTGGTGCGATAGTTGGCAGTTTTCTTAATGTAGTGGCTTCGCGCTGGGATACTGGAGAAGTTTTT
>Ga0180007_10007747_pt1 | contig 10076 bp, 7 predicted proteins | sample MM_PC_MetaG_FD_121122 | JGI IMG/M metagenome (GOLD analysis project Ga0180007, IMG submission 121122) | Groundwater microbial communities from the Aspo Hard Rock Laboratory (HRL) deep subsurface site, Sweden - MM_PC_MetaG | ecosystem: Environmental > Aquatic > Deep subsurface > Groundwater... | reverse complement strand
CTCTCCGGTGAACACGTCGTTGCAGGCTCCGCTGTTCCCGCCGCAACCCGTTCCGGAGTATGCGTCCCCGAACGTCCCGTTGTTGGTTACTGCCAGGACTATTTTGCCCACGTTGTGAGCGGCAACCTCGTACGCCGGTGGCTCGGCCAACGCTACCGGCGGTCGCGGTTCCCGGTCGGGAGCCGACCGTGCCGTGACGGAGGTACCCGACAGGACCACCAGGCACAGCATTGCCCCGAGCCAATACGGATGTGTTCTCTGCGTTATCATCGCTCTGTCACTCTGACGTAGAGACGCCGCACGGCGATGGGTTGTGCAAGGTATTTTGCCTCATGTGTTCTGAGTTAAGTGTGCCCGCCCGCCGGGGGCAAGAGCTTTTTCCGACCAATGCCGTATACCAGAGTATTTTCCCCATTTTTTACGAACCCTCACCGGATTCCTTCCGTACATAGAGTCAATGATTGCTGGTAGGGCTATCAGACATTCTGCATGGGAAAGGTAGGAGTATGGAAAAGCGTGGCTACGGCGTTATTGCGCTGATGTCTGTCAGTCTGATTGCCCTGGAATTGTCCTGGACCCGTCTGCTGTCCGCGGAGTTTTTCTACACCTTTGCGTTTCTGGTTCTCTCCCTGGCCGTCCTTGGTCTCGGGCTGGGATCTCTTGCTTTGCGTTTGTTCCCCGGTCTGGGCAAGGAGAAGTGGCTCAGCGTGTATCTGACGCTGGCCGGTCTTCTGACCTACGTAGCCCCTATTCTGGTCTTCAAGCTGGGCGTACGCTTTTCACAGGTTTTTGCCAGCTGGACCGAGGTCCTGAAGCTGCTGGCAACAATCCTACTGCTCAGTTCGACCTTCTTTTTTGGCGGCATGGGACTGGCCCTCCTGTTCAAAACGCAGTATGCGCGTATCAAACGACTCTACATGGCCGATCTGCTCGGGGCCGCCGCCGGCGTTATTGTTGCGATTCTGGCCATGAACTACTTTGGAACGCCCGCGGCTGCTTTCCTGATTTCACTGCCGATCCTGGCCGCGGCAGTCCTGGCGGGCTCCGGCGCCATGCGGATTGTACCGCTGGTCGTGGCTTGCGGAGCGGTAGCCCTGTGCCCGTTGTCCGAGTCGTTGCTGGAAAGGGAACGGCCGGAGCGCGCTCGGGTAGTGTACAAACACTGGGACGCCATGTCCAAAATCAAGGTTTACGATGACGGTCAGTCGCGCGGCATCAATATCGACAATATCGCCAATTCACCCGTGTACTCGTTCGATGGCAACTGGGACCGTCCCGATTCTCTGAAATTTCAGTTTGGTCTGCCGGTTGACTATCTCATCGGGTTGTTTGACTCCTGCACGTTTTTGTCACTGGGGGCGGGGGGCGGCGCCGACGTTCTCCAGGCTCTGCAGGAGGGTGCAGTCGAGGTTCACGCGGTTGAGGTCAACCCGCATATCAATCGCATGATGATAGACGGTGACCCGTCGGGCTATCTGTCGCTGGCGGACACCGTGAAGGACAGTACGGGGGAGGTACTTGAAATCATTCCTGATACGCTGCCGGTAGTCACACTCCCTGAGTATTCCGGCAACATCTATCACGATCCTCGGGTGACGGTGGTTACAGAGGACGCCCGGGCATATGTCCGCCGTTTTGAGAACAAATTTGACATCATTTATTCGTTGAGTTCCAACACCTGGACCGCACTGGCATCGGGTTCCTTCGCCCTCGCCGAAAACTATCTGTTCACCACCGAAGCGTTTCGGGACTATTGGCATGCGCTGTCGGATAGCGGCTTCCTGGTTATGGAGCATCAGTTTTACATGCCGCGCCTGGTAAGCGAGGTCATGGAGGCTCTGGATCGTGTTGGAGTCGAGGATGCAAAGTCTCATTTCGCGGTGTACAATTTGCCCCATATGAGGCGGAATGTCGTGGTCATGTCTCGCCGGCCGTTGGATGACACTCTTCGCTACCACGCCATCTACGATCTCATGCCCGAATACCACATGTATTGTCATCTGCTGTATCCGGCGTCTGATTCCGCGGCCGACAGTCTGATCCAGCGCATCGTGGACGAGGGTTGGCAGGCGGTTCAGGCCGATGCCGCGATCGATCTCTCACCGTGCACCGACGACCGTCCGTTCATCGCCCAGATGGGACGGTGGGAGAATCTCGACCTTGGCAATACGGAGCAGATTCTGCCCTACGAGTTTTACGGTTTCCCGCTTACCAAACTCATTATCGCTGCCATTGTTCTGATCGTGCTGGTGATCATTGTGCCCCTGCTGCTGGTTCCATATTGGCGCAGTCCCGACAAACTCCGGGCCGTGCCCTGGTTGTACTTTTTCTTCATCGGGGCAGGCTTCATGATGATTGAGGTCGTCTTGATACAGAAATATGCCCTGTTTGTGGGACCGTCGGTATACAGCCTGGCGGCCGTGCTGTTGACATTGCTGGTGTCCTCCGGTGTGGGGAGCCGATTCGCGGGCAGATTCACGGATGCTGCACCATTCATTGCGATTCTGGTATGGCTTGGGCTGGATATTTTCGTATTCGGCTATGTGGTAAGCGCCCTTGCGGCGTCGCCAATGGCTCTCCGGATCCTGGTGACATGCCTGCTACTGGTACCCCTGGGCTTTGCTATGGGGATGCCGTTCCCCAAAGCCACCGAGCGGGTCAAATCGCTGATCGACTGGGGATTCGCTGTAAACGGCGCGGCCTCTGTCCTCGGGTCAGTAGGGGTCGTTTTTGTGGCCTTCACCTACGGATTCCCGCTCGCCCTGGCCCTCTCAGGTGCGATGTACGCGGCCGCACTGGGGTTGTTCCTTATGCGTCGAGCCTGGTAGCACCTCGCTCCAGAGCGGACGGCGGGACAAAAAAGAGAGGTGAAACCCTGACGCCGTAGCCCCCGCGGTCACCTCTCGCAAGTGATGAACAAGTGCCTGGCAGCCCGCCGGGCATTTGTTGTATGTACTTCGTAGCCTTCCGTATTGCGAAAGAAGTGTAGCGATTGGAAATCCGTCCGATGTTTGCTGCTGTCGCAGATCCTTTTTAAAGGGCTTCCAAGATACCCAGCCTCTTCCGGATTCCGATCCACATCCCTGCCCGGCGTCGCTAACGATTCGTGCCTGCGTTACATCGTGAAATGACGATCTCCGTTGAGAATGCCCTCCAGCATACGGACTGTCTTTTCGGTGGGGGAGCGCATGATATCGGTAATTGTGTACGTGCCCCGAATGGCTTGCCGGGCACCCATGGGCCGTCCGGCGGTCGAAATGGGGCGTGCCTTGCGACGGTATCTCAGACTGTATTCGCGCTGATACTCGCGGGCCCGTTCACGATTTTTGCGGTAATATTCCCGGAAATACTCTCTGCGGTCGGGCTTGGAGGCACCGCGGTTGTCGGTTCGAGTGGTTGACGGTTGATCTAAAGTAACCTGGCGGTTGTTGGTTGGTGTGGGTACGTTTTGATTATTCATTGCAATTCCATGCCTTTGCTAACTGGTTAGCTGGTAGCGTTGCGGCTCACCATTCCTATGTGTTTGTTCCCTTGTGTGTTCACCATGTCAATCCGGCATTCAAAACATCACCGGTCCCGATGTGCCCAGGGCTGGGCCCGTGTGATGACTCACCGGCGATGTTCCTGTCGATGCAGGCAAAACGGAGGTTCGGCGACCCTCGCCCCGAGCCTCTCGTCCTTCTCCCGGTGACATCGAACGCGACCCTTGAGGGGAGGGGTTGGTCGCGGTATCTGCTCCGGATTGTGATTTCCCGAACACGTGCTGTGCCAGAATCTCCTCCAGCACTTCTACGGATCGGAATTCGTGTGACATGCGGTCACTCTCGCGCTCCAGTTCCTGACTCAATGCAGCAATCCTGTCGGAGAGGCGCGACGCATTCGCCAGCGCCTCATGCAACTGACGGAACTGGACCGACTGTTGCGCGACTATCTGCATCATCTCCCTGATCTGGTGGTACGTAATCACCCATCAATCTCCTTGTTGCAAGCCAGTGTTCATGCCGCTGCGAGTGTGACATACGGGTTTGGCCCACGCTTGGTCCGAGACAAACCTGCCTGGGGCAGCAATAGGTTTCCCTGATTCAAACTGATCACCTCCTTCATTACGTAGAGAATGCCTATACGACGAAACGGCCGTGCTATTCACAATCACACGACAGCCTCGCAAAGTTTCGATTTCGAATGATGGAACTAATAGAGCAGGGGGATTTGGGGACGGACTGCCGGAACTGCGAAGGCCACGGGTTGCGTGGACCGGGGGAATACGGCATATGGCCCCACCCCAGTCATAATCGCAGGAGACACCGGGGCGATGACCCCGGGAAAGGAGAGCAACTTCCTTGCTACTTTGAAGCCGATGAGTCCGAGCGATCTGCAATCTTTGCTCCGTTGCTCGTGCCTGGCCGGCACGACCGCCGTCGTGGTCGGGTGTCGCTATCTTATATGACACTCGCCGTCACAACGGCACATTACGGAAACGATTGAATCACTTCGGTACGCAGTCGGGTCAGGACCACGCAAGTATCACAGGGACGTAGTTTGGGTCACTCCCTTTTTTCCGGGCCGTACAGATAACACATGAACAATTGTCTGTCAAACCGGCGCGCCACAAAAATGCTCGGTAAAGCAAAGCGGTTGAAAAGCCGCATCTTAGACCGTCCCTTTTGTCTCGTTGACTGAGTCCACCTGAACACCGTTTCGCGTTATTGAGAAATTAACCACGCCAAGGGCCTTGCGGGCAAATGGTTACACGCTCTCTTTCCTGACACGCACGCCGACCACTGGCAATTGCACAGCGTTCGGGTAATGAGCACACGAACGGCGACACGCGTCACCACGTACCAATGAACACGTGCGGATGTCATTACCTGCTGATGATTTGCCTTGGGGGACAGGCACGCGAATACGCGGACATGGTGATGCCCGTGTGCTAACACGAATGAGAGAGAGCGCGTGGTGACGCTACGGCGTCGGATAGCGCAATGCCGAATCGGCACCGCGTCGGTCAACCGGTCGGGATCTCTTGATCGTACTGAAGCAGGACTTGCACCGCTGCGGGTCGCGATCATAACCGCAATCGGCGAAGTACTCCTGGGCATCTGATGTGAAGACGAATTCCTCGCCGCAATCACAACAGGTAAGAACTCGGTGGGGGATGCGAGAGGTCATGTGTGAGGTGCCTCCTTTTCCTGGACTACCCTGTCGGTATTATCAGGGAGGCCAGGCCTGTCGGCCTGGCCTCCCTGTGACCCAAACTACGTCCCTGTGATCATCCAGCCACTGGCTTACTGGCTGCCTGCGGAGATAGCCCCCTGGGCCAATGGCTGAGTTTCCTTGACGCGAGGTACAAAGTACGAAAACAATAGCAAGCGTCAATAATGATAGATTACGTATGCCTTACGTAAAAACCGTCAATGTGACCGCAGGTAGGTGCTGAGATTAATGTCTTTGCCCTGCAAACCCAGCTTCTTGCGGATTGTTTCGCGGTGTTTGTGGACCGTCAATAGTGACAGATTCAGTCTATCGGAGATCTCCTTGGAGGTCAATCCGTCCTCAATGAGTTCACACACTTCGGCTTCGCGAGTTGTGAGGAACGAGTATCGCGATTTGAAGGGATCAACATTCTCCTCGAGCATATGCCCCAGTTCCTGCTCAAGTGATTCGAGATCGGCCACCGCATCATTGTCCTGAGCACCAGCCAGGCGGGTCAGCGCCGGACGTATGGTGGCCTGCAACTCCTTGTAGAGTTTAGCCTTGAAGTCGTCCTTTTCTTCTTCTATGTGGGCGAGGATCTGCTTCAGCGCGATATTCTTCTCCATCAGGACTTTGCGTTCTGTCTCCAGGGCTTCGCGCGCGCGGCGCAGCATGGATTCAATCTTCTTGCGGCCGGTTATGTCTGTAATTACCGCAAAAGCACCGCGTTGAGACCCCGTTGCGTCAACAATTGTCTCCGGCGATACAATAGTGGTGACGCGGTGGCCGTCCTTGCGCAACCATTCCAATTCATACGGGGCGGTTTCTCCGCGCGCACGCCGGGCCATTTGTTCGGAAACCAGAGCCGCATTGTCATCGTCCAGGAAGTCGGTAGGCAAACTGCCAATCAATTCGTCGCGCTGGTACCCCAGCATCTCACAGAACTTGTCGTTGACAAAAACGAGAACGCCGCTCTCGTCGCGAATAACCAACCCCTCACTCATCGTTTCAACCAGACGACGGTGTAGCTCTTCACTCTCGCGCAAGGCCGTTTCAATCTGCTTCTGTCCGGTCACATCGCGATAGATCCAGATGTACCCGGTGACTTTGCCATGGGGACTGCGCAGGGGAGAAATCTGCAGTTCGCACACAATCTCGGTGCCGTCGCTACGGGCACACTCCTGCACCCCCGTCCAGGTCATGCCTGCGGAGACCGTCTTGAGAACGGCTCGGTTCATGTGTTCGGACATCGGCCGCGGATTCAGGGCATCGGGTTTGCGCCCTACCAGATCCTCCGCAACAAATCCAGACATTCGCTGAGCAGCGTCGTTCACATACGTAATGCGAAAATCGGGATCTGTCACGACAATCGCATCCGAAATCTGGCGGGTGATGGAGCCGAGGAACTGCAGCTCGTTTTCCGTCGTCTTGCGATCGGTGATATCCTGTACGACCCCGAACAGATGCACGGCCGTGCCGATATCGTCATAGGTCAACTCGCCTTCGTCCTGGAAGTGCCGGACGCTGCCGTCGTTGAGAACCACTCGATACTCAACATTGAACCAGGACTTGTTGGCGACTGCCCTCTGCAGAGCACTGTCGATTCGATGACGATCGTCGCTGTGTATCAGGGGCAGGATTGTTCGTATGCTGGGGGAGAACTCGCTCGGATCCCGCTGATAGATGGCAAACACGCCCTCGGACCAGGACAGCTCTCCCGACTGCAAATCCCAGTCGTAGTGACCCAGCTTGGCCATGCGCTCCGTGTCGGCCAGTATCTTCCGAGTCTCGGCAAGCGCCGTCTCAAGGTCGGGGGAAGAGGCCGAGGCAAGGCCGCCCCGTTGGACAGAGTCGTGTGCTCCGCCTGACGGTCGGGATATTGCCCCGCCCTTAGGATGTCGTCCGGTGTCGCCGCCTGCCATGAGTATCCGCCCTCGTATTGACCGGGAAAAAAGGGGGGGCAAGCCCCTGAATGACAACGGGTATGCAATCTGCGCGGGTGATCGTCGGACGTGTCAGTGGCTACCCCGGTCGGTCTTAGCTGTGCCATCAGATCATACGGTCAATGTCTCGGTTTGTCAACATATGCCGGCGGGCTTAGTTCCCGCAAGAACTTACGTCGCCGCCGAAGTACGAATATGGCTAACTGCGGCCTGATGGCCTGCCGATAACCTGAGTATGACATTATTGGGGACAGGAGTTGCATGATCTCGGGCATAGCTGACGCTACTCTGGGCCGTATCATTGATACCGTGGGCGATCTTCCGGCCTCACCGGCGATTGTGTCATCGGTTATGGGGCTGACTTCGGACCTCGATTCCAAAGTACTGGATATTTCGCGCGTCCTTTCGGCAGATCAATCATTGACCGCCAAAGTTCTCAAGCTGAGCAACTCATCGTTTTACGGCCGGTCAAAATCTGTCTCCACGCTCGAAGAGGCGATTCTCATCCTGGGATTTTTCACCGTCCGCTCCATGGTAATTGCAACCTCGGCCCATGCCATGTACCGGCAGACCGACAACAGTCGGGTGGAAGACCTCCTGTGGCGCCACTCTCTGTCGGTAGCCATCACTGCGCGCCAGATGGCTGCCCGAGTGGGTTGCCAGGACAGGGAAGAGGTGTTCATCAGCGCTCTTCTGCACGACATAGGCAAGCTGGTGATGCTGCAGCGACTCCGGGAACGTTATCTCAAGGTTGTCCAGACAGTCGAGACAAACGGCGGCAGTTTCCTTGAATGCGAACGCGCCGCGCTGGGTTTTGATCATTGCGCGGTCGCGAATCTTCTCCTCGACAAGTGGTCGTTCCCGGGGAACCTGCATCGTTCGGTCGTACACCATCACGGTGAACACACACCTTTGCCCGGTACCACGACCGGCGCAGCTCCGGCAATTGTCTCCCTTGCCAATTTGCTGGCCAAGCACATGGAGGTTGGCTTCGCCGACCATCGTCATGAAGCGCCATGGGACACTGAGGCAGCGCGGCAACTCGCCCTGGATCGCGGGACACTGGAAGAAATCCTGGAAGAGTCGCGGGCATACTATCAATCCGAGAGTCACATTTACGAGGAATCATGAGCTCAATCAATCAGGCAGACATCCGGGCGGGACTGGACAAGTTTTCACACCTGCCGTCGATTCCCCAGATCATCCTGAAAATCAGGCAGATCTCCGAGAATCCGCGGTCGTCGGCCGCCGACCTGGCCAACTGTATACTCTCGGATCATCAATTGACCGGCCGCATTCTCAAAATGTCCAACTCCGTCTATTACGGTGATTTCTCCGGCCGCATCACTACCGTCACCCACGGTATCATGCTGATGGGGTTTCGCGCCGTGCGTAATATTGCGGTATCGATGGCCGTGTATGAGATCGTGAACAACATATCAAAAAACGCCCGCCTGGATATCACGGCCTTCTGGACCCGGTCCCTGGCCTGCGGCGTGGTGGCCAAAAACCTGGCAGGCATGCTCCGGATGACCAAGCAGGTTGAGACCGCGTTCATCGCCGGATTCATGCACGACATCGGCCAGGTCGTACTGGCCGGAGTGTTCCCTGAGAAATACGAGCGGATCAGCCGCTTTGAAATGGATTCACCCGAAATCCACAAGACCGAGCGGGTGCTGCTTGGTATCGACCATCTGCAGGCGGGCGAGTATGTCGCCCAAAAATGGAATCTGCCTGAGGCTCTGGTCAAACCAATCGCTGAACATCATCGGCTGCACGTGGCGCCGGGAGAAAAATCGGACAATGTGCTGGTGGACCTGGTCTATCTGGGCGACCGCTTGTATCCGCATGTCATGGCGGAGTCCACTCAGGATTCATCGGCCTTCTCGCTGGTGGCCCGGGAGGTGCAGGAACTGGTTGGAGTGGGGCCGGATGATCTCGCCGCTCTACTACAGATCTGCCGCAAACAGGTGGCTGAGATTGCAAGTGATCTTGAGATAGATATCGCGAAAGAACAGGAAAAGCGCGGGCTGGTAGACGGCAGCATGAATGACATCCGCCAGCAACTCAGCAACAAGGAAGTCCAGTTGGCCTTCCTGCAGAATGCCAGCGCCGCCCTGCTCGAAACGCAGGCCGGCAATGAAATCCTCCAGGTAGTGTGCGAGGCCGTATTCCGCGGACTGCAAATGGGACGCGTAGCGGTATTTGCATACCAGGAAAAGTGGGACACGTTCTCCGGAACGGTCGGGTTTGGGTTTGATACCCAGCAGGAAGTGCAGGCGCTCACACTGTCCGCCCGCAAAGGTTTGTTTAAGCACCTGCGAACCACCAAACGTCCGGTATCGGTAGTGGGCGATGACTCAGAGATTCAGGGGCTTGACCTGGACCCCGAGGAACTGCAAACACTCAGTGCGCGCGCTTTTGTTGCCGTGCCGATTGCCGTACGCGGCGATGTTTCTCACGTCATACTGGCCGACCGGCCCGATCGGGAACACCCGGTCGACGACGACTCCTTGCGCTCCATCATGGCGCTGGCCAATCAGGCGGCCATCTGCCTGGAACGGAATCTGCTTCAGGAACAACTGGTCCGCAAGGAGACGCCGTGACGCGCCTCCTGAGCGGTCCCCGATTGCTATGCGACCGGCTTTGACCTGAAATACAGCTTCAGCATATACCACACAACTCCCACCGCCAGCACGAAACAGACCAGGAACAGACCCAGAACGGACCACTGGGCCTTGAACGGCATTGCGGCCGGATCCCAGCTATCGGCCAATCGCACCGCCCGAACATAGTGCCGGGTCATCACCATGCCCAGGAGGGAGACGAACACCATTATTCCCGAGGGTAGAAACCTGCGCTTGAAGAAAAAGTGCAGCGATCCCACCGAGAGGATAACGGCGACGGTCAACGCCCAGATTCCCGGCGTCCGCATCAGCG
>Ga0180007_10007746_pt1 | contig 10076 bp, 11 predicted proteins | sample MM_PC_MetaG_FD_121122 | JGI IMG/M metagenome (GOLD analysis project Ga0180007, IMG submission 121122) | Groundwater microbial communities from the Aspo Hard Rock Laboratory (HRL) deep subsurface site, Sweden - MM_PC_MetaG | ecosystem: Environmental > Aquatic > Deep subsurface > Groundwater... | reverse complement strand
GGTATGCATTCCCAGGCAAGAGCCTGGGAACGAGGTGGCAAAGCCACAAGCAAAAAGCTGGTCTCTCACGGAGGCACAAAGATCACGGAGAAGGGCTAAGGGCTTGGGAATAATAGTTTTTCTTTGTGATCTTTGTGCCTCTGTGAGAAAAATTTATGGGTATGTTCTATATCCGTTCACATATCCAATTGCATCGCATTTTATGAGGAGTCGGTCAATTTGGCGGGCAAAGCCCACCCTGCTAGAGGGTGTTGCCCATGGGGCGGCTTTCGTTTTGCGGGCCGGTGCAATCCATTTCTTTCCATGACTTTGACCGCACAACAAAATAATCAGCCCATGGGGAAGACCTCGTAGGGTGGGCTGTGCCCACCGATAAGGCCCTCATCCGCATAAAATATTCTATTTTTCGGATTTATAGTAGCGATCTTTTTCGCTGTAGATGCAGCCGCAGTAGGGTTGGCGGTACATGCCGCGTTGTTTTGACTCGTCGATTCCCTGTTGCCAGCCCTCTCTGAAATCCCGATAAAGAAAATCCACGCCCGTCTGAGCAGAGACGGATTCGCCCATGGTTTTGATCTGTTCGTGCTTCTGGAAACGGCTGTAAAGAAGGGTGGTTGAAAAAGCATCAAAACGACCGCGTTTGGCCAGCAGCGCTGTGGTTAGAAGACGGTCGTGATAACAGTAAAGGCAGCGGTTGCCCTCCCTGAATGCCGTGGCCTGGAGAAAACCCTCAAGGTCATAGCCTTTCTGGACAATCAGCCCCAGTTCCATATCCCTGGCATACTCCTTCAGGGTTTCTTCTCGCCTTATGCACTCCTGGTATGGATGGATATTATTTCTGTGGAAGTACCCCATGACGTCCACACCCTCACCCCTAAGAATCTGCAAGGGATAGATGGTGCATGGGCCGCAACAGGTGTGGAGAAGGAGCTTCATGACCGATCTCCAAAAAGGGCGGTACCGATTCTCACCAGGGTTGAGCCTTCGTGGATGGCCGCCTCGAAATCACCGGTCATACCCATGGACAGCTCATCCATCCTAACCGACGGAATATCAAGGCCCCTGATATGGTCACTAAGCTTGCGAAGGGCCTTAAAATAGGGTTTGACCTTTTCAGGCTCGTTGTAAAAAGGTGGGAGAGTCATCAAGCCCTTTACAGAGAGATGCTCAAGGCACCCGATGTCCCTGACCAAGTCAGATGCCTCCTGCTCGGAAACACCGGACTTGCTTTGCTCCATACTGATATTGACCTGAACCAGGATATTTTGGATTTTATTGATTTTTTCTGCCTGCCTGTCCAGTTCCCGTGCCAGTTTCAGGCTGTCCACAGAATGGATCAGGTCAAAGATCTTCACAGCGAATTTGGCTTTGTTGCTTTGAAGATGGCCGATAAAATGAAACGAAAGATTCAGATCACGGAGCAGTTCATGCTTTTCAATGGATTCCTGAATGTAATTTTCGCCGAAGATATCCGCCCCGGCTGCAAAGGCTTCCCGGATATCCTGGGCGGGCTTGGTTTTGCTTACAGCCACAAGACGGATATGATCCGGGTTCCGTCCACAGGAAAGGGCCGCAGCATCTATTCGTGTACGTATTGCCTGGAGCCTTTGTTTTATGCCTTCATTATTGACAGGGGTCACTGTAACCTGCCTCACCCACGATCTGGCCGATGACGCCTTCTTCAAGAAGGACTTCAATGACCTCGCATACCGGAAGCCCCACCACATTGGTATAGGAACCCTCGATCCGTTTCACGAGAAAGGTCCCAAGGCCTTGGATAGCATAAGCACCTGCTTTGTCAAAGGGCTCGGGTGTATGGATATACCAGTTTATTTCATGGTCGCTGAGTTCTTTGAACAGGACCTGGGTCTGGACTGTCTGGGATATCAGCCGGTCTTTGGCCTTACATGTCAGACAGAATCCCGTATACACCACATGGGTTCGTCCGCTGAGCCGTTTGAGCATGTCCCAGGCATCGTCCTTTGAAAGGGGTTTTCCAAGAATCATCCCGTCGATCAGAACAATGGTATCCGCACCGAGAACCCAGTTATCCGGGTAGGTGTTCGCAATGTCTTTGGCTTTGGTTTCAGCCAGATATCGGACATAGTGATGGGGTTCGGTGACCGTGATTTCATTTTCATCAATATCCGAAGGAATGACGGAAAATTCAAGACCAGCCTGTTCCAGAAGGTATTTTCTCCTGGGGGATTTGGACGCCAGAATCAAAGGTGTTTTTATGGGATTATGTGTTGTTTTCATCCTTGCTTTTTTATCAGAAGCCAGTGGAATTTTCAAGGGTAAGTCTAAGCCATTTTTTTCTTAAAGGGCTTGCATTTTTGGCCATTTCAGAGTATTACCCCTTCATTGATTTTTCTAAAAGGCAGATGAATGGGTGTGCTTCACCGAGTATTCTGCCATACATAAGATTGTACGCCTGGGTGGTGGAAGTGGTAGACACAAGGGACTTAAAATCCCTCGGCCTTTGATGGCTGTACGAGTTCAAGTCTCGTCCCAGGTACCAAAAATAAAGGGTTTACGAATATATTCGTAAACCCTTTATTTTTTTAATCAGACCATGCACTTAAGCTTTTCTCCGCGTCCACAGCGCTTCCGCGAGACCAATCCGTTTGTTTCTGAAGGTTTTTTGCCTGTTTTTTATAACTCCAAAACATCCTCGCCGTAGGGGCACGGTGCACCGTGCCCTTGCTCGAATTGCCAGCAACCAGGTCTCTCACGGAGGCACAAAGATCACAGAGAAGGGCTAAAGGCTCGGGAATAATTGTTTTTTCTTTGTGATGTCCGTGCCTTTGTGAGAAAACAAAAACAGCATCCCCATGGGGGATGCGCACTAAGGGCCAACAAGCAAAAAGCCAGGTCTCTCACGGAGGCACAAAGATCACGGAGAAGGGCTGAAAGCTTGGTAATGATAGTGTGCCTCTGTGAAAAGAATTTATGAGCATCCCCCAAAGAATATTATTTGTCCCCTGATTTTATCAAGCTTTTTTATTAACGCCAAAACATCCTCGCTCGTAGGGGCACGGTGCGCCGTGCCCTTGCTCGAATTGCCTGTAACCAGGTCTCTCACAGAGCCACAAAGAAACAGGGGTTTATGTGACAACGGTAAAGCAAAACGTTTTTCTCTGCGTCCTCAGCGCCTCAGCGAGACATAGTTCTTTTATTTTTGAAGATTTCCTTGATGATGGGAGAACCGGAATTATCCCTTTAATTGGAGACAGTTTTTAAACAATCGATGCGTCTGGTTTATCATATAAAGGGGAATTGATAAAATGTTGTCACAAAAGGATAGATCGTGCATGGAATATCTCAGACCCACAGGACTTCCGGTATAGCTATCTAAAAAAAATCTCATACTCTTCAATGATCCGGTTGCCCCGGCTTTAACTTCAACAGGAACAGGCCTGCCTTCAATGTCAATCAAATAGTCTACTTCTGCGGAACTGCTTCGCGCATCACGGGCCCAGAAAAAAAGTCCGGGATCATGATAGGGATCGCCATAGGCCTGATGTTCTTGACCAACAAACTGTTCAGCGATATTCCCTGCATTTGTCTGCAAGATCGGTTGATCATGTATGAGGGAAGCTTGGGCACCAAGTGCATTCTGCATCAAACCCACATCAAGAAATATGATTTTGAATTTTCGTTCATTGACAGACGCTTGAAGGGGAGACCCTGAACCCGACGTATGGCAGACCTTAGTGATACACCTTGAACTGCATAATAATTCCAGTGCATCTTTCAGAAATTTTGATTCAATATTCGGATTGATATGTGAATACTTATACCTTTGTCCTGCCATTTTAGGAGCGCTTGTGTAAACCTCTCTCAGATACTTGTGCTTTGCCGTTGTCGCGTATTTTGAAAAATCATCGGCAAAGGTTCTGAAAATCCCATTTTGAAGATGCTGAATGTCATTTAAGGCGATCCCGTTGGCAAACGCCTTGACCGCCGCAGGCATACCGCCAACAAGCAAATACTGACGGAGAAGTTGCTCAAGCCTTTTTGCAAAACCATCATGTATTCTGGATGATAGTTCAACAGAATAAATAAATTCGACCAGTTTATCCTCACCCAGAGCCTGGAGAAATTCCTCAAATGAAAGGGGGTGCATAAAAATACTCTGAATACGGCCCACAGGCATCCGGAAATTTTCAGACCGCAGTGCAAATTCAATCAATGATCCGGCACCCACAACATGAAGTTCGGGCATCTTTTCATAAAAATACCGTAATGATGAAATTGCCTTAGGGCACTCTTGAATTTCATCCAGAAATAACAGAGTATGCCCTGGCCGAATGTCCGAGCGTGTTAATACGGAAAGTTTATCAATAATACCCTTGGTGTCAAAATCGGAAAAACATTTGCCTATATCTGGCTTTTCTTCAAAATTAACAACAACGACATTATCAAATTCAGTCTTTCCAAACTCAGTGACTGAATATGTTTTCCCCACCTGGCGAGCACCCCTTACCAGAAGTGGTTGCCGTATCGGACTATTTTTCCAGTTGTGTAATATATCGCTTATTTTTCGTTTCATGGAACAATATTAATCTGATTTGTCATAAAAGACAAGGGTGTTTTGTGACTTTTTGTCATGAAAGACAAGGTTGTTTCCCGAAGCGAGGCAAACAACTAAAAGCCCGGTCTCTCACGGAGGCACAAAGATCACGGAGAAGGGCTAAAGGATTGGTAATAAAAGTTTTTCTTTGTGATCTTTGTGCCTCTGTGAGAAAAATTTATGGGTATGTCCTATATCCGTTCACATATCCAATTGCATCGCATTTTATGAGGAGTCGGTCAATTTGGTGGGCAAAGCCCACTCTGTTAGAGGGTGTTCTTTTCGCTCCCAGGCACCTGCCTGGGAGTGTATACTGCATGGCTCCAGCCATGCCTCTGGAGGCAAGAGCCTCCGGGTACGCATTCCCGGGCAAGAGCCTGGGAACGAGGTGGCAAAGCCACAAGCAAAAAGCCTGGTCTCTCACGGAGGCACAAAGATCACGGAGAAGGGCTAAGGGCTTGGTAATAATAGTTTTTTTCTCTGTGCCTCATGGCTTAATTGTCTCCTGATTTACGTCATTCAGGTATGCAGATTTTAATTGACACGCCTATTTTTTGTTACTACAATAAATAACATGGAAATAATATTCGATCCCATCAAAAACCAGCGGAATATTAAAGAACGCAAGTTGTCTTTTGAAAAAGTACTCTATGAAAAAGAAACCCATGATTGATAAAGACGGTGAAGTTCGTGAACTGACTGCGGAAGATCTGAAATTATTCAAAAAAACATCCCTTGTGCTTCCCGAAGAACTCCTTTCGGTTCTTCCAAAACGAGGAAGACCAAAGAAAGAAAGCCCCAAGGTATCAACCACCATCCGGCTGAACCCTGATGTCCTTGAGTTCTTCAAATCCCATGGCCGAGGGTGGCAAACCAAAGTGAATGAGGTCCTCAGCCAATATGTTGCAAAACACCGGTGATAGTTATGACGTTCATGGTGGACATAGCGCGGCAAAGCAACAACCAAAAGCCCGGTCTCTAAGGGCTAAAGGCTTGGGAATAATAGTTTTTTCTTGTTGATCTTTGTGCCTCTGTGAGGAAAATTTATGAGCATCCCTCCAAGCTTTCCTCCGCGCCCCCAGCGCCTCAGCGAGACCCAGTTCTTTTATTCATGAATACCGCCACCACCCGCACTGCGAGTCACTCTGGGCGTTCAAACCCTAACAAGTTCGGAGTATTATTTTCTCTCGCAGAGGCGCATGGGACGCAGAGGAGGGCAAATAAAAAAAACCATTCCCCCCAATCTTTTCTCAGCGTCCTCAGCGCCTCCGCGAGATCCAGCTCTTTTTTTCTGAATACCGGCACCACCCGCACTGCGAATCACTCTGGACGTTCAAACCCTAACAAGTTCGGAGCATTATTTTCTCTCGCAGAGGCGCAGGGGACGCAGAGGAAGAGCAAATTAAACTTATCCCCTCAAGCTTTTCTCCGCGTCCCCAGCGCCTCAGTGAGATCAATTCTTCTATTTCCGGAGATTTTTTTCCCCTGATTTGTTGAAAAAAAGAAAAAGCAAATTTACCACGAACACGAAGAGCACGAAGAAAAACATGCCCCCAGCGGCCATCCTTGACGCATCCAAAGATGCATATTTGGGGCACCCGGCAGATAATCTTTTGCCCTTCTTCGTGGGCCTTCGTGTCCTTCAGTGAGCCACGCGAACGGGTGGTTGATAAAAAAAATATTAACGAATATTAGCGCCATTAGCGGCAAAAAAAATTGGCCCCTTAAACCCCAAAACCCTATCAAGAATATTTGTCTTATTTCCCGACAACAGAAGTTGATTTTCAAACCAGCATGATATATCAAAAGATATATATGAAAATGCAAGATTTGTTCAGCGGTCAATCAACATTTGATACATTATTTAAACGATAATTACCGGAATACATAAATCAGCCATATGGAAAAAAGAATAAAGGAACTTATAAAAAAAGGTGAATCAGGGGTTCTTGAATTCAAAACGGCTTTTGGAAAAGAAACAATTGAAACTTTATGCGCTTTTGCAAACAGTGACGGTGGAATTGTTTTCATCGGAATCAATGACAAGGGAAATGCCATTGGAGTTGATGCAAATAAAGAAAGCACACAAAAATGGATCAACCAGATCAAGAGTTCAACGTATCCTGCAGTTGTTCCGGATGTTGAAATATTAAAAATCAAAGATAAACAAATAATAAGTCTTTCTGTTACATCTTACCCAGTTAAACCCGTTAGCTTTAAAGGTAAATATTATAAAAGGAAGCATAACTCCAACCACCTGATGGATTTAAGTGAGATTGCAAATGAACATCTAAAGACAGTTAATTTAAGCTGGGATTTTGCCAAGGATCCCGATCATATAATAGATGATATCTCATTGGCAAAGGTAAATGCATTTATTGGAAAAACGAATTCTTTGAGGGACAACCCGATAAATGATGACCCCTTGGTGGTCCTGAGAAAATTTGAACTGTTCCGTGAAAATTCAATCACATTTGGCTGCTTCCTTCTTTTTTGTAATGAACCATCCATTCTTTCAACCATTGATGCAGGCAGGTTTGATTCAGAAATAATCATTCGTGATAATAAAACAATCCGTGGAGATCTTTTTACAGAAGTTGATGATTGCATCCAATTTATACGTAAACACATAAGCAAACGATTTATTATTTCAGATAAACCTGAAAGAACAGAGGAATGGGAATATCCGCCTGAAGCATTACGTGAAATTGTTATCAATATGATTGTTCATAGGGATTATCGATTGAGTGGCGATTCGACAATAAAGATATTCGAAAATAGAATTGAATTCATAAACCCGGGTGCTTTACCGCAGGGTGTCAGTCTGTCTGATATTCTTTCAGGAAAAACAGCCTCTATTTCACGGAATAAGCAGATTGCTTCAATTTTTAAAGAAGCGGGCATTATTGAAAAGTATGGTTCAGGAATTAAAAGGGTTAGGGAAGTTATGAAAAAAGCAGGGACTCCCGAACCTGTATTTGAAACCATAGGTGATTGTTTTAAAGTTACGCTTTTTCCCATCACGCCTTCAATCATTGGCGGTGTAAATGGCGGTGTAAGTGGCGGTGTAAATTCTGTGAAAGAACTGATATCCGAATATCCCGGCATATGCTCAAAAGAGATAGTAAACCGCTTAAATCTATCGAAAAGAACGCTTGAACGAAACATAAAAGAATTAAAGAAAGATGGGGAAATTGAATTCCGTGGCGCACCCAAGACAGGCGGTTATTATGTTTTGCCCAATAACGGTAAACAAAAAACGGTTTAACCACGAAGAGCTCAGCGCGGCAAAGCAACAACCAAAAGCCTTGTCTCTCACGGAGGCACAAAGATCACGGAGATAAGGCTAAAGGCTTGGGAATAATTGTTTTTTTTGTGAGAGGGGCGCACAGTTTGTGTGCCATAAGGTAAAGCATAATTTTTTTGTCCTTCTTCGTGGACCTTCGTGTTCTTCAGTGCCACGCGAACGGGTGAATGAAAAAAGAAAAAACAAATTTACCATGAAGAACATGAAGCTCATGAAGAAAAGAAAGCACCGCCACCCTAAGCTTTCCTCAGCGTCCTCAGCGCCTCCGCGAGACCCCAAAAAAGACGTGACATGGGCACGTCAAATGAATTATTGTTACCCCTCTTCATGTGCTGCATGGTTAAATTGTCTTTAAATCACATACAGGTAGCACCTTGAAGTGGATTTTGCTTAGCGGAATATCCATACAAGATAGGTTGATTTTCATCTTTGCATGATATATCAAAAGATATATATGAAAAATTCAAGATTTGTTCAGCGTTCAATCAACAATAGAAACGTACCATAGGAACAATATCTTCAATGGCCGGACAATTTACAAGTAAGGGGTGGGAGGCCCACCAAAAACATATTTATTATCCAGGATAGCTGCAAGTGATGATCCGTTGTCGGTATCTGGTATATAAGGAAAAAGATGATTGATTCAAATCAAGTCCTTAATTATTTGTCTCTTAACAAAGAAAGATTCAAAGACAAATATCATTTAACTAAGATTGGAATATTCGGATCAATAGCAAGAAATGATCAAAAAGACGGCAGTGACATTGATTTGATCATTGAATTTGAAGATGATACACCGGATTTGTTCAGTATTAAGCAAAGGTTAAAGAACGAAATCATGGAAGAGTTTAATGTTCATGTTGATATTTGCCGTGAAAAATATATAAAACCAGTTTTTAAAACTCAAATTATGTCAGAAGTAAAATATGTTTGAAATCAGCCATAAGGATCATAATTGTATTTTAAATATTATAGATGCAATTGAAAAAATTCAGAAGTATTCTTGCCTATTCACAAATGCAGATGAATTTAATTCAAACAATATGTCTTTTGATGCAACCTTGATGAATTTCATTGTTATAGGAGAAATGACTTCAAAAATCTCTGAAGACCTAATTCATAGGACGGATATCAATATAGATTGGTTTAAAATAAAGGGATTTAGAAATATAATAGCACATAATTATTTTGGAATTGATGCGGAGGAAGTTTGGCAAATCATAAAGAATAATTTACCGGCCCTTAAGATCGAATTAATGAAGTTGGTTCACAACAAATAAAGGGGCCCATGACACCATTAAACTTCATGCCATCATGGTGAACAAAAACAAATTTACAAGAACACGAAGTTCATGAATAAAAATCGTTCTCAGGCAAGAGGGTGAAACCCCGAGGGGCACGGCGCGCCGTGCCCTTGCTCGAATTGTCAGAAACTTTTATTAATAAATCCAGCATATCCATAAAAAACACCTAAGATATCACGTGTAATATCATCATATTCGCCGCAATGCAGCAATAACCCCTCCCAAGAACTTTTATCTTATTCCCACACAAGAGAGGTTGATTTTCGGATCTTTATGATATATCAAAAGACATTCATGAATAATGCAAGATATGTTCAGCGTTCAATCAACAATAGAAACGCATCATAGGAATTCATTCTCCACTGGACAGACCACTTGCAGAAATGGGCCGGGGGGCTAATAATACAGTTTTAACGGACTATCATGACTGCAATTCATAACCCCCCTTATTCAAGGTATGGCCCGGATGGATGGTGTAAAAGGAAAAAAAACAGAAAACGGTTTAACCACGAAGAACACGAAGAGCACGAAGAGATTGCCTTCGGCAGATTAACCTTTTGTCCTTCTTCGTGGCCCTTCGTGTGCTTCAGTGAGCCACGCGAACAGGTGGTGAAAAAAAAGTTAAGTTCCCAGGCAATGCCTGGAAACGAAGAAAAAACAGGTTCACCACGGAGGCACAGAGAACACGGAGAAGGGCTAAAAACAATGAAATAATAATTTTTTCTTTGTGATCTTTGTGCCTTTGTGAGAAAAATTTATGAGCATCCCCCTTAGGGGGATGCGAACAGTTTAATGTCTGCTATAAATGGGGCATGGCGTTAGGTTTGTAAAAACAATATATGCCTTTAACTATTAGCGAACATTAGCGTCATTAGCGGCAAGAAAAAGG
>Ga0180007_10007744_pt1 | contig 10078 bp, 7 predicted proteins | sample MM_PC_MetaG_FD_121122 | JGI IMG/M metagenome (GOLD analysis project Ga0180007, IMG submission 121122) | Groundwater microbial communities from the Aspo Hard Rock Laboratory (HRL) deep subsurface site, Sweden - MM_PC_MetaG | ecosystem: Environmental > Aquatic > Deep subsurface > Groundwater... | reverse complement strand
GAAACCGGGACCCTTTTATCCATTAAAAATGATAAAGGACGGTTGAATTGTTCTAATTGTTTTTCACTTATCTTTGGATCTTCAATAATTGTAACATCGTCAGTTCTTTTAATCTTTTTTTCCGGATAGAATCTGAAAGTAGACCAGAATAATACGGGTAAAAATTGACTTTTAATATAGTTTAAAAACGCAGGGGCATTATCCATATCTGTTCCGACAGTAATGAACCTGATGTTGAATTTATCATAAATATTTAAAACATACTGAAGTAAAGTTTGCCCTATCTTATGTTTTCCCTGATATTTTTTGTGGACAGCAGTCAGAATAATGCTTCCGATCTTTATTCCCAGTATTTTACTGTAAAAAGCATTAGCGCCGTATATAATGTATCCTATGGCCTTCTCATCAAGCAAGGCCACAGCACAGTACTTCTTTTTATCAGAAAGAAGGACCGGTTTGCACCAGAGCTCCCATGCTATCTGCTTTGCTTTTGCATGAGGTATCTTTTTATCCGTGTTAAAAGAGGTTAACGTAAAGGAGGTCAACGTGATCTCTTTCAGATCATCAAAATATTTATCTTCATACCTGGTATAATGAATGAACATTATGCTTTATCCTGGGGTAGGGACAAGGCATGCCTTGTCCCTACAAATAAAATATTAACATTAGAATCAATATAATTATACTTATCTAATCCTGGTGATGACATATTACTTTAATGCTGCGCCCCTAAAGGGGCTTGCTACAGTATAATCTTTCAATGTACTATGTTCCACTTGCTACATTAGTATTTCCTAACCTGCTTTACCGTTTTCTGATATCCAGAAATTTTGTCAGGTTTATCATCTCAAATATTTCAAAGACATTTCTGTTTACATTAATTATTTTTAATTCCCCTTCGTTGTTTCGTATTAAATTAAATGAATCCACAATAAATCCTATAATAGCCGAATCGATATAATCTACTGCACCAAAATCCAGTGTGATTATTTTAGATTTTTTTGCCAAAGTGCTCTTGAATCTGTTCCTCAGATCCGTAACATGAGAAAGATCAAGCTGGCGATTGATTAGATCCTCGAATGATACAATAATATTGCTTCCCTCATTTTTAAACTTTACTTTCATTCTTTTTACGTCCTCCTGATCCCGACTATGGTAATGTCATCATTATATCTTTTCATTTCAGTCTTTTCTAACAATGCTTTCCTGAATTTATGGCTCGACCCTGATGTTTTGATCAGAGATTTGAAGAAAGATGCCAAATTTTTATTATTCATCGGCATTTTCTGTATGTTACGGAGCCCATCCGTATAGAAAATAAGCATGGATTCTTTTAATAGTAAATGTTCATTGATCTTCAGCTTTGATTCAAATTCAGCTCTGTTAAATAATCCCACAGGGATACCTCCAAACGTAAGAAAAGTGAACTGCTTCTTTTTCATATCGATCAATGCCGGATATTCATGTCCGGCAGATATCATTTTGATCCTTCCGGTTTTACTGTTCAAATGAGCAATAAGAACTGTTATAAAATTTCCTTTTTTTAAAAATAATGACATTATGTTATTGATCTCTTTCATGAGCAGAATCGGTCTGTGATAATCCTTCTTTAACGTAATAATAATAGTGTGAAACATGGACATCAGCAGAGAAGCAGGCACCCCTTTTCCTGAAACATCAGCTATAATCAAGAGATTCTCGTTTTTATTGATCGGAAAAATATTATGATAATCCCCGCCAATAGCCCGTGAGGTTCTGTGGAAACTAAAGAGATCAAAATTTTTGATCTCTTTTAAATGTTCCGGAATGATCTCGGACTGTATGTTTTTAGCAATCTGAAGCTCCTGCTCCACCATTTTCTGTTTGATAAGCCGTTTCTGGTATGTTGCCAATTGAGTGGTCATTCTATTGAATTCCAGGGCAAGACCCTCTATTTCATCCTTAGAATGGATACGTATTTTATATTTGAGATTCCCTTTTGCAATTATACTGATCCCTTTTACAAGTTTTTTAAGCGGATCTGTAATAAGATAGGAAAGCATAAAAGCCCCGATTACTCCTGCTGTTAAGAGAAAGATCACAATAAAAGATAACCTCAATTTGATCTGGTTCAGCTGGATTTTAATAATATTGGTAGTTAGTTCAATATACCCCATCCCGAGAAAGACCCTTTTACCTTCCCGATTGATCTGATAGATCGGCTTATAAAACTGAAATAGTACCTCCCTCTCTCTTTTAACAATATTATAATTCTCTTTAGGATTCTCACCTGTCTTTTCAGGAGAACTATACCGCCTTCCTAAAAGAGTCTGATCATTATTAAGAAAATATGTGAGATTTTTCAATACTATATAAACATGTTTAACCTCTTTTGCCTTAATAAGTACAGTTACATAATCTTCTATATTCAGTTCGTCCCCTGTCAGAAATGCATTTTCACAGTATAATGCAAAATTATTGATCTGTGAATTTCCTTTTACAATAAGATTTTCATAAAGCATGTTCCTTTCCCGTTTTAGTATGATATAGTTTGTTAAAAAGAATAGAATAAAGATCAGCAAACTTATAAAAATGGCTATTTTATATTTTAATGAAATATGAATATCTCTTATCTTCATTTTAATTTAAAGTACTAATTTTATTTGAACAGTCAAATTAATATAAATTAAACCTTTAGCCACTATTGTTACTATAATATCGGGGTTATTTCATATATACTAAACAGTTTCCTTGAAAATTTCATTATAAAATAATTTGATAATAAAATCTGCTTTACTATAATTCTTTAATGGAAGACATACTTCATATTGACATGGATGCGTTCTATGCTTCGGTCGAACAGAGGGATCATCCGGAATATAAAGGAAAACCCCTCGTGGTATCCGGAGATGTGGGCAGTCGAAGTGTGATCTCTACTGCCAGTTATGAAGCCAGAAAATATAATATATTTTCAGCTATGCCTTTGGCAGCCGCATTAAAAAAATGTCCTGATATAATAATTATTAATCCTGATTTTAAAAAATATGCATCCGCATCTGATCATATCAAAACAATTTTACATGAATATTCACCTGAAATCGAACAGGCCAGTATCGATGAATTCTATTTAAATATATCCGGCTCCCATCTGCTTTTCGGAAGTTCTTTTGAAATTGCAAAAAAAATACAGTCTCATATTAAAAAAGAACTTCAATTGACCTGCTCTATCGGTATCTCATATAATAAACTGCTGGCAAAAATGGCTTCCAATATAAAAAAACCGGAAGGGATCACACACATTACCGGATCAAACCTTTCAGCTCTTTTTGATCATCTGGAGATCGAAAAGATCCCGGGGTTAGGTAAAAAGGCTGCTCTGAAACTTCATATGATCAATGTCTTTACGATAAAAGAATTAAAAAAATTAAGCTTAAAAAAATTAAATGAACTTTTCGGTATAAACGGCACTTATTTCTACAACGCATCACGCGGTATAGGTTCCAGTGAATTGATATTTTCTAATGACGTAAAATCCATCAGTAATGAGATCACATTAAAGTACGATACCATGGATCAGAATATAATTAAAAAGATCATGCTGAAACTTTCTGACCAGGTAGCTTCACGATTGCGAATGGATAAATTAAAAGGAAAAACGATCAAAATAAAACTTCGATATTATGATTTTAAGACCATTTCAAAACAATTAACCCTAGTCGAATTTATAAATACGGCTGATGATCTCTATAGGATCGGCTTAGATCTTATTGATGACATGATTTCCCGCCCGATCAGGCTTATAGGAGTAGGAGTCTCTTCATTAATCCATGAGAATAATGAACAGCTGTCATTATTTAAGAATAATAAAAAATTGGAATTTGAGAAGAACATTGATGTTATAAATAAAAAATTCGGAAGTAAAACTATTAAAAGAGGCTCTCTGCTATAAATATTTCCTCAGTTTCATCTCATCTATTAAAACAATATTTACATTCTCTTTTTCCACGCGTTCATGGATCTGATCTGAAAATACGGATGTTATAATAAAAATGCCATTTTTTATATGAGCTTCATTCATCTTGGATAAAAAATCGGCAAATGGGATCGTTCCGATCTCCTGTTTTGATTTTGTGAACTGTATAAAACATTTTTTTAATTCGTCTCTTTTTGATACGGCAATAAAATCGATCTCAATGGAATTATCTATCAATCTGTCCTTCACTTCTTTTTGAACGGTATAGCCCATTTTATTTACAATACTCACTGCTATTCCATGGAACTCTTCAATATTGCAGTTTATGAACTCCTCAATAGTATGTATATTTGCTCCCGTATCAGACTTAGCACTTCCGCTTTCATCTTCCATTTTTTCTGTCATTCCCTTTATATCAAATTGCGGGACATTCTGGGTCATTATACCGATATTAGTGATATTTTCTGGAAGAGACGAAAGGTCATTCAACTTTAATTTTTCAAAAAGCATTTTCGCTTTTTCATTAAGGCCCTTTTGCCTGCAGGCTAAAGCAAGAAAATATTGTGCCTTTACATGCTCTGAATCAAGGTGATAAGCCTTATCCAGCTCCTGAACAGCCTGGCCAAGGTCTCCTGTATCCAGATAAGCTACTCCCAGCTGGTAATGAAATTCAGCATCCTTAGGATTTAAATGAATGGCTTTTTTAAGATATTCTTTTGCTTTATCATATTTTTTTTGAGAACCATAGATCCTTCCTAATAAACCGTTAGCCCCGTAAGAGTTTGGTTTTATCTGTGTAATTGAAAATAATTCACTGAAAGCCTCTTTTATTTTCCCGCTATTCAGATTAACAAGAGCTATTTTCTCTCTAATGATGTGTTCTCTTATTTTAACAGAAAATATTTTATTTTTTAACATTGTTTCATACGTTTCGATTGCAGATGGTATCTTTTTAGCCTTTAAATAAATGTCTGCAAGCAATAAAAAATATTCCGCCTTTTTAGCTCTTAAGGCAATTAGTTTTTTAGCCAGGTCAATTGCTTCCGAATATTGATTGAGTCCCAGAAAATGGTTCATCTTTAATTTATAACGATACTCTCTTTTTAAATATCTGTTAGTGATAAAAAAAACAAATATTAATAAAAGTACTCCCGCACCTGCATACAGGTAAAGCATTGCAGCCTCCCTCTATCATTAATTATATCTGCACTTATTTATTATGATAATAGAATATATTTTAATTTCAAGTATTTTATAATCATTAATATCGATTACTAAAATATGTATTAATATATATTTTTTATTGAATTTTCGACAAAATACACTAAGCTATAATATAATAAGTAAAATTATTTAATATTAAATTTTTTTCTTTAAAAAGTCGATAATAGTAAATAGCTGGATTGAGGGTAATTCCCCTCCCAATTATTATCCAATTTCTGGCAGGGGGGCTTTTCTAAGGCCCCCTTATTAAATAAAAAAACCACACTTTTTTAGAGTGTGGTTTTTTTATTTAATTATTTATTCCTCAAAATCAATTCTCTTGAAAATCATACTATTGAGCCGAACCTCCGCCTGCTTTCCCTTCAGGCTTTACTATCCGTACTCTTTGATTCTGCAGATCACAGATATAAAAGGAGCCGGTTCCGTCTCCAAAAATATCAACAGGATGGCTTAACAATGAATTAGCAGCAGGAGCACCGTCCCCGGCCAATCCGAATTCGCCTATACCTACTATAGTTGAGATCTTATCAGATTTTGGATCGATCATTCGGATCCTTGAATTCATGGCATCAGCTACATAAACACCGCTGGCATCAGCCCAAATACCGTACGGCATATTAAGCTTCTCTTCAGTTGCCTTTAAAACATCACCGTAGTAACCGCCGATACCGGGGATACCGGCTATCGTGGTAATAATACCATTGTTCCCTACTTTTCTGACAATATGATTGTCTTTATCAGCAATAAATATTTCACCGCCTGAAATAGCTATATCCCAAGGATGCCTGAGATTTGCTATATTAGCCAGTTCCGTATCTCCGCCATATCCGGCTCTTCCTGTCCCTGCAAGAGTATAGATCCTTCCCGGTTTTGGATTTTTAATGATCGCATTGCCTCCATTACCGGCAATGGCTCCTTTTCGATAGATAACCCTGATCTTATTATTATAGGTATCAGCGATGTATACATTTCCTTCTTTATCAAGAGTAACAGATGCGGGCCAGGCAAAATCAGCCTTTTCAGCAGGCCCATTGTCACCGCTGTATCCTACTCTTCCGGAACCGGCGATGGTCCTGATAATTCCATATTCATTTACCATACGGATCTTATTGTTCCTTGTATCAACAATATATAATCTTACTTTCTTATTCGCTTTATCGATGGTCTCTGCATATACTCCCATGGGAAAAGCAAAAGAACAGTTAATAGCTCTTCTCTCATCACCGTCATACCCGAATATACCATTTCCGGCTACAGTATTTATTACACCCAGTGTATCGATCATTCTAACCCTGTTGTTCTGTGAATCAGCTATATACACATTCCCGATCTCATCAGAACAGACACCCATCGGTGAGTATAAAGAAGCATTTTCAGCTTTAACACCGTCACCATTATATCCTGCATCTCCATTACCTACGATAGAATCGATAATAAGTTCTGCCTGTGCGGGTATTGTGACCAATAATGATAATAATATAACACAAATAAGCTTAAAGTTTTTCATGGAAGACCTCCTCATGGTATTCAATATTTTTTCGTAATACTGTATTACGAAAAAACAACTTTATAAAAAGTATCTATTGTAATTTTAAAGTCAATAAAAAAATTATATTGACATCCTTTTTATTTTTGTTTTATTCTATCTGTATCATGGAATTAATACGAAAATCATTTATTATCTTCTTGATATGCATATTTTTTATCTTCATCCTAAACCTGGAAATGGCATACTCACAATCCTCTTTACGGAAATGGGCCCTTCCTCTGCTGGGCGTATCCCTGATCGCCGGATATGGAGCTATCCATTTCCAGAAAAAAGCAAATGAAAAATATGATGAATCCGAAACCCTTTATCAGGAGTATCTTGCCATACCGGAGGGCCAGCCTAATGAGGTTTTTGAGCAGAAGTACGAAACATACGAAAACAGGTTTGCAGATGCGGAAAGCTTAAGGACATATTACCTTTTATGCCTCGGTGGTTCCGCCCTTACTTTTATCGGTTCGATCGTACTGTGGTTCTACAACCCATCATCCAGTAAGCTTGTAGATTTCGGATATAATAATGATTTCACGACAGGTCAGAATGATCTTTATATAAAAGTAAAATTTTAAGAAGTAAAAAACCAATTATATTATGAAAAAAATATCAATTTTAGTTTTAATTATCATCGTGCTCTTCACAGCTTGCAGCAAAGGCATTTTTCTTAATTTTGAAAAACATCCCCGTGGCGAAAATCCGTTCGACCCCATGGGACCGACCAATCCGGATGATGAGAATGCCGGACCGTGGTTGTTCATGGTATACCTTGATGCTGCCAACAATCTTGAAGCAGCCGGTGTTGCAGACCTCAATGAGATGGCTGCCGGTATTACAGGAGCACTGGATATCAAGATCGTTGTACTGCTGGACCGGGTAGATGGATTTTCCACAGCAGATGGAGACTGGAAAGACACACGGCTTTTTTATATTGATAAGGACAACACTACACCCGTTCGAAAAGCAGCCTTAATTAACGGTGTAAATATTACGGCATCCGGTGCAAGCGGTGAGCTGAACATGGGAGATCAGAATACACTGAAAGATTTTATAAAATACTGCATCACCACCTATCCTGCTCAAAAGTATCTGCTTGATATCTGGAACCATGGCGGGGGATGGAGGAGCCCGGAAGAAGAAGAGGATCTCAATAATATTCGAAAACCGATCTGCTGGGATGATGAATCAACCGTTGGAGGCCAGCATGACACCCTCTTCATGAACGAAGTACAGCAGGCTATTAAGGACGCTTTAAATGCTACGGGGGTACCCAGGCTGGATATCATATACATGGATGCCTGCCTGATGCAGATGATCGAGGTCTGCTATGAGATGCAGGATCAATGCCAGTATCTGGTCGCCTCAGAGGAGACCGTGCCCGGAAACGGCGGTGATTATGTTGATATATTAGCACGGTTCAAAGATATTCAGAGCCAGGGAAAACATACCCCTTACCGGTTTGCATATGAGATCGTAGCCTCTTACCGCAACCAGTACTATTCAACCGGCGATACTACTCTTTCAGCAGTGGATATGTCCAAGGTCGGGGGTCTGATATCAGCACTGAATACATTCGGCCAGGACCTTAAGACTAAAAATCCCTCTACACTGGAGACCATACGGAATAAAACAAAAGATTTTACTTATCCAGACCAGGCTGACCTTTACCATTTTGCCCAGCTGTGTCTGACAGATGTTCCCGGCGGAGTAGCCGGAGCATCAGAGGTCACCACTGCTATTGCGAATATGATGGTCAAAGAATACCATCACAACGACCTTGGGAATTGTCACGGGATGTCCATATACTTTCCAAAAGATAAATCTAAAACTGACTCTTTCTATTGGAATAATAATATTACACTTTATGACGGCTCGAACGGTGATCTCGATTTTGATAATTTTGATAATAAATGGGTACAGTTCATTCAATGGTGGAAAGACCAATAAGCATCTTATTTTTTTGGAGAAATGACCATGAAAAAGATCCTTTTAATACTGTTTGCATTATTTTTTATTAATACTCTGTACGCGACCGAAACGAGAGTTAAGAGTCTGGGAGATATCGAGAACCCGGTTACGGGAAAGATCTCCGGTCTTATTAAAGATGATATTGTAGATATCTATTTTAATCCGGCCAGTGTAAATGACGTAAAAGCATTTTTGATCTTAACCTCTTTTTATCTTAAATACGGAACAGATACAGATAATATTACAAAAGATGAAAAATATGAAAAAATAGAGAATAACACCGTTGGGAAAAAATCATCAACAGTCTATACCACTTATGACAGGAGAGGTTATGATCTCACCCTTAATACAGGAGTCTTGATACCCTTGAAGTTCATTAACATTTTTATGAACTACAACCCTTTCTGGAATAAATACCAGGAAGACTTTACAGAAGATGAATATACATTTGATCAGGCAACATCGACCCTTACAAATTCATTTCTTAAAACACATCAAAATTCATATACAGAAAGCACTCTGCCTTTTGATGTGACAATAGGATTTAATATGTTTGACAGGATCATGCTTGGTTTTCGAACCGGATATTACAGCTCCCGGCTGGAGCAGTCCTTTACAGAACTGGACGGAACATTCAGCAAAAAAAGTGAATACAACAACAACCGTTTCATCATAGGGGCAGGATTAAAATTCAATTTCTCCCAAAAGATCGGTTTATCCCTGGTTACAGACCTTGATCTTGCTCAAAAGGATGAATCCCCTCTTCTGATCGAAGGAGGATTTGCCGGTGCCGGTAACAACAATTATGATCCTCTGACAAAAACATATGATTATATTACAACGGAGAATGAGACCAGTATCAATGTCAGGGTGATCCCTGAGATCGATCTGTCTGCAACAGGGGAAAAATTTATCCGCATAATTGTGGAAGCCAACTTTATAGATTATAAAAAGGATTTTAATTTTAATGAAAAAGGTGATCTTAAGAGTTATGAGATCTCTGATTTTACCAAGAACAAGCTCATCGGCAACCTGGGATTCAGTTATAACCATGCATTGAGCCAGACTACCAAAGCTGTATATGGATTTAAGTATTCAGGACTTATCAATGGATTAAATAAGTATAAATTCTATGAAGATAAAGCGGATAAGACTACCTATATCAATTACCGTGAAGAGAGCCGGGATCACTTTCTTGGTCTTTTCATGGGTTTTGATATTGAACTCACAAAGTACCTTTTCGTCAGGACCGGTATATCCCAGGGGGTCTACCGGTTATCACATCTTAAAATATTCAATACAACCGTTATAGCAGATCAAAAGGATATCGTGGAGGCCAATTATATCGATCAGTACTTTCTTCCGGATTCCACCTTCTGCCTTGGCTTCTATAT
>Ga0180007_10007743_pt1 | contig 10079 bp, 8 predicted proteins | sample MM_PC_MetaG_FD_121122 | JGI IMG/M metagenome (GOLD analysis project Ga0180007, IMG submission 121122) | Groundwater microbial communities from the Aspo Hard Rock Laboratory (HRL) deep subsurface site, Sweden - MM_PC_MetaG | ecosystem: Environmental > Aquatic > Deep subsurface > Groundwater... | reverse complement strand
TCAAACGCGACCCCGGGTGCACTTATTCCGTCCTCGCTCCCATTCTGCTCTATAAGGTGAAGCAGATTACACCCGCCTCTTTCAGTATTTGTTTGTTCTGACAGCGTATAGGTCGGAGGAACATAGTTATGATATATACTAAAAGGAACATCATATTCGAATTGCTTGAGCTGATTTCCAAGTACGTAAAACAAATGCTCGAATTTTTGAGCGTTTCGATGACGTCTTCCGGCATTAGGATTTGTCCAACAGTAAAGATTCCATTCGGTAACAGCGGGCCTCTGGAATTTAATTACAGCAGGAAAAAAGTCCTGGTACATAACAAAATCCACTGCAGTATGAAAATCCAGGGCAAATAAACTTTCTCCTTCAGGCATGTCTGCAGCCCACCTGTCATGCCAGTACCCATGATATGTTACATAATCATAAAAATTCTGGCTCGTTTCGTACTCCTTTGCCCCCCAGATGACAAAATCACCATCGCCATAGGGAACAGCCGCTCCACCATAACCCTCAGCCAAGACTCTAGAACTTACTCCCAGTACATTTACTTCACTCTTTAGCGTTGCGTCATTCTGTATCACCTCTTCAATTGCAGCTGATACCTGATCAGCTGCTGCTATATATTCTTGAGGAGTTAGAAATCTCTGCTCAGTTTCATCCCACCAGCCCCATTCCTCATTCCCGAGTTCATAGTATTTAATATATTTCTTACCGGCATTCTTACGATCCAGGGTAAATTCTTTCACAAAATCCTTTATCCCATAGACAGCTGGATCATCCAAGTCGCCAATAGGAAACCTGACAGTAACTTCATCACCAACAGGATTCATGTACTTATGTTCCCTGGCAGGATCAATTATCCCCGCGACTGACATGAGAAAAATTGGATCTGAGTCAACTTCATCAGAAAAGTCGAGGACGTCGTATATCGCATCTCTATTTTTTTCTGTAGTCCAGTCATATTCTGCTACATTAAAACCTATCCTGTGGTAACTGAACCCCAACTTTTTGAAATTTTCAACAAAACTTTTATGTTTATCTGAATTTTTATCGCTTATTACCGTAAATTGACTGGAGTCGGAATGGACATTTAAATGTGCTCCATATTTTATGTCATGACCTACCGAACCAGAATGAACTATTACCGTCGCATCAAAACCTGCTGCCTTTTCCCTGATATCTAAAGAATCCTCTCTTCTAATAATATATACAGCTCCTGCTATAGCTAGCATTAAAAATATCAAAAATAACCCCTTGCTTAATTTCTTCATAAAGTTTTCATTACAACTATACCTTATATTTATTTCTTCCAACAGCTCAGTACCCTCGACAGATCAAACGGTCCAACCTGACCATCTTTTTTATCATCCCTCCCCCAAATATCTGCTTTTCCACAATTTGGTCCTGTCGTACACTTCCAGTTTGAGAGAACCATAGACAGATCATATGCATTCACTTCACCATCTGGACTATTCTCTTTGCCATTGATATCTGCAACTGAACAGCTATTCGAAGGCACGGTCTTCTCACATTTCCAGCTTTTCTCATTACATATTTCTCCCTTTGGACAGCCGGTACATTTACCCCCGCAGCCATTGTCATCTCCGCAGACTTTGCTTGAACAATCAGACACACATTCTTCCTTTGTGATCTCGAGAATCACTGCACTGTACTTCGGAATGTCAATTACAAAGGTACTATCGACAACTTTTCCTTTTTCCATTTGATCTAGTTTAATTTCTTCTTTATCACTACTTAATGCCGGTGCGTGAAGTAAATATAAATCATACTTCACTTCATCTGAGAAATCAGCAAGATTAATCGTAGTTTCCATATCTTTTTCAGGATTACGATTTATAATTATAGAATGAACTTTGTCATCTGATTTTGCAGACGAAGCAAACAAGGACTGAAACCTAAAATCCTCACCATATCCGTATGGTTCGTAAGAATAAATCGGCGAGTCAACAACTGTCTTTACATGCTCAATGGCATAGTGCTGTGAATAAGTATATAACCCGATACCGGCCGCCGAGAGCCCATACTCCTCCCCATCTTTAAAAACTAGATTGCAGCCTCCGTAGTTCTGTACATTGTCCGCAAGTGGATGGAATTCATGATAATTTGTCATTTTGATATTGTACTCAGACTGTACAAGCATATGCTCAAGAATATAGAGAGTATGCTCAAATTTCATAGTATTTTTATGAGGTCTTCCGCTATTTCCCTCTGGCCAGCAGAAAAGATTCCATTCTGTATATGCAGGCCTCTGAAACTTCTCCACACCAGCAAACACCTGTTGGTAAGCATCCAAAATCGGCTTGATATGCCAATCAATCGAAAACAAGCTTTCCCCTTCTGGAGGCTCACCCAACCAAGCATCATGCCAATAGGTATGGAGTGTTACATTATCGAAGAATGAGGGATTATTGATATACTCTTGCGCTCCCCACACTGCACTGTCCTGCCAAGTACTGACTCCGATGATCTCTACATAGGGAGCTTCTTGCTTTATAATCTGAGAAACAGCCTTAGCTGCATTAACATATTCTGCTGGAGTAAGCATCCGCTGTAGGTCATGGTTATAGTAGCCCCATTCTTCATTACCAAGTTCATAATACTCGATGTAATTCTCACCTGCAGCTTTACGTTTCACAGTGTACTCCTGAACAAACCAGCGGATATCATTCTCAGACCAGCGAAATTCTATCTCATTTCCGCAGGGATTCGTGTACTTATGATCGCGAATAGCAGAATCTAGGAATCCTAAAGTTGACATCTCAAATATCAGCTCGCTATCCGAATCTTTAGCGAACTGCAGGACTTGCTCGACAGTTGGAGCCGGATTTGTTGAACTATCTGGATCTTTCCAGTTGTACCAAGCGATGTGACAGCCATTTGGAAATCGTAGAGTCTTGAAGTCGAAATCCTTATAAATAGCAAGAAAATCCGCATACTCGCTTTCAGCACCCGCTTCAAAAAGCATCTCATACCTCGTAGTGAAAATATTCACACCATAATTTTTAAAAGTCTCAACTGGGAAGTTTTCTTCTGAAGGAGAGATTGTCACTTCAGCTTCTGTTGACTCAGCTCTTCCTCTAAGGTCAAACGTATTCCTGCTAGTGAGATAATACACAGAAAGGCCTATCGTAGTTAGGATACAGATAGTTATCAGTCCCCTGAAAAATGTCTTTCTACTTTTCATATAAGGGACATTCTAACCTGTCAAAAGATGAAAATCAAAGTTTCATGGCTCCTTCAAACCTAGAATTCGTATCACTTGAGGTGAGAGTCTTTCAATATTTTTTATTGCAGCACTTCTTAGATATCCAAACCTGTTTAAGGCTGTAAAATATACCTCTATCCCGCCAGTTATCATAAGCGTTCCAACACTTGCAGAAGAAGAGTATCTCAGTATCGCAATCCCCGTAAGAGCCAGAAAAGCTGATACGGCGATAATTTCCCCATTTACAAGTAACGTTCTTTCGATTACTACACTCTCTTGCTGTATCTGTTCTTCGGCCACAACAACTTCATTAAGAACAGAATTATTTCCCGCATATTAAAGCATTATTCCTGCAGTTTTTGCAGGAAATTGTAGATTAAATACCCTCACAAAACATTTTACACTGTCAGTGACTTTCGTTTTTAATCACTGATTTGACATATTAGTTTTGAGTTTTGAGATACTGTCTTTTCTTTTCCCAGTACTCTCCTCTCCTGCAAAGCAACTTGTCTGCTTGAGAAGGATGCTTCATCAGCCTTTCAACTATTATCTCGAGGAACAAGGTGTTTTGTGACCCCTTGACCAGAATTGCTTCACCTCTCTGGATCAGTTTTTCTTTAATAAAGTTCAAAGCCTTCCAAGTATTCCCGAAACAATGCATCTTTTCACTCATAAAGCCCTTTTCTAAGGCTTTTGGTAGAAAGTACTTTTTCAAAGCTGGACCAATCAGGACCATCTCATCTGCTACCTTTGAGAATTCAACTGCTATTTCTTCATGCTCAATTTTCGACTCTTTTCCAAGTTCACGCATATCTCCCAGTACGGCAATCTTTTTTCTGTCCTTGAACAAGGAGAGTACGCCAGCTGCTTCAAACATTGATGTTTTAGAGGCGTTGTATGAACTGTCGATGATAATAGTATTTTTAACGCCCTCAATCCGGGACAACCGTCCAGGCGGCATTTCTATATTTTTCAGCGCATCGATGCAGTCATCTGCCTTTATTCCATACGTTACACCTACAGCAAACGCCGCCAGCATAGTAGTAAAAATACCCTTATTTATGAAGAATTTTTTAATCTTAATTCTATGAGACTGACTTTTGAAGTTTATTTCTCCTTCAAATAAGTCTGGCGATACATCCTTTACGATTCCTCGGACATCTGCACCCTCACTGAGTCCAAAAGTTATAGTCTTTGCCTTAGTAATATTTTCAAGGCCACGAATGAGTTCAATATCATAATTCAAAACAGCCCAGCTATTCTTATCTAGAGATTTGATAATCTTTGCCTTCTCATCAAAAACTGCTTGAAGAAGATCTTTGTTCAACTTCTCGAAATTCTCTGTATGAGTCTTGGAAATAGTCAGAAAAATGCCTAGATCTACTTTAGTCATTGATAGAATAAAGTCCATATCACCTGGCTTATCAACGCCCATCTCGATAATGAACTTCTCGTAATCGCTCTTCTTGAAGAAAAAATGCAGCGTTGCTGTGAATAAGTATTTTATCCAATCTAGCGGAGAGTAGCCGCTGACGTGCACTTCTAATATAGCAAAAGGAATCCCTGATTCGCTGTTCAGGCCGTGGCCGTCACGGTAAGTCATCCCTATCTTAAACTTTTTTGAGAGAATCCCATATAAGGCGAGAGTAAGTGTTGTTTTTCCTACACTCCCGGTAAGACCAAAGATGTCGATATCCTGCCTCTTAACATAAAGTCTTGTTAAGGTTTGAAGGTATTTGAGAATGATTTTTGAGAATATTTTTTTCATAATTTCTTTTTGAATTTGATTAATCAAATTCCTACAATTCTACAATATTTCCAACAAATTCTATCTTTTTATCTTTCACAATTATACCCGAACCGTCATACATGCCGTAAATCATATTTCTTGTTGTTTTCTTGTACTTTTCAGTAAAATCGCGCTTGTCCTCATGATCAAAATGAGGAACTATTTCAAAGTCAACTAAACCCACAGCTTTAAAGTCATTAATTTTATCGACATTAAGCTCCTCAAAGTCTCCTTTCCACCTATGGTATTCTACCGTATAAGCTATACTCGGTGTCATAATGTAACTCCCAGCACTTAAACCTATCAAGATACTTCCCCTCTGTACGAAGAGTCTCAAAAACTTATCAAATCCCCGCATCTTTATATTATATAAAAAATGAAAAGTATTCCCCCCAGAAAGGTAAATTGCATCAGATTCTTGTACTTCCAGAAGTTTTGTTTCATCATATTCCTCATCCAGATCAAAGTATTTGAAATTCTCGTACCCACAATATCCAAACCAGGCTTTAAACTCTTCAAAATATTTCCTCGTTTTGTCTGATTGCGAAGGGATAAAACAAAAAGTTGAATCAAGTGGCAGCTGCTTGACAAGGCTCTGATTCATTTCTTCATTTTGTTCCCTGGATCCACCAGAATAAAGGAATAGTTTCATGACTAGATAACTAAGATTTTACCGTTACTCATATTTATTAAGATATGAAAACTGTTTTACTGTCTCTCCATCCACTACTTCACTGCCTGACTGTTTCGCTGTAAGCTGTTTACTGTTAGCTATTTGCTAATATCCCCTGCTCTTTTTTTCAACCCTCTCAAAGATTCTAGTCAGATTGTACAGCGGACTAACCGGCAGATCTTTTGCATGCATGAACTGCCTAGGTCCCCCTCCGAAACCCTGCTTAAAAAAGCTTAATCCCTCCCAAGGATGCCCTTCTTCAATTTCATATTCTTCCCCGACCTTCTCTATGGGTGCGATTCCCCAAAAGTTATAGTACTTTAAACCTCTATTTCTTGATTCTTTAATAGCTTCCCACTGAATAAGGTAGCTCGCTGGAATTTTGGAATATGCAGAAAGACTCCCGCTGTGATGATAAATTGCCTGTTTTCCGTAGTAAAGGATAAGTGATGCAGCAATATACTTTCCATTGTACTTTGCCAGATACAAGTCTATCTGATCGTCTGCAAGAAACGATTGAAACTCTTTTGTTATGTACTCCCGTGAGTATGCTGCCCATTTTTGTCTTTGCACCGTATTCTGATAGATCTGCCAAAATTCTTCCATCTTATCCAGATCCTTTGTCTTTTCAATTTTTACCCCGTCTCTCTCCGCCTTACGTATATAATACCTGGTATTCTTTCGCATATTTGCAAGTATATCGTCTTCTCCTTTTGTGATATTCAATATCCAGGTGAGTTCACTGTCATTATTGTGAAGCGAGCATGGTTTAAATCCTGACAGTTCGTTCGAATATTTTTCTTCATCTTCTATCGGGATCAGCGGGCTAATTCGGACAAACCAGAAACCTTCGTTTTTAGCTTTTTTGTATATAAAGTCCACAAAATACTTCAACAGCTTAGTATCTGAAAAATCAAAGATCGGACCATGTCTCAGCTGCAGATATTTTCCTCTCCTAGCCCGAACACACTTTGTAGGCAGAAGACCAATCAATTTACTTCCTTCATATATCCCCAGGTTCTCAAATTTATTACCTTGGCTCCTCTCAAACTCACCCCAGTTCCAAGACTGAAAGTGAGAGTTATAACCTTGCGTAAGCACAAAGTCTTCCCAGGTTGTTTTGTTTGTTATTTTTTTTATGACCATTGGCCCGCGATTGTACTACAATAGTATGACAATTGTTCAACAATAGTTGGCCAACTGTCTTCACCCAAAAAATCCCCTAACTAACCGAATCACTTTCTCAGTATCCGATTCGGACATGTTCACATTCACTGGCAAGTTTACTACACTACGACTGACAGACTCTGCATTCGGACAGCTTCCTTGCTGATACGATGCAGCAAGCAGATCAACATCTTTAGGAGCTACCGGAACATCATACCAATCGCCAGCAAGCACGCCCCTCGAAGATAAGTACTCGACTAATTCATCGCGTTTCTCAACAAGCAGTGGGAACCTAAGCGGGAAAATACCATCAGCAAGTTCCCATCCGGGAAGTTTTACTCCTGAAATCCCTGCTAAACTCTTCATATAAAGTCTGCTTATCTTCAGTCTTGATAAATTTATTGTCTCAAGTTTATGCAGCTGATTGAGAGCTGTCTTTGCAAATGCATTTGGCATTCGGCTTTTAGCATGACGTGGAAAAGCTCCTGTCCTTTTCTCAACCTGTTCTGTAGACCTGCTCACAAGTCCCAGCTTAAACGAGATGAGATGTATCAACTTGCCAAGTGAAAGTGTATCATAGTATTTCCTTGTTAAGAAACTTGTCACAGTGTAAAGAAGCTGTTTTCTTATCCAAGATTTTGACGGATATGCCAGGAACTTTTCCTGTCCGATCAACTTTTGACCTAGAAGTTTCCTCTTTGTTGCGACAACTCCTCCAAAACTTGATGATATACCTTTATCTCTACCAAGACTGAATACCGCCCCGTCACCAAAGCTTCCCAGAGGTTTCCCTTTCAACATTCCTCCAATAGTATGTGCACAGTCCTCTATGATAAAAAGACCATTTGTCTTTGCAAAATCAAGAATTTTTTCAATCTCAGCTGGATAGCCAAATGTATGCTGGACCAGAATTGCCTTTGTTCTTTCATTCACTTTGTTTGCCAGATCATTAAGATCCAGGTTGTAAGTTCCTGGGTTGACATCAACATATATTGGCTTAGCTCCGGTCCACTTTATTGGATTCACTGCCGCAACACATGTAAAGGCCTGCAACACAACCTCATCTCCTTTTCCGACACCCAGCTCTTTCAGCAGAAAAAAAAGTCCTGTTCTGGCGCTTTCATATAAAACAACGGACATGACATCCAAAGTACTGGCAAACCAAGTCCTGAGTTCTTCAATTTCCGCACCATTCTCATAATCTTGAGGTTTAAATACTAGCCTTCTGGCAATATCAAAGTCGTCTTTTTGTGTATTTGGACTAAGTGCGGTAAAAATCATTTGAATTCAATTAATTTTATTTTAATATCTCATTCAAAAGACGAATATTTGGACCTTCAAATAGGACTACATCCTCCCGGCCAAGTTCTCGAGTCAGGAAACTGAGCTGCCTCTTCAAGTTTGTATCAAGAATGATTTCAAAGTTCGCTTTCTCATCCTTTACTGCAGACACTAGTCTCTTATCAGTTGTCAGCAGGACATCGCAGACATCTACTATCTGCCTTGCAAGTGCTTTATATACCTCACCTAAACGATCACCAGCTTCAATAATCCCAATCGTAACCAACACTTTTTTTCCACCCTTTGTTCGACTCAAAATGTCCAGAGCTGCACTGAACCCCTGTGAATTTGAATTGTAGCTGTCATCAATTACCTGATATCCAAACCTACTTTTACGAATGGCTAGTCTACCGATCTTTTTTCTTTTTGATCCTTTCTTTAGCACCTCTGCAATTTCATCAAGTGTCATCCCAAGTGTTAATGCAGATGCTGTAGCGGCAAGTACATTTGATACATTGTGCTCACCCAAAACCTTTACTTCAAACCTCTTATTCTCTCCTTTATGATGTACGTTAAATTCTACATAATCCCCCTTTGACTTTATATCACTTGCCCACAGATCCAGCTCTTTTGTTGTAGAATAGAGTATCTTATTCTTGCTCGATTTTCCCGCCACTCGAAGAACCAGATCATTATCCCCATTCAAAACTATAGTCGCGTCTTTTTTAGAATTCTCCACTATCTCATATTTTGCCATGAGTGTATTTTCGATATCACCAAAAAGCGCCAGGTGCTGTTCTGAAACAGCTGTAATGATAGCTATGTCTGGAGGGACTAGATCACATATTTCCTTAATTTCCCCTCTCTTATACGCCCCCATTTCAACTATGAAAACATCCGCCAGCCAATTCAGATTTTCAAGAATTGATATTGCAACACCGATTGTAGAGTTATAATTTTTTGGAGTTGAGTAGGTCTTGAATTTTGATGAAAGAATCAAATGAAGAATTTCCTTTGTAGTTGTTTTTCCATAGCTTCCCGTGATACCAACTATCTTTAGATTTTCGATTTTGGAGATTTTTTTCCGAGCCCTTCTAATTTTTTTTTACGTGTAACTGCCGAAAGAATAGCTGTCAAAAAGACAAACAGAGCTACAAGAATTGGCAGAATCAGATCAAAGGCAAATAAGAGCAGGAAGTAAAGAACTATTGTTCCAGTCTCTAGAGGAACTGCATAGTAATCAGTATCGCCCATTTTCTGCGGGAAGAATTCGTCTATACTGGTTACGATCTGAGGATCTATGTTATCGTGCCTGCCGTCTATCTCAATGTAAATCGAACGATAGAACATATATGATGAGGCAAGTGGAACAAGAGACATCACAAGAACACTTCCTACTATAAGCAGATTTCTCAAGCTCTTCTTTGGAAAAGTCAGTTTCCGAGAAATGAGCTTGGTAAGTGTACCTAAAGAGGAATACACAAAGTACCCAAAACCCAGGACAAGAGCTATATAAAGCCAGCGGACATGCATATATTTCGTCAGCACAAAGCCGGATAAGCCAAGCAGAAATGCGATTATTGTTGGATAAATCTTTAGAGATAGAATCTTCTTCTCACGCAGAAATACCCTTATCCTATCCAGACGGTACTCTTTTAACTGCCACAGGTAAGTATGGTTTAATATTCGGGAAAGGGCATGAATAAACCAAAATGCAAATACAAATATTAGAAAGTAAAGAATTCTGTACATCGCCAGGTAAGATTATTTTAATACTCAAATCTTAGCATAAATGGAGAAATTTTGTAATGCATCTACAAACCGGTATCTGGTAGCCGGGAGCCGGTAACCGGTAGCGGATACTGGCTACCTGCTACCGGAGATAAACTCAACTATGTCTTTCACCACCAATTCCGGTTTAAATTTCGGTATTCCATGCC
>Ga0180007_10007742_pt1 | contig 10082 bp, 8 predicted proteins | sample MM_PC_MetaG_FD_121122 | JGI IMG/M metagenome (GOLD analysis project Ga0180007, IMG submission 121122) | Groundwater microbial communities from the Aspo Hard Rock Laboratory (HRL) deep subsurface site, Sweden - MM_PC_MetaG | ecosystem: Environmental > Aquatic > Deep subsurface > Groundwater... | reverse complement strand
TAGATTTAGTGATGAGCGGACAGGACGGATTGCAGATTTTAAAAAAATTGAAGTCCATGCGAGAGACTAAATGGCTGCCGGTAGTTATGTTGACGAATATTGACAACCAAGCAGACAGGGAAGAATGCGCTAAATTTGGAGCCAGCCATTATTTAATTAAGTTAAATGTTAGCCCGGCCCAGTTAGCAGAGTATGCCAAAGCCGTTCTGCGGGAAATTTAAATTGATTAAACAAATAAGCATGAAACTTAAGCACTTTTTTAGCAATAGTCAGCAGATTCAAAAAAATGTCCAAACGCGGTCCGGATTTTTGTTAACCAATCAGTTGGGCGGATATTTATGGTTAGACGATGAGCCGCGGAGCAGGTATCAAGGATGGTTTTTTACTCCGCCTGATTTGGCGGGCAGAAAAATTTTTAAAGTCATAGAGGATATCCGGCTTTCATCGTCAAATAAAGTTACAGGGCTGCGCAATAATTTTTGGAACGCGGAGAGAAGCAGGGGTAAAATAAAAGAGAGTTTTTTTATGCCCTGTTTTTTTAATGCTTTAGTTTATAATGTTAATCAGCCTCAAAATATAGAGATAGTTTTGGACATTAAAGAATCTTATGATAATCGCGAAGACGGACGAGATTATAAAATTGAGCGCGAAGGCGATTTCATCATTGTTAAATATTATCAAATAGATTGTGATTGGCCGCCGATTTTTTTGACAATTAAGGCTGATTTTAGACGGATGCAGAAGTTAGAGCAGTGGATTTTGCGCCGATATGATTTTGACAAAAAGAGAAACTCCCATCCTTTTGAGCGCTGGGTTTTTCAAGCTTTGCGGTTGGCTGGCTCTCAAAAAATAGTCTTTGCCGTTGATCAGAATAAAAATAAAGCTTTAACAATAGCAGAGTATGTTTTTAAGAACGAGGCGGCGCTAAAAGAATCAAAGAGGAACGAAATAAATAAATTGATTTCTAAAAAATCAATATCAAATAAACAAGTTAATATAGCCTATCTCTGCGCAAAAAATGCTTTGAGGAGTTTGATAGTAACAGGCGGAATTTACGCCGGTTTGCCATGGTTTTTTCAATTTTGGAGGCGAGATGAGGCAATCTGCCTTAAAGCTCTGACTGGGTTTATGCCGTACGCGGCCAAAGATATTTTTTGGCGCCAGTGGAAGCATTATGGTCAAATTGATCATTTAACTGATGATTTTGGCTGGTTAATAAAGAGATTGATTGGTTTTCGGCAGAAGAAGATTTTTAGCAATTCTGAATTTAAAGAGGTAAAAAATGATTTAAAAATTATCATATCTAAATTAGGGGATGATCTTTCTTGGCACGAATCTAAAGAAACTTGGATGGATAGCCTTGATCGCTCCGGCGCTCCTTTAGAAATGCAGGCTTTAAAATTGCAGATGTATAAATTATTAGCCGGAAGCAGTGTTTTTTTGCGCAATAACAAGTATGCAAACATAGAAAAAAATTTGCGCAATAAAGTCAAAAAGCATTTTTGGAATGGTCAAATACTCGCGGACCGCATAGAGCTTGATCAAAAAACCGCTGATTGGACAATCAGACCCAACATTTTTTTAGCCGCTTATGTTTATCCGGATTTATTGACAAAAAAGGAAAGGGTTTTATGCTTTAAAAATATTTTACCCAAACTTTGGCTGAATTGGGGAGGCTTGGCTACAGTAGATAAAACTCATCCGTCATTTCAGATTGAGCATACCGGAGAGCCGGCTTTAAGCTATCATCAAGGCGACAGCTGGTTTTATTTAAATAATCTTGCGGCTTTAGTTTTATTTCGCACGGATCCAAAGATGTTTAAAAAATATATCAATAAAATTTTGCAAGCCTCAACTCAAGAAATTCTCTGGCAGGGGATTATTGGCCATCACGGAGAACTCTCATCAGCCGGCGCTTTTAAATCCCAAGGCTGTCTTTCTCAAGGCTGGAGCAGTGCGATGTATATTGAAATGGTTGATGTTATTTATAATTTATGATTTATAATTCATAATTTGCATATTTATGATTTATGATTTATTATTTATGAATTATGAGTCTTAACCGCAAACTTGCCCACAATACTCTATATCAATTTATCGGCAAAGCCATAGGCACTGTTTTGGCTTTATTTGCCACAACCCAGCTGTTGCGCTATTTAGGACCGTCAGAGTACGGCAAATTTCACATTATTTTAACCTTTGTCCAGATTACTGGCATTATTGCGGACATGGGGCTTTATTTGATTGTCTTAAATGATATTTCCCATCACAAGAATAACCATCATCATATTATCAGCCAAAATTTTATTTTTCGCTTTTATTTGAATTTAATTTATTTAGCAGGCATGGGATTGCTTGCCTTGATTCTGCCTTATGAATCAGCCATTAAATTAGGCATATTTTTAATGTCTTTTTCTAATATTTTTATCTGGTTTGGGCAGATTTACCAGACAGTCTTTCAGAAAAATTTAAATACCCAGTATATTGCCTTATCCGAGATTATCGGCCGCGGAGCGCTTGCTGTCTCTACAGTTATGATGATTTACTGGCGGGTTTCTATAGTTCCGCTGGCTTTGACAGTCGTTATTGGCAACTTTGTTTCTTTTTTTCTATCTTGGTATTTTGCCCGGCGCTATGTAAAATTTAGCTGGCATATGGATTGGAATTATATCAGGAATGTTCTATCCCGCACTTGGCCGGTGGCTGTGTCTATATGGTTTAGCCTGCTTTATTTTAAAGCTGACACAATCATCTTATCATTTTTTAAATCTGATTATGAAGTCGGCATTTACGGAATGCCTTACCGCATTTTGGAAACCTTAGTTACTTTGCCTTTGGTATTTATGAGTTTGATTATGCCGCTGACAAGCAGAGCTTTTGGCCGCGGCCGCATGCGCAGGTTTAAAAAATATATGCAGAAAGGGTTTGACGCTTTAAGCATTATGGGAGTTCCTTTGCTCTTTGGCGCACAGCCTTTGGCGCGTTCCATAGTTTTGCTGTTGGCAGGGGATCAATTTATTGAATCAGTGCCGCTTTTGCAGATCTTAATGATCAGCGTTTTGATAATGTATATTGGCGCTTTGTTTGGGCACGCGATTATCAGTATTCAAGAACAAAAAACTATGATTAAATATTATGTTGCCATCGCGCTTTTAATGCTGACATTGTATTTTATTTTAATTCCTAAATATTCTTATTGGGCCGCGGCTTGGCTTACAGTGGCTGGCGAGATGCTGGTTTTTTGGGCTACTTTTTTTGTGGTTTATAAGAAGATACATTTTGTGCCGCAGATGGGCGTTTTTGTAAAATCAGTAATATCTGCTATAATAATGGCAGGCGCGCTTTATCCATTTCGTCATTTGACGATTTTTTTAACAATGCCATTGGCAATTGGTTTTTACGGCGGAACGATGTATTTAATCGGCGGGGTGCGCAAAGAGTTTGTGCTGGAGGTGCTGGGGTTGAAGGGGTGAGTGTTGTTTAGATAATTTTATACTTATTGATTTTGATTAGGAAATTATTGAATGAAAAAATTTCAAGCATCTGCTTCGTCGGCAGATAGAAATAAAACAATACAATGGAATAGCAAAAATTTAGTTAAGCAGATTGCAGGGCTTGACAAGTTTTTTGGATTTGCTATAATTACTCTAATTAATCTCACTGTCATCCTTTCTCGAGCAATCGAGATCGATGGCAGTCTTTTTATTTTATGAAGCGAACTTTTGTATTTATTGATGGCAGTAATTTTTATTTTAAACTAAGAGATTTAATTTCTAAACTTGGAGGTAATTTTAGTTTGCTGAATTTTGATTTTAGAAAATTTTCCGAATGGTTGGTTCAGCCAAATCAATTACTTGAAATTCATTATTATATTGGCGCAGTTAAAATGAGGGCTAATAATCAAAAGTCTAAGGTATTATACGCTAATCAGCAAAAGCTATTTAGGAAATTGCAAAAACAGAAAGTTTCAATTGTTCTTGGTCAGCTTATTCAGCATCCGGACAAGAGTTATCATGAAAAGGGCGTTGATGTTAGGTTGGCAGTAGAGATGATTAGATTTGCCAGACTTAATAAATATGACCAAGCGTATTTGGTTAGTTCAGACACGGATTTATTGCCAGCCATAGAAGAGGTGCAGTCTTTTGGCAAGATCGTGCAATATGTCGGCATTCCAAAAGGCCAGTCTTTTGGGCTTTCTAAGGTAGCTGATGATGTCCGCTTAATTCGGCCTGAAGAGGTAGAAAAGTTTTTTTAAAAAAACAGCCCGCCTTTCGTCCACTTCTAAAACACAGTGAAAGGCGGGGGAGTCGGGGGATTATTCTATTTCAATTGTTTCAATAATTGGCCAGTGATTATTTTTACTGGCCACATCCTTGCAATCTTCAAGTAGTTTTTGAAGATTTGGAGCTGTGATTTTGATGATTAGACAAGGCGTTTTCATATTACTTGCCCAAAAATCATCCTTCGGCAACTCATAGCCCAAGTCTTTTAACTCCCAATAAAAGACCCCGGGGCAAGGATGCCTTCCTTTTTTGTATGTTACTACAACTTTGTTACCCAATTTTTTTACCTCCTTGATGAAAAGCTTTACAGTTTTACAGCTTTAAAGCTCCCTAACTTACCACTTCTTCTTCTTCTTCTTGTCAACCCCGCCTTTCGCGAAAGGCGGGGTCAAACCCAGCTTTTCGCGAAGGGCTGGGTCAAATCAAGAAGTCGCAAGAAGCAGAAGTTTAAATGAAACGATTAGTAAATATCCAATATCTAATATCTAATATTATTATTTTTATTTTTGCATTCGTCGTGCCATTAAAAGCTACGGCCTTTAACTTCAATCCTAATAATATTATTTCTGACTTTGAGCTCAAGGACAAAAACTCAATGTCGCAAAACGCGATTCAGGCGTTTTTAAATAAACATAACAGCATTCTTAAAGACATGACTTTTGACGTCAGCGGCACGGAAAAGACGGCCGCGGAGATCATTTATCAGGCGGCCCAACAGCACATTATCAGCCCTAAATTTATTTTAACTAAATTAGACCAAGAACAGTGCTTGATTCGCGGATGCAGTTTTTTAAAAGATCCGGAAAGATTGCGCAAAGCATTGGATTGGGCATGCGGCTTTTCCGTGTGCGATTCTTGCAAGGGTTCCGGCAATGACAAATACCGCGGATTTGCCAATCAGGTTGACGCAGTGGCCAGCGTGCAAAATGATTATATTAGAAGAGCTTCGACCGCTTCATATATCCGCGCTAAAGGCAAGGCTTTTACGACAAACGACGGCTATACTATCATCCCGGAAAATCAAGCCACTGCCAATCTTTATACTTATACTCCATATCAAGGAGGCGCAAACGGCATCGGCGGCAATTATTTATTTGCCAAACTTTGGGATCAATATTGGGGCAGCCTGCTTTATCCGGACGGCACGGTACTGAAAGACGAAAAAGGAACATATTGGCTTGTAGACGGGAGCGCAAAACGGCGTTATAGGTCAGAAGCCGTGTATTTATCTTCCCATTCTCCGGAGGACGCCGTTACTGCTTCAGCCGCAGTTTTAGATGAATACGAAGAGGGTTTAGAGATTAAATTTGCCAATTATTCGTTAGTGCAAGACGAAAAAAAAGACACATATCTTTTGGTTGACGGCCGCAAGCGCAAAATTCAGGACCAAGACACTTTTCGCGCTCTAGGCTTTAACCCGGAGGAAGTGGAGACTGTAAGCTCGCAAGAAATAGTTGTTTACAAAAACGCGGTGCCGATTACCAAAAGCTCTATTTATCCGCAGGGGGCATTGTTTTTAGAGCAGGGGACCAATCAGTTATACTGGGCGCAAAATGGATTTAAATACGCGCTGACTCCCCAAATTGCTGATTTAAATTATTCCAACGTTCAGCCGATTACAGTTTCCAAGCAAGAGATTGAGAAATTATATTTGGGCCAACCGCAAAAACTTAAAGACGGCAAGTTTATTAAATCAATTCAAGGCCAAATATATCTAGTTTCCCAAGAGATTTTGCGCCCCATAGCCAGCGTGATTGATTTTATTAGTTTATTTGGCGAAGATAAACTGGCGAGCATAAAACAGGTCGGCGATGATGTTTTGTCTTTGCATAAAATAGGCGATGAATTGTCTGCCTCGGCTTATGAGCGCGAGTCCGCCGGCAAAATCGCCGGCATAAACGCCGCGCAAAAAATTGATTACAAAGCTTTGTGGATTTCTTCTGATGCGCCAGCCGCGATAATAGCCGGCAAATCGCATAACGCTAAGATAACTTTTAAAAATAAAAACGGCGACAACTGGCCTTTTCAAAGTGTTTATTTAAAATTAGAGCAGACCGCTTATCAAATTTTAAATCAAGACATAGTTTTAGCCGGCGGTAATTATACTTTTAATTTGCCGTTTGTTTTATCAAAGCCCGGCGAAACTGATTTGACCCTTAAATTATATACTAAAGAAGGACAGTATGTCCCAGGCGGATTTTATCAGACAAAAGTAAAAGTGGTTGATCCTTTGCATAAGGCGGAAGTCATCTCTAATAATCTGCCGCCGGCAGTAAAAAACAGCTGGTCAACAGTATCAATTCAGATTGAGATTAAAAATACGGGGACCAAGCCATGGGTTAGGAGAAAAGCGGCGCTAAAATTTTTGTCAAAGGACGGCGGCGCCAGCCCTTTTTATGATGCCGCAGACTGGTTAGACAGAGAAATCGCTTCTTATTCCCTGCAACCCCAAAAGACCGAGATCGTTCCGGGCGGGACGTCAATTTTTAAATTTACTTTAAAGCCGCAGGGGCTGGCTCCAGGGGAATATTATTACAGGATAGCTTTATGGATGAAGGATAAAAACGAAGTGATTTATTTAAACAATGGCGAGTTTTTTGAGGGAGTGATTAGGGTTGATAAATGATTGTCAAATTATGAAAATTTATTCAATAGACATAATAATTAAACATATTAAAAGAACTTGCCGGCGTTTTCCTTTGGTTTGCATTGATGCGTTACTTGGAACTTTTAGCGGTTTTTTGACAGTCAGCGAGGTTGTAAAAAATGGCTCGGACGGTTTTTTATTTTGGCATAAGGTTTTAATGGTTTGCGCTATAGGTTTTCCTCTGTTATTATCAATCGCCTGTCGCGCTTTATTTGGACAGCGGTTTACAGCGCTATATTATTTATAGGACTTGTTTTATCTTTATTAACTCTTAGGATTTTATTTAATTTAGAATCAATAGATATTCAAACATTTTATCAAGTTTGGATTTTAGTGGTCGGTTTAATCAGTACTTTGTTTTTTCTCTCCGGCATTCCGCAGGAGTTTAGTAAATTGCATGCGAACAAAATTTTTGTTCAATATATTTTATTTCCCCTTACAGTAATTTATTTGGCGATTCTTTATGTTTACGCCGGCAAAATTTTAATTGACGGCCAATGGCCCAAGGGTATGGTTTCTTATATGGTCATGTCTTTTTCCATGGTTGGAATTTTTGCTTGGCTGTTGGGGTATGTGCAGATATTGAAACAAAAAGGATTATGGAGATGGCTTTTGAGGCGGGGATTTTATATTGCTTTGATTCCTTTGATTATAATGCTGTTTGCCTCCATTAGCATACGGGTTCATCAATATGGCTTAACAGAAAAGCGCTGTTTAATCATCATTTTGGGCTTGTGGCTTTTAGGAATCAGTTTATATTTTATTTGGAGCATAAGGCAGAATATCAAGATTATTTTTTATTCTTTGTTTATTGTGATGCTGATTGCCGTTTTTATGGCGCCGGCTGTTTCTAAATTCAGCCAATTGCGCCGTTTAGAGCATCTTTTAACAGATAATCAAATTTTAGTTGATGGAAAGGTCAAAAAAATAGAAAAGCAAGAGATTGGCTTTGATGATCAAAAAGAGATAAGTTCAATTATGAATTATATTGATAAGACTTATGGTCCAAAAGTGCTTCAGAAATGGTTTAATAAACATTTAGATGAGTTAGAGGATTTTAAAGATATAGCATGGCTAAAGGATTTAGAATATACAGAATCAAGGAAAACTGGTATAAATATACAACCCGGCATAAACATACAAGACGATGAAAGATTTTTCAGCTTTTCTTCGCCGGACAGTTCTTCTGTTTCCAATTTTTCTGTTACAGAGTATGATTATTTATTACAGCTTAATGCAGGCTGGGGTTCTGATTGGTCTAATTTAGGGATGGTTAAGCCGGAAAGAAAGTATGATTTTATTTTAGAAAAAGATGCTTGGTTTTTGCAAATCAAAAAAGATCAAAAATTGCTGGCAAAGATAGATTTAGAGCCTTTTTTAGATCAATTAAAAAATTCTAATTTTGATAGATATAATGTTCCATCCAAGGAAATGATGATTGAGACGGAGACAACAGAAGCGCATTTTGAGATATATTTTAATGAAATTCATTATTTACAAGGAAGGGCTGGAATGGAAACTGTTAATTATGTAAGAGGTTTTGTGTTAGTTGACGAAGAATAAATATTTTGGAAGGGTGCTCCGAATTGGCAAGGAACCGGTTTCGAAAACCGGCGCCCGGCAACGGGCTTGCGGGTTCGAGTCCCGCCCCTTCCGCCAGGTTAATTCAGGGTTCGCTCCGCCTTTGGCGGGGCCCAGCTTCCGCTATGATTTTGAAGGGATTTTTAAAATGGAAAACGAAAAGTATTTTTACCCAATACATGAAGGAAAGGAAAATAAGCCAAGAACCTATCAAGGACACTTTAATGATAGATATTTTGGAGATACTGAGGCCGCATTAGCATCAAAAAAGAAAAAATTATCAAAATCAGAAAACACGAGTTTGAACACTCATGAATCAAAAGAGACAATGGAGAACACCTTTTTTATTAACGAACAAACTCTCAAAGAGACTTTGGGAAAAATAGACAGGGTTAGTAAAGAAAAAAGAAAAATTATTGTCTATGCTGGAGTTCATCCCCATGAAGGAACAGCGGAATTAACAAAAAAATATGCTGATGAGTGGAGTAAAAAGTACGGTGTTTTAGTAGTGTGCCACCCTACTGGAGAGACACCCAACGCTATCTGGGAGACTCATAGGGTAAATAGTTCAAAAGATGTGGTGCCTTCATTGCCGAAAAACATAGAACTGTCCGAAGATAAGTACGAGGATAATTTTTCGCTTGGAGAAGAAACTTTTTTTATTTGTTTTCATGGATCAAATGGAACAACAGTTTACATAGCAAAAGATGGAAGCATTGTTGATGGTTCAGATAAACTTCTACCCAAAATTAAACTTTACACAGCAAAAGATGGAAGAAAGCTCCAAGTGTTTACATCCATGTATAGAGATAGCCCAAAGGCTTACGCGAGTGGTAATCCTCCATTGCGTTATGGTAAACCAGAAATTGTTGAGGGTTTAGATAAAATTCTACCTGATGTTAGCCGGTTAGGATATTACTTGCCAGGTAATGTTGTTCTCGTAGAATATTTTTATGAAGGTACGCCAGTCAAGATAGATGATCCTTACATTGAAAAACTTTTGGAGCTTAATAAAAAAAGAAGTCAATATGGCGTGCCATTAATTTTCGAAGGTGACGATGAAAATTGGTCGAGAAAAAGAAACATACGACCGGATTTTTTGGTTCAACCAAGACTTAGCGAAGAAGATATAAAGGATTTTCATGATAACTTTGTTCAGCAATTCGAAAGACTACTTGAACATATTGCACAAAAGATAGAGCGATAATTAGCCACCAAAGAGAAAATTTGTCATGCCAGAGGCAGATCCGCCTTTGGCGGACCCAAAATCCGAATTTTGAAAATTGACTGTGCCCAATAATGGACACAGTATAAATTTCCCTTGCGGTGTCGGATCAAACCAAAAAGTCGGGAATTTTAGCTCTTTAATTATTCCAGTATCTACAAGATAAATGATTTGCCCGCCGTCAACGCTGTTCCTCGCTAATCTGTCGGGGTGCCAGGCTAAAATTCCCGTTGCTTCGCCCGCTTCAATTCGTTTCAGCATTTCAGCGAAGACAGGCCGGCCTGGCTTTTTCGCGGTTTGCTTTTCAATTAAAACATCAACAACATCAATGTTTTCCTTTTTCGCC
>Ga0180007_10007741_pt1 | contig 10084 bp, 5 predicted proteins | sample MM_PC_MetaG_FD_121122 | JGI IMG/M metagenome (GOLD analysis project Ga0180007, IMG submission 121122) | Groundwater microbial communities from the Aspo Hard Rock Laboratory (HRL) deep subsurface site, Sweden - MM_PC_MetaG | ecosystem: Environmental > Aquatic > Deep subsurface > Groundwater... | reverse complement strand
TTAGGACTTCTGTCCCAGCCATGAATTGATGGCATCGGCAAACACAACATTCTCACAAGGCTTTGATAGATGATCCATATGGGGATCAGACACCCGGATCTCTTCCATGGATTCCAGGAACTCGATATTACCGGAAATAAAAATAATGGGGATATTTTTATCCCTTCGCCGGATATGCTTATACACATCCAGCCCGTTGAGGGCGCCGGGTAAAAGATAGTCCAGACTGACCAGGTCAAACACGCCTTTGTCAAAGGCCTTCACTGCATCCTGCCCGGTTCCGGCAAGGGTTACCTCATGGTTAAAGGGCGTCTGACTTAAAATTTTCTTTTGGACACTGGAGATGGCAATTTCATCTTCCACCAGAAGAATTTTTTTATGTGTGATGATCTGTTGCCGGGCAATCCGGCTTTTTTCCATAATGGTCAACTCTTTTTGTATCAAGGGAATGGACAAAACAAAACAGGTGCCTTCCCCCTCCTGACTCTCAAAAGAAATCGTCCCGTGGTGTTTCTCAATATATTTTTTCACATTGGCCATGCCATATCCGGTCCCCTTAATATCCGAGGCATAAACCCCTCTGGTATCTTTGGAACCTTTCAGGGTAAAGGAGGGGGTATAAATTTTTTTATGAAATTTAACCGGAATACCGCAGCCATTGTCCATGATTTCAATCACAAGGCGTTCATCTTTATTCCGGGTTTTCATCAGCAACCGGGGCATTTTTATCCGGCCCATGGCATGGATGGCATTCTGGATCAGGTTGACCAGGGCATGCTCAATCATCCCCGGATCGGCCAGCAGCTCGGGTATATCCTGTTGAAAGTCACGAATCACAAGGATACTGTTCAGATCTTTTTTCAGCAGGCTGATCACCAGGTCTATCTTTTCATTGATATTAAAATATTCTTCCCTGGGCTCCTGATCCCTGGCAAAGGCCACCAGATTTTTGGTCAGATTTTTTCCCCTATGGGTCTGCTGGACAATAATATTTAAATTTTCACGGATTTCCGGTTCTGTTGCATCCATGAGGGAAAGCTCTGCGTTCCCCATGATACCCCCCAAAATATTATTAAAATCATGGGCCATTTTTCCGGCGATCTGGCCCACCAGGGCATATTTTTCCTGTTCTGCCGCAAATTTCACCGCCTCGACCCGTTTCTTCTCACTCTGCCTGCGATCGGTAATATCCCGGACGGTGGTGAGAATCATCGTTTCGCCATGAAATTTGAAAATCGAAGAATTAAGTTCCACAGGGATAATCTCGTTGTTCTTTTTTCTGTTCAGGGTTTCAAAGGTTCTTTTCCCCATTTGCATCAAAAGTTGTCGATCCAGAGCGCTTCCCATCCCCTTGTCTTTTGGATCTAAAAGCAGCGCCTGGGGACTCATTTGCAAAAACTCATCCCGGGTATATCCATATAAGGTACAGGCGATATCATTGACCTCAACAAAATTTTTAAACCCTGTTTTTGAAAAAGGATGAAGAAAAACGGCATCGGCAAGACCGTTAAAAAGGGTCTTAAATTTTCTTTCATTTTCCGCCAATGCCGCCTGAGCTTTTTTCTGCTCCGTAATATCCCTTGCGCAGCCCACCGTTCCCACCATTTCTCCCTGGCCATTAAAAAAAGGGGCCTTATGAACTTCCAGGACCAGATATTTCCCCCGGACAAACCCCTCTTCAAGGAACCGCCCGGCAAGTAGGGTCTCTTTTACCCTCTTGTCTGAATCCGCACAGGTTTTTCCAATGGTGTGTAAAAAACCATTTTCCCGAGCCCTTTCGGCAAAATAAACATCCTTTTTCCCCACAGGTTCCCGGGTGTTTTCACACATGAGCAAACACCGGCAAAGGGCCATATTCACAAAAAGATAGTGATCGTCCATGTCCTTTGCCCAGATCAAATCCGGCACATTGTCCATCATCATCTGGAGAAAAGAATTTCCCTGGGCAGAGGAGAGACCCATTTCAAGTCCCTTGGGTGGAAAATCAAAGGAGGCTTGTTTTTCCAGTAGACTTATTTTCTGTAGTAATTGTTCATGGGAAGGATTTTCAACCATTGATGTATCCTGTCAGCAGCCAGCCCTAAAAAACCGTTTAAATTCTAAAAACTGTTTAGACCCTAAAACCAGTTTAAAATAGACGATTACAAGACCTGCGGCTCTCTTTAAAAGAAAATTAAGATTCAGCTATAAAACGAAAACAGCGGCATCCTGCTCAAATAGGGTGAAATACCCAGAAAAAATTACCAGAGAATTCGCCAAACCCTTTTTGTTCTTACAATATTTTTCCGACAAAAGCCACAGAAGAAAAACCCCTAAAACAGACTTCACCCCTTTGCCTTTCTGGTGGCCAGATAAACATTGGCAATAAAAATCAAAAAGGCACCGATCCATCCGGACAGGGACAAGGAAGGGTCCGTGGCAATAAAGGGGCCGAGCATGGCTGCCAGCAAAATTCGGGTGGAGGAGATGATCCCCCCTTCAATGGCAGTGACATATTTGAACCCGACGGTGAAAAGATACTGCCCGGCAATGGCAACACCAGAGCACCAGAACAGATAATAAAACTCAAGCTGGGAAGGAATCCGCATCTGGTTATAAAAAAGGCAAAATACAACCACCGTGCCCAGGCCAAACATGAAAAAAAGCGTGGTATGGGTATCATGGACCTGACGGGACAAATTCAGATACATGATGGCAACGGCAGCACTGAGGCCGGACCCCAGACCCCACAGGGAATTATAGTCAAAAGCCATACGGGTCGGGGCCAATATCAGCCAGACGCCGGCAAAGGCGATTAACACAATAAAAATTGCCACAAGGTCCCGCTGGGCTTTGAAAATGACCCATGAAAAAATAGCAATAAACAAGGGGTAGGTCATGTTTAAAATATTGGCCTGGGCAACTGAGGTCAGTTCAACTCCCTTAAAAAAACAATAGACCGCCGTACAATTGCCCAGGGCCCGCCCGATGAGCAATTGTTTTTTAACAATTTTGAGTTTGTAGCGCCCGATTCCCATTACGAGCAGGACCGTGGCAAACCCCACACTAAACCTGGCAAAGGTGAACAGGGAAGAATCAATTTTCAGCCCTGCCATGCTGGACCATTTGATAATCACCGTGGCCAGATAGAAACAGAATGCCGACCCGAAAATGGCCAGGCACCCCATGATGGTTTTGGTATCCATAGCGGTTTATTTTTTTGTAAATTCTAAAGGGTGGGTAAATTTAAGTTTGTCAATCATTCTTGAAATTGATACCTTTGGGTGATAATTTTAATTCTCCTTGGAATAATTTTGAAAAGAACATATAAAATGACAAAAGACAATAAAAACTTTTCTGACCAGATCAGCCCTTTGCGGGATGAAATTGATGCCATCGACTCCCAGATTCTGTCCCTGCTTGCCCGGCGCCAGGCCCAGGTGGAAAAAGTGGTGGCCCTGAAAAAAGTCCACAGCATCCCTGTGTACCACCCGGCAAGGGAGGAAGATCTTATTTCCAAACTCAGATGCAAGTCACACCAAAGCGGCCTGGATCCTGATTTCATGGAAGACCTTTACCGGGTCATCCTCCGCCAGTCCCGGGTTAAGCAGACCCAAAGAATGGAACATAAGGGGGTTCGCCCCAATGCCAAGGTCCTTATCATTGGGGGAAAAGGTCAAATGGGCGGCCTGTTTGCAAGTCTTTTCACCAAATCCGGGTATGAGGTAAGAATTTTAACCGAACACAACTGGGATCATTCCCAAACCCTTTGCCAGGGGATCGACCTGGCCCTGGTCTCCGTTCCCATTGAGCGAACCGCCCAGGTCATTGAAAAAATTGCCCCCTTTCTGCCATCCACCGCCCTGCTGGCAGATCTGACCTCGGTAAAAAAAGAACCGGTTTCCAAAATGCTTTCGGCCCACAAGGGACCGGTACTGGGGGTTCATCCCCTGTTTGGCCCCACCTTAAGCTGCCTTGACAAACAGATCATTGTGGTCACACCGGGAAGGGATCCGGTTTCCTGCCAATGGTTCACCGAGCAATTAACCCTTTGGGGAGCGGTGATTGTCGAATCCACCCCGGAAGAGCATGATGAAATAATGGAGATTGTCCAGGCATTGCGCCATTTTGCCACCTTCTGCTTTGGGGATTTCCTCTGCCATCGCCAGACCAAACTTTCCCGAACCCTGGAATTTTCAAGCCCCATCTACCGCCTGGAGTTGGGCATGGTGGGCCGGCTTTTTGCCCAGGACAGTGCCCTGTATGCCCAGATTATCTTTGCCACCCCGGAGCGAAGGAATCTGCTAAAGGAGTTTATTATCTCCCTGGGACGTCATGTGGAGATGCTGGAAACCAACGACATACAATCCTTTATGGATCAATTCAACCATGTGGCCAAATGGTTCGGTCCGTTCAGCGACCAGGCCATGCGGGAAAGCACCTTTCTCATCGACAAGCTCATAGAACGGTTCTAATGGAACCGTCATTTTGGCAAACCATTTCTAAAATGACGGTTTGATTTGTGTATTTTCAGGTATCCTTTCCATATTGCTTTAATTTATTCAGCAGGGTTTTCCGGGTGATCCCCAGACGTCGGGCGGTTTCGCTTTTATTGCCCCGGGCGGATTCCAGGGTGGATAAAATGGCGGATTCTTCAATTTTCGACAAAGAAATATTTTCAAGCCCCAATTGGGGGGACACGTCTTCGGGCTCCTCTGGAAGGATAAAGGAAAGATCAACTTTACAGATATAGTCGGACCGGGCCATCACCACCCCCCGTTCAACCGCATTCATCAATTCCCGCACATTGCCCGGCCAGGCGTATCGAATCATGGCATCCATGGCATCGGCGGCAAATCCCTGAATATCCCGTTTGTTCTTTTGGGAAAACTGATTTAAAAAATGAAGGGCAAGTTCCGGGATATCCTCGGGCCGTTGCCTTAAGGGGGGAATATCAATGGTCACCACATTGAGCCGATAATACAGGTCCTGGCGAAATGAATTCTCGGCGGCCATGGTTTTCAAATCCCGGTTGGTGGCGGCGATGATCCTTACATCCACCCGGATGTTCTGGTCACTTCCCACCGGGGTGAATTCTTTTTCCTGGATCACCCGCAATAATTTTGCCTGCATGGAAAGGCTCATCTCTCCGATTTCATCCAGAAGAATGCTTCCCTGGTCTGCCAGGAGAAACTTGCCTTTTCTTCGTTTATCGGCCCCGGTAAAGGCCCCCCGTTCATGACCGAACAATTCCGATTCCAGAAGGGTTTCGGTGATGGCAGCACAATTGATCCGGATAAAGGGTTGGTTTTTTCGGGGGCTGTTGAAATGAAGGGCCGAGGAGACCAATTCCTTTCCGGTTCCCGATTCCCCGGTCACCAGCACATTGGCATCGGTGGGGGCCACCATGTGGATCGTATCCAAAAGGGCTGCTGTGGCAGCACTTTTTCCCAGGATATCATGGGAAAAAACCGCTTGTTCCAGCCTGTTTTTCAGGGAGGTGTTTTCGGTTTTCAAAAAAATCCGCTCAAAAACCCGCTCCACCGTCAGTTTTAACTTGTCAAAATCAATGGGTTTGGTCAAATAGTCATAGGCCCCGATTTTTAACGCTTTGACCGCCGTGTCCACGGAAGAATAGGCGGTCATGATGATCACGGGCAGGGAGGGGTTGTATTCATGGATCTGCTGCAAGGCCTCCATACCCGACATTTTCACCATTTTCATGTCCAAAAGCACCATGTCAAAAGCCTGGGACCTGACCATCTCCACCCCCACATCCCCGTCATGGGCCAGAAAAATCTTGTACCCCCAGTCGGTCATCAGGGTTTTGAGCATCCTTGCATGGGCGGCATCATCATCCACCACCAGTATTTTATTTACGGTCATATATATCCTTTCTTTCGGTTTTATACCCGGGGCTTTTCCGGGATAGGGCCGGGCAGCCGGATCATAAACCGGGTCCCGGTTTTCGGATCACTTTCCACCCGGATATCTCCCTTGAGGTTCTCAACAATTCTGTGAACAATGGACAGCCCCAAACCCGTCCCCTCGGGCCGGGTGGTAAAATAGGGATCAAACACCTCATCCAAATGGTCTCGATCAATCCCTGTTCCATTGTCCGTCACATGGATCTGAATTCCCCCATCATCGGGTAAATCCAAAACATCAATAGCCAATATCCCTTTTTCTCCCATGGCTGCGATGGCATTCATATATAAATTGAGCAGAATCTGGTTCATCCGGTCCGGGTCTGTCCGAAAGCTTGCCTGGTCGGTTTGAATATTCACAATGGCCTGGATGGATTTTTTATCCAGATCGTGCTGAACCAGTTTCAGGGAATGGGCGATCAACTCATGAAGGGAGACCTCTTTGTTCTCAACGGCCATGGGTTTGGAAAATTCCAAGAGCTGGGTAACGGACCGGTTGATGCGCTCCACCTCCTGAACCATTATCTGGGCGGTTTCCCTGTCCTCGGAATTGTGTTCGTACCGCTTTCCAAAATAAGTAGCAAACCCTTTAATGGAACTTAAGGGATTTCGGATCTCGTGGGCCACGCCTCCGGCAAGCTTGCCGATGGCGGCCAGATGGCGGGTGGTTTCCACCTCTTTTTTCAATGCCTTCAGCTGGGTCAAATCCCGGAACAAAAACAAAAACCCCTCTATCACCCCCTGGTTATCCAAAATGGGGGAAGCGGTTATGTCCAGTCTCAGTTCCCTGGGACTTCCCAGGGTGACTTCCCGGGAAATCGGTTTCCCAAGGGTTTCCATCTCCCGGACCAATTGAATCATCTGGGGAAAGGGTTTTTTAGGCACCTGTCCCAGAATCTCTTTTGCTGCCCGGTTCATGGAGGTGATTCTGTGATCCGGATCAATGGTCATAAGTCCTGCGGGCATATTTTGAACCACATTATCGGAAAATGCCTTGACGCTGGACAAAGAGGCCCTGGCAGACCGGTATGCCTGGAAAGCAAACAAACAGAAGATTCCAGTGCACCCCATCAGAAAGAAAAGGACTCCCCGGCCAATGGTCTCCTTAACCAATTGCTCCTGGGCAAGGCTGGCCCGGGTCATGGAAAGCCCTGCAAATATATAATGCTCGGTCATATTGGAAAAATCGGGCTCACTAACGGATTTTTCCGGGCAGGGCCTCGGTTCATCCCCAAAGGGTCCGGGGTCCTGCTGGAAATTGTCATATTTACCCCTTCCATCCCTGGCCCCCGGTCCCCTGCCGTGCATGGGTTTATGCCGGCCCCGAAATCCAATGGTCAAAGGGGTAAACCGTTTAAACACCTCAAAAACCGGATGACCGTCCATCTGCCTTGTCCGATGGGAAACCAGAAGGGTGTCCCCCTGAACCGCCGCGATTTCCGGCATGGCGTCATACCTCTTGCCCACCATGGCGGCATCGCTGTGGGCCAGAATTTCCCCTTCCCGTGAAGTGATCATGATATAATCAATATCCGGCTGACTGGCTGTTTCCAGCAGCATGGCCTGAATCCTCTGGGCACCCCACCGCATGGTCAGCATACCGGTCCTTGTTCCCGCCTCAAAGGTTCTGATCAAGGAGATCCCCTTGATCAGCAACCGCTCCCTTATGAACTCCTTTTGGCGGTCCATACGGTCCAGGGTCATAAAGGCAAAAATGGGCACCAGTACCACCAACACCCCTGCCACCATAAAGGGAGAAATAAAAACAGATATTTTTTTGTTAAATATTTTCATAATAGATTGATATTCTTTGCAAAAATAATACCAACTCCAATTTGATTTAAAAATCAGTGGGTTCCATTTTTCAAAACAGACTGATCGGATAAATAATACCCACTTCCATACCCCATACCGAGTAAAAAGTATACAAAATGATCGGCCCAAATACCGAGGGCCCGGCACATTCGCGTTCTTTTCTGGATTTAACCCCAACAAGCACCCACGAAAGAGATTAAAGAGACGGTAAAAATACCCGAACAGCGATCTTGTCATGATTTTTAAAGAAGGTTTTGTTGGTTAAAAACACAGAAAAGAAGTTGTCACATCCAATGGGTTTAGGATATGGTTAGGCCCTATGATGGAAAATAAAAACCCATACAAACCCGGGGTTATCCAGGAAACCCTGAATGGCGTAGTGGACCGGGTCACCTTTCATAATCCGGACAGCGGATGGTCTATTTTAAGGGTTCACCCCTTTGATAACCCAGGGAATCAGGAAACCGTGGTGGTTCACCAGACCAAGGTTTTTGCCGGTGCCACCATGGAGTTCCAGGGGGCCTGGACCCACCATCCCAAGTATGGCCGCCAGTTCCAGGCAACGCTTGCCCGAGAGAAGAAACCGGCCACGGCATCGGCCCTTGAGCGCTACATTGGGTCCGGCCTAATCAAGGGGGTGGGGCCCAAGACCGCCAAAAAAATTGTTGGCCATTTTAAGGGGCTCACCCTGGATATTTTTGAAGGGCAGATTCAAAGGTTGGTGGAAGTGCCGGGAATTGCCGCAAAAAAATTGGATATGATCTCAGCAGCCTGGGCCGAGCACCGGGCTATCCGGGATGTGATGATGTTTTTGCAGTCCCACGGGATTTCCACTCTTTTTGCGGTTCGGATCTATAAGGAATACGGGGACAATGCCATCAATCATGTGACCCAGGACCCCTACCGGTTGGCCAGTGATTTTTACGGGATCGGTTTTTTTTCCGCAGACAAGGTGGCTTTGAGCATCGGGCTTGCCCCTGACAGCCCCCAGCGGATCATGGCCGGGATCCGCCATGTTCTGGCGGCGGCCCGCAATTTCGGTCATTGCTATCTCACCGAATGCCAGATCAAGATCCAGGTCAAGGAACTTCTGGACCTGGATCTTTCAGAGAAACTTGCTTTGTTGTTGTCGTCCATGGAAAAGGAACGGCAGCTCATGAAGCGACGCCTTGGGGGGGAAACAGGGGAAATTGCCTTGTGTTATTATTCAAAATCCCTATATTTTGATGAACAATATGTGGCCCGGCGTATCCTGGACCAGGGGCCTTCTCCTAAGGCGGATGTCGCCCGCATGGCCCGGTGGATACAATTGTTTTGCAAGGCAAACAACACGGAGTTAAGCCAGGAGCAGGCTTCTGCCGTAACGGGAATTGCCGGGGAGAATTTTTCCGTTCTCACGGGAGGTCCCGGGTGCGGGAAAACCACCACCACAAGAGTGATTGTCAAGCTGCTGGAAGCCATGGGCCGGAAGGTTTTGCTGGCCGCTCCCACGGGGAGGGCTGCCCAGCGCATGGGGGAGGTGATCGGCCGGGAAGCCAAAACCATCCACAGGCTGTTGGGGTGGCAGGGGGGAAAGTTTAAGAAAAATGAACAGACCCCCCTTGAGATGGATTTTCTGGTGGTGGATGAATGCTCCATGCTGGATATCAGCCTCACGGCTTCTCTTCTCAAGGCGGTGCCGAAAAATTGCCAGGTGGTGTTCATCGGTGATTATGACCAGCTGCCTTCGGTGGGGGCGGGAAATGTGCTCAAAGATATCATCGGTTCAAATCGTGTGACCTGTTTTCGCCTCACCCAGGTTTTCCGCCAGGCCCGCAAGTCTTTGATCATTAAATATGCCCATGAAATCAATTCAGGGAAGATGCCCTGGATTGACTCTCCCTTCAAGGACCCCGGGGTTTGGAAGCGTGAAACCGATTGCCTTTTTCTGGATTCAGACGAAGCCACCCAGGAGCAGATCCGTTTTGTGGGAAGGGTGAAGCAGTTTTTCGAGTCAGGTGAGGGTGACGGACCCGGGATTCAGGTGGCAGTTGAAGACACAAATCAGACCAAAGAGGACCAGACAAAAGAAGACCATACAAAACAAAATCAGATAAAAGAGGGCCAAGCGATCAGTCCCTATGAATTCAGGATCAATGACACCGCTTCTCCCTATGCGACAGAAATCACCATTCCCCAAAAATTTGCCCATGTCAACCTGGACCAGGTGGTCCGGGCCGAAAACCAGATTGAAGAACTTAAGAGCGTTTTGAAAAAGGTTCATCCCTGGTCTTCCCTCCATTATGGACTGACAGCCCTGGAAGTGGTGAAGAAACTTTATATGGAATGGATTCCCAAGTATGTGGGCAGAAATGCCGAGATTC
>Ga0180007_10007740_pt1 | contig 10085 bp, 10 predicted proteins | sample MM_PC_MetaG_FD_121122 | JGI IMG/M metagenome (GOLD analysis project Ga0180007, IMG submission 121122) | Groundwater microbial communities from the Aspo Hard Rock Laboratory (HRL) deep subsurface site, Sweden - MM_PC_MetaG | ecosystem: Environmental > Aquatic > Deep subsurface > Groundwater... | reverse complement strand
CTGGTTGTTGAAAAGGATGGTTGAGACCGGTATTGTAGATGAGGTTTTGGTGGTGATTGACGGAGGACGTGCCCAGCAGTTTGATTATGAGAAAGGCATACACGGAGCTGTGGTGCAGCATTTAGCGGATATGCCCGAGCTGCTTAGAGAAGATGATGTTATTTGGGCCAGGGGTGGATATAAGACTTGGCATGATACGTTGAGGGACTTGGCAGAGAAGGGGCATTGGTTATTGAATTATGCTGCGGGTACTGGTAGAGAGCGCTGGCTGTTTTGGCATGTGGTACTGGATGATCTGCGCATTGCTGATATGTCGCAAATCCATATTGACAGGAGGGGGCGCTTTTGGTTTCCGTTCCTGAAGCCGACAAGACCTGACGTGCACTTTCCGAAGAAGATGGAGCGGATATACGATGTTTGCATAGGAGCCTCGCATGTGTACGACAAGAAGTGTCAGTGGAAGATGGTGAAGGCTGCGATTGAGTACAAAAAGCTGTTTGGCGTTAATTTGAAGTGTATTTTACCAGGAGCACACCGTCATGGGGTGCGGTCAGATTCCATTATGTCTGATATTATGCAGAATAATTTAGATATTGAGGTATGTGGCATGCTTCCAAGGGAGAAGGTTTGCGACATCTTGAATATGTCAAAGCTGTTTGTTCATTTGGGAGGTAATGGCCAGAATGACAGGGGGCCTTTAGAGGCAATGCGATGTGGTACACCAGTTATGATTGAGACTCCACGTAGGCACGCGCCTTTTATCTCTGCCAATCTGGACGTTAACTTTGTGGTTGCGTACGAAGACAACTATGAGTTTTTGGCTCAGCAGATCCATGAGATTTTGCCCACCCTAACAGAGGAGAAACGGGAGATAGTTTACCGATACCACGAAGCGCAGAGCAGTGTGGATAAAGTAATTTTGCCAAGGATGGAGAGGCTGTTTTCCGTGTTTAGAAGGAGCCCAAGGGCTGACATGGGTGCGCTAAGAGAGGAGTATAAGCTGTAATGAGACCACTGGAAACGATCTATAAAGGAAGATTTTTTAGAGACAGGGAGGCAAAGCTTGGATGGCGGGCACCGTATGTGTGCAAAGCAGTATTTGATGCATACAAACCTAAAACCGTGATAGACGTAGGCTGTGCGATCGGAGATTACGTTAAAGGCTTCTTGGATTTGGGGGTAGATGCGAGCGGCTTGGAAGGGGCAAAAGACTGTCTGCCTTATCTTATGATTCCACGCGAAAGACTGCTGTTGTGGGACTTGCGAGAGGCCCTGCCTCTTGCTAAAGCTGGGATATGGAAAGCAGACGTTGCTTTGTGCCTGGAAGTAGCTGAGCATATTGAGGAGGAGTACTCAGAGAATTTCTTTTATAACCTTGCGCACCTTTCAGATCAGGTTGTGATGTCTTTCTGCCCGCCCGGTAAAGGGGGTGGCCATTATCACGTGAACGAGCAGGAGTCAGCATATTGGATTAGTGGTATGGCACGGCAGGGCATGGTTTATCGAAGAGGGAAGGCAGAAGAGGTGCGAGAAGGCTGGGCAGTAGTAGCCAGCAAGAAGGCGATGAGGTCTTACGACCAGCATTTACTTTGTTTTAAAGCGGGAGGGTGAAGTGGGAAGACCGATGCTAGACGTAACAATAACGGCGACAAGACGTCCGAAGCTGGTTCGACAGACGCTAAGTTCTTTTGACAAGTTTTTGTTTAAAGGAGTACGGTGTCGGGCAATCATTAATGTGGACCCGGTTGGGGATGACATTGATTCGAGGAGAGTGGTGGATGTCTGCCAGGAGTTCTTTGATGAGGTGATTTATAATTTGCCGGAAGAAGCCAGCTTCCCGAAGGCGTTTAAGTGGGTTTGGTCTAGGGCAACATCCGATTTTGTGTTTCACCTGGAGGATGATTGGGAGATGCTCAGGCCTGTATATTTCAGAGAGTTGCTTGGTCTGCTCGTGAGCCACGGCAACTTAGCACTTCTCAGACTGCCTGCGTTCCATGCTGGGTTGGAACACATGAAGACGTGGAATAAATTTATGCCGTGGAATGGGGAGTTCTATGAAGTCCCACCAGCCCAACGTATTGCGTTAGGCTTTTGTGGGCATCCTTCACTTATTAAGGGCGCTTTTGTCAGAGCAACATCGAGGTTTTTGGACGACAGTATTAATCCGGAGAAACAGTTCCATCATGGGCCAAAAGAGCTGATACAAGAAGTGAGCAGGTGGCGGTACGGCCTTATTGGCGAGCCCGCAGATCCGCCCAGCAAGCCGATTGTGCAAGATATAGGGAGAAAGTGGGCTGTGGCTAATAATTGGAAGAAGGCTGGGTCGAAGGCCTTTTTCACTAAATGGGAGAAGGAGCATGGAAAATAGGATAGATGAGAGTGTAAAGTTTGGACAGAATGTTGTTATCGAGGACGATGTCGTAATCGGTCCCGGCTGCAAGATCGGCCATCAGTGTGTACTGAAGAGCGGTACCAGGATGGGGCGCAATGTAGACTTTGCCGATCTTTGCTGCACGACGGGGTTATGCTATATTGGCAATGATGTGGCTGTGCGTACCAGATCGACGATCTCTAAAGGAGTGATTGTTGAGGACAGAGCCTTTATAGGGGCTGGAGTGATGACGTCGCACACGAAGAGCATCTATCACCATAGACCGGGTGCTGATAGGCGACAGTACATAACTCGTATAGGTATGGGAGCTGTTATTGGGTCCAGCTCAAACCTTATGGCTGGGGTGTATGTCCTGTCTAATGTGATAGTTGGGTACGCGAGCAACGTTGTCAAAGATCTTCTTGTTGTGGGTGTGTATTTTGGCAATCCTGCAAAGATAGTGCTAGATGTACCAATGCAGGCTTGTGTCGACTACCCCGAGAACTGGGAGCCACATGCATTCTCGAAAGAAGAACTGAAGAGATACTTGCCGTATGCATTGGAGAGTGAATGACTGTTCTTTTTGTTTCATACGCTGACTGGGCTAATATGGGGCAGACCCTAGCCGAATGTCTGCAGTCGGTAGAAGTGCAAGCGCTTGCAATTACCTTGCATTCTCTTAGAGGGGAGTGGCCGAGGAAATCTAGGGCTGTCGTGCCTGCTGTGGCCAGAAGGCTTGCAAGAAGTGCGGATACGATCGTATGGATGCATTCCAGATATACACCAGTCCCAACCGAAGGGAAGAAGCTGTTGGTGTTTCACGGAGGTTCGGAGTTCAGACTGCGGACGGAAAAGGCCTTGAAGATGTTTAATCCGATAGCTGACGTGTCGCTTGTTCAGACTGGCGAGTTGTTAGGGAGAGGAGCCAAGAATGAGGTATGGCTGCTTCCTGCAGTAGATACTAAGCACATCAAGCCAAAGTTTAGCGTGCATCAGGAGTTGGTGTTTGCGCATTATCCCAGCAACGGGCCTAAAGACCGGGAGATAAAAGGGTCGAGTGTGATAAATGCTGTGATGCAGAATCTTAGTGGGGGCTTTGAGTATAGATTCCAGCACAGACCGCAGCCGGTGGTTCCGTGGGCAGAGTATATGAAAATGATAGCAGACTGTGACGTATACATTGAATCGCTGAGCCACGGGTCGGCTACATGGAACAAGCATGATTGGAGCATAACAGCTTTGGAGGCGGCTGCCTTGGGGAAGATAGTTGTTACGAATTTTACGACTCTGGAGAGGTACGGAAAAGAGTACGGCGAGTGTGCACTGATGGTTGCAAATACTGGGGAAGAGTTGAGGGTAGTGGTGGAAGATATTCTTACGTGGAGTGGCACTGAAGTTTTGCATAAACAGGCTGAGACCAGGCTTTGGGTAGAGAAGCTGCATAGCTATAAGGCTGTGGGAAGCAGGCTAAAAAAAATAATAGAGGGAATATGCACGAAGCAATAGCGTCCGATTTGAGTGCTGTCAAGACAGCTTTTGGGCATGCTGAAATTCCATGGGTAGTTATGGGTGGCGTGGCTTTGGGGTTTGCACGGTATAACGACATCATGGCGTGGGATACGGATTTAGACGTTGGTGTTTTTGTCGACGTAGCAGAGGGCCAGTGGCAGCGGTTTTATCGAGCAATGAGAAGGACTGGATTCAGAGTTCCTGGCAGGAAGGCAGATTACGTTCACGGAAGGCGGAGGACTTCGTTTGAGGTGTGGTTTTATCACAAGAATGGAGAGTTTTTTGAGGCGTTCCCGACAACAACGCCCGGGATGAAATTTGTGGAGCAGGCTTGCTGGTACGAGGAGCCGCAGATAGTGGATTTTGTTGGAAGTCAGTACCCGATGCCGAAGCACATAGAGGCGTGGGCGGCGGCACACTATGGGGAGGATTGGAGAACGAACATAGTAAAAGATCACGCCCAGTATTTTCAAGAGAAGCGCGGCAATCCGAGAAACGTGCCTGGCTGGATAGAGAACCGTAAGAGAAAAGACGGAAGACTGTGGTGGCCAGCGTTGCTTAGGGCTGACGAGAGAATAGAGGATCTCGATGAAGTATAAGGAATTCAAGAGTGGGGTAACTGCGGGTGTGTTTGATCTTTTCCATATAGGTCATTTCAGAATGCTTAAAAGTGCTGCAGCCCAGTGTGGTTATTTGACAATAGGCGTTGAGGGAGATAATACACCGCGAATTAAGAAGGAGGGTGTTATTCAAAGCCAAGCAGAAAGAGTAGCTATTTTGGAGGAGGTAAAGTTTGCGGCAGAGATTGTAGTGTATTTAGATGTGTATGATTTTATCACTTCAAGAGAAATGGACGTGCTTTTTGTGGGTGGTGATCAGCATAGAAATGCTAAGGTAAAGAGAGCCATAGACTACTGTAGGAAGAAAGGTATTGCAGTTGTGCAGATACCAAGGACATCAGGGATATCTACTACTGAGATAAAAAATAGAGTGAGGAGGACCCTTGAAAAGTAAAGTAATGCTAATAATGCCACCGTTCAGCCAAACACGGCAGGCCATGAAGAGGTGTTTGTTTCCGTTGGGGCTGGGCTATCTTGCTGCAGTGCTGGAGGAGGCGGGGCATGACGTAATGGCAGTTGATTGCATCGCTGAAGGTTATGATACGGTGCGTGACGATGGGTCGGAGCTGACTTTTGGTTTGAGTGATGAGGAGATACGGAGGAGAGTGCAATACTTCAAGCCCGATTTTGTAGGCATTTCGGTTTTGATTTCTCGGCAGGTGTGGAATGCATATAGGGTGTGTAAGATAGTTAAGGAGGTAGATCTAAAGATAGAAACTATTGTGGGCGGCTGCCACCCCTCAGCGTTGCCGGAGAGCATGCACCACAATTTGGATGTAGATTATGTCGTGGTGGGTGCAGGAGAGGCTGCGATTCTACGCATAGTAGACGGCCATGAAAGTGGTATTGTGCAGACACCTGAAATACCCGTAGCGACGATTCCTTGGCCTGCAAGGCATTTGTTCCCAATGGAGCGGTATTTTGAGATTAACATGCCGACAAGTGTGTTTTCGCCCCATAGGAGGGTCGCTCAGATAGAGATGACCAGGAGTTGCCCGTTCGATTGTTGTTTTTGTTCAACTACACAGTTTAGAGGGAAGTACCAGACAAGGCCGGTGGGTGATTGTCTTCAAGAGGTGCAGTTTTTGAAGGAGAAGTATGACATCGATGAGCTGGATATCATAGACTCGAACTTGATTGTCAATAGGAAGTGGACAATGCGTTTGCTGAAAGGATTGAAAGATATTGGCGTAGCATGGTCGAACGCGGGCGGGATTTGGGTAGGTGGACTGGATGAAGAGATGCTTGTCCTGATGAAGGAGTCCGGCTGCTATCAGCTGTCGCTGGCGATTGAGAGCAGCACTCCGAGAATTTTGAATGAAGTTATTAACAAGCCGCTCAAGCTGGAGATGGTGAAGCCTGTTGTGGCTGTGTGCAAGAAAATTGGGATAGACCTGCACGCGTTCTTCGTGTGCGGTTTTCCTGAGCAGTCAAAGGAGGAGATCCTAAACGATTATAGTTTTGCAAAAGAGATGGGTTTTACTTCTGCATCGTTCAATATAATCTGCCCTTTGCCTGGAAGCAGGATATATGACAAGTATAAAGGATCACTCTCGTTTGATGCTGTAGACTTGCGGAAAAGCAGCATACCGCATCCTGAGCTTGGACGAAGAGAGATGGAAAGGCTAGTGGCAGGGATGAACCGAAGGTTCAATGCCTCGCTGATTTTCCGAAATCCTATAATGTTTGTAAAGAAGTACGTTGCAACAATTCTGCGGAAGCCGTCACTCGGGCTCATAAAAAGAATCTTTAATAGGCAATGAAATGAGAAGACTGTTTATAGTACCAGATTATTATCGAAAAGGGACGTGGTACAGATACTTTATTGATAGGATATGCAAAGACTTTGGGTTTATTTGGGTTTTTGAGAGTGATGTCGCTTTGACTGCGGATACTGAAGTTGTTATTGCGTTTGCAATGCCTCATTTTAATTGGGTTGATGAGATCATTCCTGAGTTGCTCAAGTTACCAAAGAGTGTAAAACTGATAAGCTGGCCGACGGATTTACACTGTGGGGACTTGACATCTTTTACGGTAGTCAGGTGCAAGGAGGAGGCCCTTGGGCTGTTTGAGCGGGCTGACTTGATTCTCAGCCCCTACTACAATCGAATGATGGAAGAGTACTCTAAGTTTGTGGGAAAGTATAAGTACGTTCCATGGACGTTTGTGCCACAAAAGGCCTATTTGAAATATACGTTGAATGAGGTACCACACCTGCAGTGTCTACAGCTTGGGCAGTGTTCACCGCATATCTACCCTTTACGGCATAGGATAATGCGTGCGGCTGGCAAAGATGGAGCAATTAGATACTCTCATGGTTTGAAAGAGGCCAGATACGTGAAATGGCTTCACCACCACGTTTGTGGGATAGTAGATGTAGGGCATAATGAGGCACTGCAACCAAAGTATTTTGAGATACCGGCAGTTGGTTCTTTGTTGCTTGGACGAAAAACGAACCTAGTGGATGATCTGGGATTTGTACCATATAAGCACTACGTACCGTTTGATGGTGATGACGTTTTTGACAAGGCGCATGAGATAGTAGCAAACCCAGAAAAGTTCTTGGAGATACGGAAGGCTGGGATGAAGTTCGTGCGGGAGGAGCATAACTTTGAGCGTAGGTTGGAGGTGTTGTATCCTGTGCTTGAGAAACTGATACCAAGGGGTGTGAAATGAGAATTTTGATTATTGGATCTGAAGGGACTATAGGGCCGAGGCTGTATAAGTGCATCCGTACGAAGATGCCTGATGCTGAGATTGTGCGGTGTGATAAGGAAAAGCGGAAGGCTGACGACTACGTTATGGCAGACATAAATTTTTACGAGACGCTGAAGCCAGCGTTTTATTTTGAGCCTGACATTGTGTTTCACCTTGCTGGGGAGGTTAGCCGGGAATCATCAGAGCTGTTCCCAAACAAGTCGATAGAGACGAATGTGTTGGGGACAAGTAATGTGATACAGTATTGTATGGATCATGGGTCAAAGATTGTAATGACCAGTACCAGCGAGATATACGGGATGTATCTCGATGAGGGGTCTCATGTTGTGGAGGATGTTATGGAGCGTCGTCCGCTTCGGGCAAGGAATATCTACGCGGTAACAAATTTTATGGGAGAGCAATTGATTGCATACTACCATTGGATGTATGACCTGAAGGCTGTGGTTGTCAGGCTGTTTATGGTATATGGTCCTGGAGAGTTTCCGACGCCGTATAGATCAATCATTAGTAGATTTATAGAGGCTGCACTTTTGGGGCGCGATATCCATGTCCATGCAGGAGGAATGAGGTCGTTCTGTTACGTAGATGAGGTGGTAGAAGGGATAAGGAGAGCCGGGTTGCATGAATACTACGAGACGTTTAACTTGGGTATGGAGGAGGAGTGGTTGGTGAGTGACATAGCGAAAGAGATCATACTTCAGACTGGGTCGTCCAGTAAGAGTGTGCTGTCGGAGCCTGATCAGAGTATATCATTGATCAAGCGGGCTGATTTTAGGAAGGCAGAATTACTGCTTGGGTGGAAGCCAGAAATGACCTTGAAGGAGGGTCTGAAAAAAACAATAGAGTGGCAGAAGGAGGCAGTACGATATGGGCAAGAGAGCTGAGAAGATAGTCCTAATTTCCTCGCCCAGTCCGCAGTTGGATGAGCCTGCAATGAACCCACCGCTTGGGTTGTGTTATATTGTCAGTTACCTTCGGATGCAGGGTTTTTCTGACATTACACTAATTGACTATGCACTTGACAATAAGTACGATTTTTATGGTGAGAGGGAGTACCTTAGTCGGATACCGCTTAACGCAGACGTATATGGTATAGCTGCCCTGACTCCGCAGTATCGCTGGTTGGTAGATATAACGAAATATATTAAGCAATTCAACCCTGAAGCTATGGTGGTTTCTGGGGGAGCCCACTCAAGCAATATTCCAGAGGATTGCCTGCAGGCTGGAGTTGATGCAGCTGTTGTGGGAGATGGGGAGATTCCTTTTGCTATGCTCTGTTTGGGGTTTTCTCCTGTGCTCATACCCGGAGTGGTGACGGAGACGAGTCACACTAGCCGTGAGTTGTTGATGAACCTCGATCAGTTGCCGTTACCTGACAGAGGACTAACTGATTTTTCCAAATACAAAAGGATGTTGTGGCATGAGGCAGAGCGAGGAGAAAGTACGGATATGGAGAAGGCGGTGCATATTGTGACGATGCGGGGTTGTCCATTCAACTGCGCCTTTTGTGATAGGTTCAGTGTGGGCAGGCGTGTACGGTACCGCTCTGTAGAGAATGTTATGGTGGAGGTAGATCAGATACGTTCAGAGTATGGGCTAAATGCTTTTGTGATTTATGATGATACGTTTACAGTTAACCGAAAAAGGGTGTTTAAGTTCTGTGAAGAGTTTGCCAGACGTGGGTCTAAGTGGAGGACGTGGGCAAGAGTCAATACGATTGATCAGGAGATGATTCAAGCGATGAAGGACTCGGGTTGTGTAAAACTGCTGTTTGGGTTTGAGTCTGGCGACGATCGCATCCTAAAGATAATCAATAAGAAGACGACACGAAAGCAGAACATAGCAGCTGCGAATATCTGTCGCAAGGTAGGAATGCACTGCTACGGCTCGTTGGTGTATGGCCTGCCTGGAGAGACCAGAGAGTCTATTGGCAACACAGTAAGTATGATGAAAGAGGCGCAGCCTGACGAGACGCATTTCCACTGCTTGTCACCCTTGCCAGGCTCACCAATATGGAACAACCCAGAGGTGTATGGAATAAAGCTTGACAAGGAGAAGATCAAAGCCAGTTTTTATGGTGCCATTAGCATGACCGATAGCGCGTCGGGGTTAGGGCACATAGCTTATGAGCACGATCAGATGGACGAGGTTGAGTTCAGAGAAAATTTTAAATATTTCGTTGTTGAGATAACTAAAGCAGTCAGTGGTGCTTTGTATCAACGCATTGAGTTGGACAAACTCGAGGAGGACAAGTTGTGAAGATCTTGTTTTTTGGGGACTCAATCTGCAATGCGCAGTACGTAACGTTGCATGCTGGTTGGGTGATACAGATATCGAGGAAGTTGCAAGGTAAGGCTGTAGTGGAAATGTCTGCAGTAAATGGAAGAACGACACGTCAGGCACTGGAGGTGATGGAATTTGAGGTGACACATAGCCAGCCTGATATTATGGTTGTTCAGTTTGGTATGAATGATTGTAATTATTGGCAGACTGATAAAGGGCTGCCACGCGTCGGACCAAAAGCATTCGAAGGAAATATGGAGGAAATCATCGAGAGGGCGTTTGCGTATGGAGTTCGCGGTGTGCTGGTAAATACGAACCATGTAACCACAAGAACTATAGAGAAGATGGGGAGTACAGGTATTACGTATCAAGAGAGCAACATGCAGTATAACCAGATCATTCGAGATGTGGCAACGAGTTTTTGGGCTAAAGGGGAGTCAGTAGAACTGATTGATATGGAGGCTGGTTTTGTGGCTAGAGGTAGTGTCGATCCGTTTCTGTTGGAGGATGGTTTGCACTTGAGTATTCTGGGGCACAGCGTGTACTACGAGGTTGCTATCCGGAGGATTGAAGAAGAGATAAGG
>Ga0180007_10007739_pt1 | contig 10085 bp, 13 predicted proteins | sample MM_PC_MetaG_FD_121122 | JGI IMG/M metagenome (GOLD analysis project Ga0180007, IMG submission 121122) | Groundwater microbial communities from the Aspo Hard Rock Laboratory (HRL) deep subsurface site, Sweden - MM_PC_MetaG | ecosystem: Environmental > Aquatic > Deep subsurface > Groundwater... | reverse complement strand
ATTAAAAGGATTTGAATCTTCTGAATTTATGGCTTTGATTAAAGATACTAAAGGCAGGAAAGAAGAAGAAACTGAATCTGGTTATGTGAGGGTAACAGGCAATAAACAATTAGGGCAATTAATAAGTAGGTATCATGCTACTGCAATCAGAACAGGAAATGAATTAGAGAGTTTTTTAGCAGTTAGATTAAATAAAACCGACGGAATTTCTATACATAAAATAAACAAAGAGAAAAGAGTTTTCAAAGGAGCAAAGAACGGACACGATATTATAATTGATTGTGTGGTTGAAAAGGACGGAAAGATAATGCTCATTGAAATTAAGGACGGCGATACTTTTGATACTAAAAAAGTCGCTGGGGAAGTTGAAAGTTTGATTATGACTAAAAATTTTATAATCAAAACAAGAGGGACAAAAGAGGAAGATGTAAGTCTTCATTATTGTTCTTTTAATGCGAGAGACCACGAGCAGATAGAGAGAGGAGCGAAAGGATTGCTTCCGAGAGGGTCGGCTATGACAGGACGAGAACTTTGTAAATTATTAGGATTAGATTTTGATAAAATTGTAGAGGAAAGGAAGAGTCAGCAAAAAGAGAATTTTGATTATTTTATTGGTGAGTTGAAGAAAATTGAGGAGATTAAAGAAAAATTTCAAGATACCAATTATTTAAAAACTTCGGATACCTAATTTTTTTATGAAAATATTAGAAGCATTGGATAAAGAGGTTAATAAAAAGAAATATTATCGTTATAGAATCAATTTGCCGAAGAAAGTCGTCGAGGATTCTGGATTGAAAGGAAAAGAATTGAAAGCAATAACAAAAGATAGAAAAATAATTCTTGAAGAAGATAAGTAAAATTTTCGGATACCGAAACATTTATATAGTTCGGATACCGAATAATATCAATTAAATTATAGGAGGTTAAAAAAAATGCAAAAGATAAAAGGAACTTTTGAAATGGACTTTAGTGAACAAGAAAAAGAAAATGAAGATATTGAATTTTCAAAGTTGTCAAAAGAATTGCTGGGTGGCGGAGAATACCCTGTTGAAATTGAATATAACTTACTTGAAACCACAAGAGATACAGCAGGAGAGATTATCCAATTTTTAATAGCATACCATAATTTCAAATCAGGATATTTTGATTGGGACAACGATTAAGTTATTTCAACAAACTATTTAAAATGAGAAAGACAAAAAGAAGTATGAAAAAAGAGCAGAGAGTGATTTGTGGGGAATGTGTTGAAGAATTAAAGAAAATCCCAAACAATTCAATAGATTTAATTTTTGCAGACCCGCCTTATAATCTGCAATTAAAAAATGAGTTGTGGCGTCCTAATCAAACAAAAGTAGACGCTGTTGATGATGATTGGGATAAATATGAAAGTTTTGGGCATTATGATGAGTTCTGTAAAGAATGGCTTAAAGAATGTCAGAGAGTTCTAAAAGAGACAGGCACGATTTGGGTTATTGGTAGTTATCATAATATTTTTAGAATTGGAAAAATTATGCAGGATTTAGGATTATGGATTTTGAATGATGTTACTTGGGTTAAATCTAATCCTATGCCGAACTTTTTAGGGACGAGATTCACAAATGCAACAGAGACTTTAATCTGGGCAAAGAAACACGAGAAAGCAAAGAATTATACTTTTAATTATCAGTTAATGAAACAATTTAATAAAGGAAAACAGATGAGAAGTGATTGGCACCTCCCAATCTGCAACGGAGCAGAAAGACTAAAAGATAGCGAGGGTAAAAAAGTGCATTCAACACAAAAGCCAGAGACTTTACTCAAATATATTATTTTAGCGTCGTCAAAAGAAGGTGATTTGGTTTTAGACCCATTTGCAGGAACAGGCACAACAGGAGCAGTAGCAAAAAAGAATAATAGGAAATTTATTTTAATTGAACAAGATAAAGGTTATTGTGATTGGATTAAGAAAAGACTTAACAATACAGAGTTAAAATAAATTTATAAATGAGGAAAGCATAAAATGAATATGAGGTGCAAAGAAAATAAAAGACAAAAAACCTTGGAAGGTTTTTTAACCCGCTCGCCACAGCGGCGTCAAACGAAGGGGCAGGTTACAATTTTTATTATAATTGGAATAGTGATTGTTGTGCTGGGGCTTTTGATATATTTATTTTATCCTCAGATTAAAACAACATTAGGATTTGGGGCAGACAATCCTTCGGCATTTATTCAAGAATGCTTGGGAGAAGAAATTGAAAATAATTTAGAGATGCTGTCTTTGCAAGGGGGGAGTTTAAAACCCAAACATTATATTTTGTATGATAATGAAAAAGTGGAATATTTATGTTATACTAATGAATATTACAAGACTTGTGTTGTGCAACAGCCAATGTTAAAGAGCCATATTGAATCTGAAATTGAGAAAGCAATTAAAGCGAGAGCAACAGAGTGCTTTGATAATTTGGAGGAAATTTATATTGGGAAAAATTATGGTGTGAATTTAAATAGAGGGGAAGTGGGTATTGAGTTGCTCCCAAAGAGAGTCGTTGTTACTTTTAATAGTTCTCTTGTTTTGACAAAAGGCGACACAGAAACATATGATTCATTTGATGTGATTGTGAACAATAATATTTATGAACTGGTAAGTGTAGCAAATAGCATAATAAAATGGGAAACAAGTCTTGGAGATTCAGAGACAACTCTTTACATGAATTATTATCATGACTTGAAAGTTGAGAAGAAGAAGCAGACAGATGGCTCAACAGTTTATATCTTGACTGACAGAAACAATCAAAATAAATTTCAGTTTGCGTCAAGGAGTGTTGCTTGGCCTCCTGGTTATGGTGTAGAATAAAATGGAAGAAATAAAAAAATCATATAATGCATTTAAGATGTGGGGAAGTTATGTTGTATTTGGAATTTTAATATTAATAATTTTATTGAATTTAATTTCAGGGTGTTTTGATTTTTATCAGATGTTTAATTTAGGGGGGCCAAATTGTAGTGGAATTTTCTTTATGTTGGCTGTAGTTTTAGCAATTCCGATGTTACCAGTTTTACTTTTAACTTTGAATCCTATTTTAGCAATTTTATTTTATGTAGTATTTGGTTTCCTCCTCGGCTGGGCAATTCATAGTTTAGTTAGGAGGTTGAGGAAATGAAAAAACAAATTTTATTTTTAATCTTAGGAATTTTCTTAATTGGAATTGTTTCTGCTATTGGAGAAGTTTCATATTGTTGTGAGAAAACAATTGGAGGTGCGTGGTGCCAGAACTCTCCTCAGACAAATTGTGATACAGGAAATAATTGTGCTGGAGAAAAATGCAAGAGTGTACCGAGTTCGTGTGAATCAACTTCTTATTGCAAGTTGGGTTGTTGCTATGATAGTCAGGAAGGAACTTGCATGGAGAACACGCCAGAGAATGTTTGCAATAGCGAGGGAGGAGTTTGGGATAAAAGTGCAGATTGCAGTATTCCTCAATGTGAACTAGCATGTTGCTTGATTGGAGACCAGGCAGCTTTTGTTACGCAGACAAGATGCAAGAAGTTATCTTCCTTGTACGGGTTGGAAACAAATTTCAGGACAGACATTACAAATGAAATTAGTTGCATTGCTTCGGCAATGCCTGATGTAAAAGGGGCTTGTGTTTATGAAGAAGATTATTCAAAGACTTGTCAGTTCTTGACTAAGAAAGAATGTTCAGAATTAAGTGATGGAGATGCCACAGAGTTTTACAGAGATGTTTTATGTTCTTCTGAAATATTGGGAACTAATTGCGGACCTTCTAAAAAAACAATTTGCGACGAGGGAAAAGACGAGGTTTATTTTGTGGACACTTGCGGAAATCTTGCGAATATATATGATTCTTCAAAAATAAACAGCAAAGAGTATTGGACAAATGTTTATGAAAAAGGGGTGAGTTGCAACCCAGATTCATCAAATGCTAATTCAGTTGGTTGTGGAAATTGTGATTATTATTTAGGAAGCACTTGCAAAGATTATAAATCAGCGGGGGGGAAAGCAACTTATGGAGACAATATCTGCAAGGATTTAAGTTGCAAATACGATGGGCAAGATTATAAGCATGGTGAAACTTGGTGTGCTGACAGCAACGGCATTGGCGAGAGTTTGCCAGGAAGCAGGCATTTTAGATTAGTATGTTATAATGGAGATGTTAGTGTTGAGCCGTGTGCAGATTACAGGGCAGAAACTTGTATTCAGTCAGACATTAATGGATTTAAAACAGCAGCGTGCAGGGTGAACATGTGGCAAGATTGTAATTTACAGATTAACAAAAAAGATTGTGAGAATATAGATAAAAGAGATTGTGTATGGACAACAAGATGCGCCCCAAAATATGCTCCAGGTTTTGATTTTTGGAATACAAAAGGAGATGCTGAATCAATATGTTCAATGGCTAGTACATCATGCCTTGTTACATACGAGGAAACTTATGATGGAATAGGTGGAAGCAAAGAGAAAGAGTGTAAGACAAATTGTGATTGTTTAACAGCTTCTTGGAAAGCAAACATGAATCAAGTATGCACTTCATTTGGCGATTGTGGAAGCAAGACAAATTACCTTGGGGTTCAAGGATATGAAAGCAAGACGACAATTACAACAACTTCGTCTTGATTGGGATATTCCATCACAGGAATTCTTCAAGGAGCATTGTGGGGGTTGATGGCTTATGGTTTTGTTCAGATGATTGGGCCAATGGTTGGGTTGGATGATGCAGACACTGAGGCTGCTGCTCTTGCTGCTGGATGGGGATAGAAATTTAGATTTCCTTTTCCATTTCAATAGTCCTAAAATTAAAATCATTATTTTCTCCTGTTTTTTTGAATCTTTGTTTCCCATAAAATTTCTCTGCTTCAAGAGATGATTTGAGAAAGACTTTTTTATAGTTTTTTGATTTAGCAAAATCAATTAAAAAATTTAACATCTTTTTCCCAATACCTTTCTTTTGCAGAAGAGGATTAACAAACATTGTTCTTATTTCTCCTTTGTCAAATGCACCTGTTCCGAAAATTTTTCCATCTTTTTCATAAACAAATAAGAAAACTTCTTTAGATTTTTTAATTAGACTTTCTGGCAGACTACATTTAATCATAAAATCCCTATTTTTTTTATTTAATGAGATAAGATTTTTACCAATACAATTTAACATTATTTTACTACATTCTTCTGCATCATCATCCTTAAATTTCCTTATCATATCCAGACTTATCTATTAAGATATTTAATTCTTTCTAAAAATCTAAATAACTTTTATTAAATCCTTCTTTATCCATTACTCTTGAAATTTTAATTTCTTCATTATAGCCTTCATTTATTAAATTATCACACCATGGGCTATCACTGCCCCAAACAATTCTTTCAATTCCAAATAAATTTTTTAGATGAGAAAGAATATTCTTTGGTGTTAAAATTTTTAGGTTAGGGTGTCTTCTATTAGAATTAATAAAAAAATTCTTTGATATCATTGTTGCCAAAGGAGAAATATCAATAAATACATTTTCATATTTTGAAGCAATCTTCAAATCCCTTTCAATCAAATCACCAGAATGAACAAATACCAAAGGGCTTTTTTTCCTCTTCATCATCCAAACCAAATCTTTAATTCTTGATCCTTCTCTAAATCCAGTATGAAAAACAGCAGGTTTTGAAGATTCAGATACTAAATCAATTATTCTCCTATTAGAAATATCCTTATAATGATATTCCATGCTCACTGCTCTAGGATAAAATTTAAATCCTTTAAATTTTTCTTGCTCTCTTTCTATATAACCAAACCTATCTAAAAGAGGGTGAACAAACATAAAAGGAATAAATTTCTTCTCATCTATAGAAGATTTATACACCTTCTTATTATTCTTTGAATAAGGATTTTCATTTGTATAGGAAATATTTGGACAAGAAAAAACAACGGCCCCTCCTAAATGGAATTTATCCAACCTTTTTGTTACCATTTCTTCTGATAATGAAAATCCCGTTAATGCATCTTTTCCTAAATGAATATGGTGGTCAATCATTTTAGTTTGTTTTTATATTATAATTTGGGATTAATTTTATAATTTCTGGTTCTTCATAAATTCTTAGAATAATATGTTTTATTATTTCTTCCCAATATTCACACCAAATATCTTTCTCAAAGATATTTTTATTTTTTCTAAATCCATTAGCTACACAACCTCCCTTACAAATAAATTGAAGGGGACATTCTTTACACTCTTCCACATTAGAAGTAGTTCTTTTTAAAAAATTTTGATATGCTTTTCCTTTTTGAACATCAGATAAATCTTGCTCATTAATATCCCCCAACTTTAATTTATTAGCATAAGAAAATGCCCCACAACCCCAAAGAGTTCCATCCTCTTCAACAAAAAGAGAATTAACTCCTACTCCACAATTAACTCTAAATTTTTTAGTTTTACTATTTGATGCCAAAAGATTCCAGATTAATATCTGAAATGTTGATATGTTCAATCTCTTATATTTATCTTCTTTTAATAAATCAATCCATCTGTCAAATAATTTTTTTTGACTTTCAGCAAGTTGTTTTAGATTAGGGATAATTCTTTTATTTATTGTCCTCGTTGTCGGTTCTTCATATAAAGGTAAAAAACCGACATTAGTTATTCCTATTTCATTAAAGAAATCCAAAATATCATTAAGATTATCTATATTAATATTTGTGACAACTGTTAAACAACTAACTTCCTTTTGGTATTTTTTTATTAATTTTAATGAATGTATTATTTGGTTGAATGTTCCTTTACCTTCTTTACTTTTTCTTGTAAGATTATTTTCCATTTTCATACCATCTAAACTTATTCCAATTTCAATGTTTCTCTTACTACACTCTTTAACAATTTTCTCTGTTATAAGTGTCCCATTTGTTTGAATTCTTATTTTTAACATTGCTTGCTCTTCTTTAGATAGATTATCAATAGATTTTAAAATCTTATTAAATTCTGTTAGGGGTTCTCCTCCGTGAAACTGGATTGTTATTCTAATATTATTTAATTTTGCGTAAGCAGATGCTTTTTTCAATAATGTTTTAATTAATTGCAAATCCATTCTATTTGGTGTTTTTCTAGAACATTGTCTAGAACAATAAATACAATCTAAATTACAGATATCAGTTACATTAACTACTAGCATTTTAATTAAATTGTCCCATTCATCAAAATTCTCTTCTTCTTTTTTTGGAGATTTATGGGGATTATTTGTAAAAATCCATCTCCCACTTTCCTCATCTACATTAAAGTAAACTTCTGGTTTTAATTTGTAAGAAATCATATTTACAGAAAATTTAATGACAAACTGCAGGCATTTCAAAGATTTGTCTATCCAAAGATTTTAATAAAAAATCTTTGGGTTCTCCTTTAGCAGTTTCATCTCCATAAATTTTTATTTTTTCGTATTCCATAAAAATCCTACTATTCCAGACTATTTAAGTATTATTGTGATGTGTTACTTTAAAGTAATCAAAAGATTTAAATATTCCAAAACCCTCTATAAAATAAGAAAATGAAACAAACATTAATGAATAAAATTATTATGCCAGCAGTTTTAGTTGGGAGTTTGGCATTGGGAAGTGGTTGCCCAAGAGTTAGTGGAATAACCCCAGCAGGAAGAAATTTTGGCAATAGTTTACTTTTTAATGTTATAGATAGAGAAATTGGAATAAATCAATATGAGAGGTATGGGATGCAAGGAGGAAGTCAGGCACAGCTTCCTGAAAATATATATATGAGAGAGGGGAAATGGCATCCTGCACCAGGATATGTTTGGATGGACCCAAACAACCCAAACGATTATAGAATAAGGAAAATAAAATTAATTAAAATTAAATAAAAATTACTCAAGAAAATATATTAGTTATTGAATAATAATTGAAATTATTTTGAGAATGAAAAATTTATAAATAACAATTAACTAATTCTCGTATGGATAAAAAAAGGGTAATTTCATTAGCACAAATTTTCATTTTAATTCTCGGGGTTGTGGCAATTAGTTATGCTATTGGAAGCGAGGTTAGGTTTGTTAGTGGGGCTAATGTTTTTTGGACTGATGGAATAAATGTTTTTGAAGGTGCAAAAGCCCCAAAAGGAATAAAAAGTTTTAATAGCTTTGATGAGGCTGCATCCAAAATAAGTGGAGGTTTTTATAAAACACCACCAGTAACATCAAAACCAACACATGGTATGGCTGGCGAAGGGATTGAAAAAATTTTTGGAAAAGGTTCTACTGCCCCAGCAACAGCGACAGGCGGAACTTGGGGAGGATTAGGATATTCTGTTTCAGGGGTTATTCAAGGTGCATATTGGGGATTGATAATTTATGGTTTAGTTCAAATGATTGGACCAATGATTGGTTTAGATGATGCAGACACAGAGGCTATTGCTCTTGCTGCAGGATGGGGGTATTTTGCTGGAAGCTCAGCTCTTGCAATATTTGGAAAAGGAGGGGTTGTAGGAGGCCAATCAGCTGCTTTTGGAGTCGGCTCGGCAACTATAATAGGAATAGCAGTAGCAATAATAGTTTATTATTACACATATGAAAAAAAATCTTATACAATAGTTACATATTCTTGTTTTCCTTGGGATGCTCCAATTGGTGGAAAAGATTGTGAGAAGTGCAATAAGCAAGGGGCACTTCCGTGCTCTGAATATCAGTGCCGGAGTTTAGGACAAGCATGCCAATTATTAAATCCTGGGACAGAAGAAGAGAGTTGCACATGGGTAAATAGAAATGATGTTAATCCTCCTGTGATTAAACCATTAGATGGTGCTTTGCTTGAGAATTATGTTTATACACCAGATAAAACCATTTCTCCTCCAGACAGAGGAGTAATAATCCAGAACAATGGTGCAACAGATAAATGTGTTAAAGCATTTACTCCTTTTTCATTTGGAGTAACTTTAAATGAACCTGCAAAATGCAAAATTGATTATCTAAGAAAAGAAACATTTGATGAGATGAATTATTATTTTGGGGAAAGCTCTTTATTTAAATATAATCATACGCAAGTTATGAGTTTGCCAGGAGCAGATACAGAAAACCTAACTTTGAAAAACGACGGGAACTTTGAGATATTCACAAGATGCCAGGATGCAAATGGAAACGCAAACACAGCAACATTCGTGTTCAAGTACTGCGTTGAAAAAGGCCCAGACACAACACCCCCTTTAATTGTAAAAACAAATTTATTAAACAACATGCCAATTGCATATGACCAAACTTCAATTGACTTGGATGTTTATACAAACGAACCTGCAGATTGCAAATGGGATTTCTTAGACAAAGATTATGTGAACATGAATAATACAATGATCTGTTCAAAGAACATATTTCAAATGAATGCACAACTGCTTTATCCTTGCTCCACAACTTTGACTGGATTAAAAAATGAATTTGAAAACAAATTTTATTTCAGGTGCAATGACTCTGTTGGAAATGCAAATACAGAATCATATGAATTTACATTAATTGGAACGCGGGCGTTGGTGATTGACTCTGTCTCTCCAGATGCAACCACAATAAAGGACTCAACAGATGTTTTTCAGGTAGTTATAGAAGTTGAAACATCTGCAGGTTACAAAGACGGAGAATCATTATGTTATTACAGCGACACAGGAGAAGAAGACGACTATGTTATGTTTGATTATGAAGATTCAGAATGGGATTATCAGCACTCTCAGGCGTTGTGGCGGCCTGCAGGAACCTACGAGTACTTCATAAAGTGCATTGATTTGGGAGGAAACACTGACAATGAAACAATAAACTTTGTTGTGGAATCTGATGTTGTAAGCCCCTTAGTTGTGAGAGTTTATCATGAAGCCACAGATTTAAAATTAGTAACAAACGAAGAAGCAACATGTGTTTATGACACAACAAGTTGCAGTTATACTTTTGAGGACGGGATAAAAATTAATTCCATAAACAAGATAAATCATTACACTGATTGGGACACTAATGTAAATTTTTATATAAAGTGCAAAGACTCTTATAACAACAAACCTCTTCCTGACAAGTGCAATATTATTGCTAAGCCTGCGCAGATTTAGGAAATTAAAAATAGCTAAACTTATAAGTT
>Ga0180007_10007738_pt1 | contig 10085 bp, 10 predicted proteins | sample MM_PC_MetaG_FD_121122 | JGI IMG/M metagenome (GOLD analysis project Ga0180007, IMG submission 121122) | Groundwater microbial communities from the Aspo Hard Rock Laboratory (HRL) deep subsurface site, Sweden - MM_PC_MetaG | ecosystem: Environmental > Aquatic > Deep subsurface > Groundwater... | reverse complement strand
GGACGATGCCAAGGCGATTCTCGCCACCAAGATCTGTACCCATTTCAACCGTATCCGCCACGAGTCGGAAAAGCCGAGGACCCAGGCGGCCGGCCGGATCAAGAGCAATGTCCTGCTTATCGGGCCGACCGGCGTCGGCAAGACCTATCTGATCAAACTCATTGCTCGGCATATCGGTGTGCCTTTTGTCAAAGGTGATGCCACCAAGTTCAGTGAGACAGGGTATGTCGGGGGTGATGTTGAGGATCTGGTGCGGGATCTGGTCAGAGAGGTTGACGGCGATATTGACCGGGCACAGTATGGCATCATCTATGTGGATGAAATTGATAAGATTGCCTCATCCCCCTACCGCATAGGCGCCGATGTGTCACGCACCGGCGTTCAGCGGGCTTTATTAAAGCCCATGGAGGAGACCGAAGTTGAGATGAAGGTGTCCCATGACCCCATTTCCCAGCTTGAGGCGATGGAGCATTACCGGGCCACGGGCAAGCGGGAAAAAAGGGTTATCAATACCAGAAACATCCTTTTTATCATGAGTGGAGCCTTTTCCGGACTGGAAAAGACCATCAAGAAGAGAGTGCAGCAGCAATCCATCGGTTTTGAAAAAACTATCTCTTCAAGCAAGGAAGATACCCGTCTTCTCAAGCAGGTTAAGGCCGAGGATTTGATTGAATTTGGTTTTGAGAGCGAGTTTGTCGGCCGTTTACCCGTGTTCGCCGTGCTTGATGAGTTGCGGGAAGAAGATCTTTACCAGATTCTGATCAACCCGAACAGCCCTGTTGCTGTGGCAAAAAAACAGGATTTTGCCGCCTATGGCATTCATCTTCAGTTTGAAGATGATGCGCTGCGGTTGATTGCCGCCAAGGCAGTCAAGGAACGGACCGGGGCCAGGGGGCTGGTCAGTGTCATGGAGCACGTTCTGCTGCACTTTGAAAAAACACTTCCCTCTTCAAAGGTGCGCTATCTTGTTGTTTCTCCGGAACTGGTGGAAAATCCTCTGCAACAGCTGCAGATTCTCCTGGCCGATGAGAGCGTCCAGGAATCACAACGGATCCGCTATCATGAATTCATGGCTCATGAATTTGCCAGGATTGTCAGCTTTATCAGGGAAAAACAGGAAAATCTGCTGAAAGCGGAAAATGTTATTCCGTCAGAAGGGAGACTCGAACTGATAGCCCATCAGTGCCAGACGCAAATTATCGATCCCAGAGATGCCTGCAAGGAATTTATCGCCCTTGTACGGCAGGTCCGCGATTTTACAAAACTCATTTCTGAAGAATATGGGCTGAGGGTTACCTTTGCTGACGAGGCGATTGACCTGATTGTGGCAAATGAATCGTGGAATCTGGTGGGAGTCGTCGAACGTTGCGAAGTGATTTTCAATTCATTTGAGTATGGTCTCAAGCTCATCCAGCAGAGAAACGATGTGAACGATATTCTGATCACCGCCAAAGGTGTGGAAAATCCCGATCTTTTCATTAATGACCTGGTGGCGGAGATATTCCGTTTGTAATTAATTTTAAAACCTTGAATTCTTTTTCCCGGAGGAAATTTATATGGTCTTTCCAGATTATCGTCCCCGCAGATTCCGACGCAATGCCCAGTTGCGTTCCCTGATCCGCGAAACCCGCCTGTCTCCCGAGCAGTTCATTTATCCTCTTTTTATTATGCCCGGCAAGGGACTGAAAGAGGAGGTTTCCTCCATGCCCGGAGTTTTCCGCATGTCTGTCGATCAGCTCGGCAAAGAGGCTAAAGAGCTTATGGCGCTGGGCCTGAACCACGTTATTTTATTCGGCCTTCCAGAGAAAAAAGATCCGATGGGATCAGGTGCCCATGCCAAAGACGGCATCATTCAGAAGGCCATTAAGGAGCTTAAGAACAAGGCGCCGGAGTTGATGGTGACAACCGATGTCTGTCTCTGTGAATATACGAGCCATGGCCATTGCGGCGTGCTGATCAACAAGCAGGTCGACAATGATGCAACCCTTGAGATCCTGGGCCAGGTGGCCCTCTCCCATGCCAAGGCCGGCGCGGATATTGTCGCCCCTTCCGATATGATGGACGGCCGGGTGGCGGAAATCCGGGGGGTACTTGATGAGAATGGTTTTGACATGGTGCCCATTATATCTTATGCCGTCAAATACGCATCGGCCTTTTACGGGCCTTTCCGGGACGCGGCGGAATGCGCCCCCCAGGAGGGCGACCGCCAGGGGTATCAGATGGATCCGGCCAATGCCCGCGAGGCCCTGCGTGAGGCAACACTTGATGTGGATGAGGGGGCGGATATCCTGATGGTAAAACCTGCCGTTGCCTACCTGGATATCATCAGAAGTCTGCGGGAGGAATTCGACCTGCCCATTGCCGCTTACCATGTGAGCGGTGAGTATGCCATGATCAAGGCAGCCGGGGAGCGAGGGTGGATTGATGCGGATCGGGTAATGGCTGAGACGCTGCTTTCCATCCATCGGGCCGGGGCTGACATCATTATCACCTATGGGGCAAAAGAGATGGCCAGAATGCTGAATGGCTGACAACAACCGTTAAAATAGAAAACAGGCCGGATATGACTGCTTGACAAAAGCTGCCTATCCGGCTTTTTTTCAACCATTTTCATCATTCAAACTGTTTTCTGAATACAAGGAAAGCTTCTTTCAGGTCCTGAAGCTCCTGCTGCAGCAGGGTGATTTCCTGCTCCAGTTTCTCCAGGCGTCCATTGTCATCCTGCCGCTCCTGTCGGGCGGATGCGGGTTCTGCATGCCGGCTGGCCTGGGCTGTCTGGGGCTCGCCTGACAGAAGATGCATGAATCTGCATTCCTTGCGTCCCGGCTGTTTGGCGAGCTTGGTCACAAAACCCATTTCACTCAGATCGTCAAGCTTTGCCTCCACCTCCTCAATGTCGTTGAATTTATAAAGACGTTCCGATCTTCCCCGCAGTTCGCCGGCAGTCTGGGGGCCGCGCAGGAGAAGAAGACAGATGAGCGCAGCCTCTTTAACAAGAAGATTGTTCTTGGTGACGAAGTTCTCTTCATATTTGGTTACGCGGGATGCATCGCTCTGCAGGGCAAGCCGTTTCCCCTTCAGGCTGTTGAGCGCCCGGATTACGGTTGCTTCATCATAGTTGACAACCGGATCACGGTTTGACTTCTGGTTGCATGCATTCACCAGGGCATTGAGAGAGAGCGGGTAATATTCTGGGGTTGCCATCTCTTTTTCCATCAGGCACCCCAGTACTCTGACTTCCACATCGTCCAGCAGTTCTTCCATATCATTCTCCTTGCAGACCGATAACGTTTCTTGCATTCATGCATCAACTGGCTCAGCAGGCTGTAATTTTAAGACGAAAGTCCTGCCGTGTCTTGCATTTTAAGCCGAAAAACAAAAAAACGGTTCATGATACATGCAAAAATTCTTTCATGCCAGAGGCTTTCCTCTTCTTCGTTCGGCTTCAGGTTCCGGAGTTGTTGCGCCTTATCTCAAACAGGGTGATTTCCGGCGGAGACAGGACCCGCATGGGCGGCCCCCAGGTACCGGTGCCCCTGCTGACGTAAAGCTGGGAGCCGGGTGAAAGGCGATAGAGTCCCTCCTGCCGGGGATATTTGAGCCCGGTGAGGAAATTGAAGGGGAATATCTGCCCACGGTGAGCATGGCCGGAGAGTTGCAGATCAAAGAGTTGTGCGCCATCCCCGCTGACCGTCGGACGATGTTTGAGGAAAATGGTAAAGAGTTCCGATGACTGGGCTTGCAGGATGACGTTTTCATGCACAGCATTATTCCAGATTTGTTCATCGTCTATGCCGACAAGCCTGACCACCCCGTCGACGTTTAATCCTGTATTGCGCAGCACAATAAAACCGCTGCGCTGCAGGAAGTCGAGGCTCTGTTTGAGCCCGGCATACGCTTCGTGGTTGCCGAGCACGGCAAATTTCCCCAACGGGGGCTGAATTTCCTGCCACATGGTGCTCAAGCCATCCAGATGGTTGATCTGGGCATCAACGACATCGCCTGTCGCAACCAGCAGATCCGGCTTGAGTTCTTTGAGCCGGGCGATAACAGGTTCAAGAAACGGACCGCGGTTGAGCAGGCCAAGATGGAGATCAGAAATCTGGGCGACCCGCAGTAGTTCTGTCCCGACTGGCAGTTTGTCAGTGGTGATGGGAACCTTGACCACGCAGATATTTTTTGCTTCGCCATAGCCGTAGATTCCGGTGGCCAGTGTTATGATCAGAACGGCCGTGGCAATGAGCGGCCCATGCAGCGGCAAGCGGGGCAGGCCGGGAATGATGAGGAGCAGCAGGCGGAAAAAAAGTTCGACAATGCCGATTGCGGCAAACATGCTGCAGGCGAGGAAAAGCAGCCCCATCCAGGTGAATCCGGTCAGCGCCAGAAGACGGGCAGCCTGGGGACTGGCGCCTGTGTCAAGCAGTCTCACCATAATCGGGGCGATAATCATCATCAGCATCCACAGCAGAGTTGCGGCGGCAAGAGAGCGATGGCCGGCCAGCAGGGGGTGGATGCCCCAGAAAACCAGGCAATGCATGGCGGTATAGATGGAAAGGGCAATAGCAAGGAAAAGGATCATATTCTCTCGTGTCAGCGGTGACTGGGATATCTTGCAAATGATACGGCAGGATTACGGGCCGCAGCATTTTTTGAATTTCCTGCCGCTGCCGCAGGGACAGGGGGAGTTTCTGCCAGGTTTGTCTGCTGCTTTGTCCGCAGATTCTCTGGCATCTCCGTCAACATAGAGCCATTGGCCGTTTTCCCTCACAAAACGGCTTTTCTCGTGCAGAAGCAGCATCCTGCCCTGGGCGGTTGCCTTTGCTTTGAACTCGACAGTGGCGCGTCCTGCCTTATCTTCCACATCCGCATGGATGATCTGCAGTCCATTCCATGCTGGAATGGTGTAAGGATCAATATGTGAAGGCCGGGTTGATGGGTGCCATGTTCTGAGAATGTATGCCACGTCCCTGACCACGTAAGCGGTATAGCGTGAGCGCATGAGCTCTGTTGCCGAGCCGGGGGATATGTGGCCTGCAAGCAGAGGCTGGCAGCAGGCGGAAAAAGATCTGCCGGAGCCGCAGGGGCAGATTTCAGGAGCAGCCATGATTTTTTTTCAGTTGCATCAGCGGAAGAGGGCGGAAACCTTTTCAATGAATTGCGCTTTGGTAAACGGTTTGGTGATAAAATCGGAAACTCCGGCCTGTCTTGCCAGCTCCGTCTGTGATTTCTCCGACTCGGTGCTGGCCATGAGAATAGGGATATCCAGTTTCAGGGAGTTGCGGATTTCCTTCACCAGTTTAATCCCGTCCATATTCGGCATGTTGAGGTCCGTGACCAGCAGATCGACCCGCTCTCCTGATTTGAGCAGATTGAAGGCCTGCTGCCCGTCCTCTGCGGTCGTCAGACAGACATCCATTCCGGCCAGGGCTGAGGTGTAGAAAAAGAGCATGGCCTTGGAATCGTCGGCGGCCAGAATGAATTTTTCTGCGGACGCCTGATCACCGGTCTCCAGTTTTTTCAGCAGCTCCGTGGCCTTTTCATCGGCCATGGATGTCAGTAACTTTTTGAAAAAGGTGATGGACTCGTGGTTGTGACTTGCCGCCAGAATGTCGACCAGTTCGGCCAGATATTTGCCATCCTGAAAAACGGAGGTAAACAGTTTGCCGGCCCTGGTGGCAACCAGGGCGGACAGGATTCTGCCCCGCTGTCCGGCATCTTTTTGTAATGCCTCGATAAGGGCCTTGGCCACACCGGGATTGCATAACTCGTTAAGCGCAGTCATCACAGCGATAAGGATCATCTCATCGCTCTCCGCCAGTCCGTCCGTCAAACCGACGATACTGCGCATGGAGGTGATGCGGCCAAGGGCCTCGTACGCTGCGAATTTCAGATTGGCATCAATAGCCTCCTGGGAGTTGAACAGGTCGGTGATGATATTGGCGCCGTTTTTGTGACCGATGAGGCCGATGATGTTGGCAGCCATGATTTTTTCATCCTTGTCTCCGGTTGACAGGACCCCGGCAAGGAAAGGCAGCGTTGCTTCGCCTGCCTTGATCACCTGTTCATGAACGATATTGCGGATGGCCGGGTTATGGTTATGGATATGGGAAATAAGGAAGGCGATGGTTTTTTCATCAGTGAATCTGCCCAGCTTGGAAAAGGCAAGCCCTACCCCCAGGCTCTCATCCGTCCTGTCGTCCGGGCAGACTGATGATATATAGCTGCAGAGGGCTTCACGGCCCCGCCCGTCTCCGCTGCTGGCGGCCTTGTCCATGGCCAGTCCGGCAATGGTGGCATCCTGATGGTTAATATAAGGCAGGAGAATGTCGAGAATCTCCGGGGCATCCATTTTTAACAGGGAGCGCACAATTTCCGTGAGAAGTTCGGTTTCATGGCTGCTTGTCTGCAGGAGCTCCACCAGCCGGGGCCGGGCCGCATCGATACGGTTTTCGCCTGCGGCCTTGACGCACAGCATCCTGACCCGGGGAGAACTGTGGCCAAGGCCGGAGAGAATGTAGGCATCCTGGCCCTTGAGCAGGCTGATCAGGGCATGATAGACCATCTCGTCCACCGCCACATCCGGCAGGGGGGCAGCGTATATCTCAAACAGGGCAGGGACAGTTTCAAACTGACCGTTAGACTGGATATCATCCAGGATGGTAATCTGCTCAATCATGTCCTTGCCGGAAAAATTCTGTAGTATATCCATAGTGTTCTCTCTATTCTGTTAATTTCGATGTGCAACGATTCTGGCTGCCAGCTCGGGAAGGGGAACGATCTCGTCCCCCGCACTCATCTTGATGGCCATCTGGGGCATGCCGAAGACAACACAGCTCTCTTCATCATGGGCAATGGTTTTTGCCCCGGTCTGCTTTATTCGAGCAGTCCCTTTGCCCCGTCATCACCGATGCAGGTCATGATGATGCCTGTAGCATTCTTGCCGGCATAAAGGGCGGTGGAGCGGAAAAGAACATCGACCGAGGGGTGGTGACGGCAGACAAGCGGGCCGTCTTTCACCTCCACATAATAACGGGCTCCGCTCCGTTGCAGCATGGTATGGTTGTTGCCCAAGGCCAATCTGTTAGCATTGTCCAATTCTTTCATTATATCCATAGATTATTGGGAAAGTGAATATAAAAATATTGATAATGTCAGGGGTTCAGCAGCGCGGCTGAGATGAAATGATTTTCAGTTAAGGATGTCGATTTTGCTCAGTCCGCAAAGCCTGTCATAGCCAAGGAGCTGATAAGCAGGATGAAATGGACAGTGCTGTTTCAGGCCATGTGATCAATCATGGAGTCTGAAACCACCTTGCGGTGGAAATCATCTTTTGTTTTTGGCATAGTGCGGGGATTTCATGAGAATGGGAAAGGGTAATTTCGTCGGCCAGCCGGCAGGGGAGCCAGTCAGCTGAAAAAGGTGATCGTTGACCACAGGGCATTTCACGGTAAGCAGAAAATAGATGGGCGCTTTCACCTCGGAGAGGGTTTCAAAGTTGCCCTGTCCTTTGCTGATAATCAGATCGGCATCATGAAACAGTTCCTGGAATTCTGCTGAGCAATAGGGCAGGGGGGTGCCAGGGCAGCCTGTGCCATTGGTGGTCACTCTGCAGATGTTTTCCAGGCCGCATTCTCTTGCATCTTCCAGCAGGGCGTCATTGATAATGGCTTTTTCTTTGACGGCAAAGGTCACGTCACTGTTCAATTTCTCAATGGTAATCCCGTCAAAAACAATTTCGCCGCTGTTGTCGCCCAGATATAAAATGGTTCCGGCCTGTTGCAGGTCGGTCTCCAGTTCGGCAAAGTCATTGATTGGCATGTGGTGGGAAAGTGCTTCGTGGATGGTTTGTTCCATGTCAAACTGGTGCAGGGAGCCATAATCGATAATGTTGCCGGCGATGGAAAAGGTCAGTGCGGCCAAGAGGGGATTGTCTGCTGCATTGACTTTCCGCCTGATCAGGGGAGCAATGCTCGCGGCAAAGCGGTTGCTTTCTTTTTTTACCGCGGCAAACGGATCCGGGCAGCCGGAAATCTCGGCAATAAGTTTGTAGAGATGAACGGCGTTTTCAGGGGGGGAGATGGTGAAATCAATGGACGGCAGAAATTTTTTTATTACTCCATTCATGATTTTTTTCTGCACAGCCGGTGATGCATTGCTGAGCCGTGCTGTATGGATCGCCTGCTTCAGGAAACAGGGGAGACAGTCTAATGTTGTCTGCATGATTTACTGGACTGCCTGAAGTGATGCGTTTTCGCCGGCATACCGGCCGAGAACGCATGTTGCCGCCATGGAGGCGGTAGCGGCGATAAGCTCGGGAATGGATATACTCTGGTTGAATCCGCCAAGATGGGGGCCGGTATGCAGGACGATATCCTGCGTGTCTTTGGGGATCGTGGCGGCCTGGGTGACGGTAAAGCCTCTTTCCGTCAAAAACAGTCTGAACTCCCTGTCGCTCAGCTGCTGCTGATCGACCTGGCGCAGCATTTCTTCCATATGACGATCAATGCCCATCTCAACAATCATGCGGGACGCCAGGTTTTTCACGTCAAACGGCATCTCGCCGGGGTAATCATGCCCGACAAAGCCCTTATAATAGCTTCCCAGGGTATCCCTGATAAGTTCCATAAGGTTGTTTTCGTTAAAAAGATATCTGGCGTCAACAGGTTTGCCTTCCGGGGTCAGCCCCTGCAATCCTTTCTCGCGGTTGCGGAAGTAGCTGGCAGAGACGAGAAGCAGGCTGAGAATGTGGGCGCCGAGATCCCAGTAAAGCTTTTCGCCTGAAATGCTCGTTGCCTGAAAATGTTCAAAATCTCTGATGCCGGTAAGACCGAAATTCGGATGCTGGCAGGAGGCAAGCCATTGATCAAGCCTGCCTCCGAGGGGCCAGTCGTACAGTCCGTTGTCTTCTCTCCTGTGGTGCTGTACCCGGTTGTGAAAAAGAGGGATCGGTGCCGTGTGGATGTTGCCCTGGGAGGCAAGATAACCTAACAGCCAGCCGTTCCGGGTCATGACCTCCCTGAGTTCGGAAAATTTTCGGTAGTGATGGGGATCATTGGCGTAGGCGAAATACTCACTGTGGGCCGCAAAGGCGATGGCGATGGTCTCCGGATGGCAATGCAGATCAGCGGGAGGAGCAAGCGGCAGATTTTTTATGCGGAAAACGGAGAATCCATCTATCTCCAGTGGTTCCGGGATGTTGAAACGGACCGGCAGGGAGGAAAAATGCTTTCTCAGATTTTTCATCCAGAATGTTTCGGTAAATAAAATGTCGGGCGAATCATCCTGGCGGGCAAGTTTTACCACCAGTATCCTTTTGCCCGAGGCGCATGGGAAGGTGAGGCTCCTGCCGGTGAAAAACGCCTTGTCGAGAGATATGCCACCGAATTTTTCAGCGATTTCCCCGAAGGAAAAGGATGGTATCATGCGCTGCTCATATGTCTTTAGCTGAAAACGTTGATTGATCGTAACCGGCAGCGATCCCACGGCTTCCGTGGCAGCCCTGTGAGAATTGCCGGTTGCGGAGCGCAGAAGTCTTTTCAGTGTTGCCAGAGCGTGGTTTGTCAAGCCAGGGCAATTGCTCATGACAATAGCCGTCATGGTTCTCGCAGCTTCGCGGAAAAGAAAAAAGGACTGACGTTGCCGTAAGACATGCGGATCATGCATCAGTTTTTCAAGGTTGATGATGTTGTCAACGCTCATGCTGCTCGGCTGACTGCGGGCAAGTGCGTGCAGATTGCATGCGGCAATATATCTGGCCGGGAATTCGGCATGCCTGCTGTTTAATGTCTGTTCTTCAAAGAGTATCTGCTTGAGCACAGGTTCCATACCAGAAAACTTTTTTATGGTGATGATTAAATTTTTTTAATATTATTGTGTTATTCAGGGCTAACTTTCCGGAATATTAGAATATTATGGCGAAAAATTCCGCATAATTAGAAAATGAATTTTCAATCATATCTTCTCATTACCTAATCACCTATAATTATTCAGTAGTGTCCGGTTAGAAACTTGCAGTAACTAGCGGAAATTATTTATAAAAAAATTTAACCGAGGGGCATTTTTTACTTGACAAAAAAATAAAAATT